>ENA-UOYA01004080-UOYA01004080.1-activated-sludge-metagenome-genome-assembly--contig:-NODE-4080-length-12539-cov-6.695610_pt1 | contig 12539 bp, 10 predicted proteins | sample MGYA00238163_ERZ764804 | MGnify/ENA primary metagenome ERZ764804 (study PRJEB28919, sample SAMN05720223) | activated sludge metagenome | isolation source: Anaerobic digester | place: Hong Kong...
CCGCCGGGCCGTCCTCCGCGCCCTCACGCCGCGGGGCGCCGACTGGCTGGCGCCCCTCGGACCCGGCTGAAGCGGCCCCACGCGATCGCTAGTTGGAGCGCTTTTCTTAGCCAGGAGGGAGAAAGGTCCTCCAGCTTGCGGTTTTGCATGGGAAAACACTTGATCTTGCTGGCCCAAGTGCGCTTGAATCCCGCCCCATGCGGGAGGCAAGAGCGCGAGCATGGGCTTGGCTGCTCGCCGTGGCATTGAGCCACGGCGCGAGTGCGGCCGCGGCCACGCCCCAGGTCAAGGCCCTGCGCCTGTGGCCGGGTCCCGACGCCACGCGGGCCGTGTTCGACGTGTCCGGGCCCATCGACTACAAGCTGTTCGAACTGGCCAATCCCGACCGCATCGTCCTGGACATCCGTGGTGCCGACTTCGCCGAGGGCTTCGCCGCGCCGCCCGCCAAGGGACCGCTCAAGGCAGTGCGGGTGGGTCGCCAGGGCAAGAGTGACCTGCGCATCGTGTTCGACCTCGAGCAGGGCGTGCGGCCGAAGAGTTTCCTCATGCCGCCGCAGGACAAGCAGGGACACCGTCTGGTGGTCGACCTGTTCCCGCGCGGACGCGGCCAGCAGGTGGTGAAGTCTGCGCAGAGCGCGCCCGGCGACGGCGTGCGCAAGGTCATCGTGGCCATCGATCCCGGTCACGGCGGCGAGGATCCCGGAGCCTTGGGTGCCGCAGGCACGCACGAAAAGGCGGTCACCCTGGCGGTCGCACGCGAGTTCGCCAAGATCGTGGACGCCCAGCCCGGAATGCAGGCCGTGATGGTGCGCGATGGCGACTATTTCGTCGCCTTGAACGACCGCTATCGCAAGGCGCGCGAGGCCAAGGCGGATCTTTTCGTCTCCATCCACGCCGACGCGTTCAACAACGCCGACGCGCGGGGTTCGTCGGTGTGGGTGCTGTCGCCGCGCGGCGCCACCAGCGAGGCGGCGCGCTTCCTTGCCGATCGCGAAAACAATGCCGACCTCGTCGGCGGCGTGTCCCTGGACAACAAGGATGACACCCTCGCGGCGGTACTGCTGGACCTGTCCCAGGGTGCCACCATGGAAGCCAGCAACGCCGTCGCGCAGAACGTGTTGCGCGCACTGGCCAAGCTCGGCCCGACGCATCGTGGCTATGTGGAAAAAGCCAACTTCGTGGTCCTGCGCTCGCCCGACGTGCCCTCGATCCTGGTGGAGACGGCGTTCATCACCAATCCCGCCGAGGAGAAACGCCTCACCGATCCCGAGCACCGCGCGCGCCTGGCGACGGCGATCCTCGACGGCGTGAAGGAATACTTCGCCGCCACTCCGCCGCCCGGCACCTGGTTCGCGGCCAACGTCGCCAAGGCGCGCATCGCGGCCGAGAAGGCCGTGGCAAAGGGTGACAGCGTCAGCGGCATCTCGCCCTAGCCAACGCCGCGACCGCACATCCCGCGCGGCCCTGGCGATTGCGGCGCGACCGGTATCGCGGCCTCCTCGGCTATCATGCGCAGCCCGCCGCCGCGCTGCGCCCGATGCCCACGATCCGCCAGCTCCCCGTCGAACTCGTGAATCAGATCGCTGCCGGCGAGGTCATCGAGCGTCCTGCATCGGTGGTGAAGGAGTTGGTGGAGAACAGTCTCGACGCCGGCGCCACGCGCATCGAAGTGGACGTCGAGGAAGGCGGTGCGCGCCTGATCCGCGTGCGCGACGACGGCGGCGGCATTGCGGCCGAGGAACTGCCGCTCGCCTTGGCCTCCCACGCCACGAGCAAGATCGCGAGCTTCGACGACCTGGAGCGGGTCGGCACGCTGGGCTTCCGCGGCGAGGCCCTGCCATCCATCGCCTCGGTGTCGCGCTTCTCCCTCATCTCGCGCCCGCTCCAGCAGGAGCACGCCGCGCGCATCGAGGTGGACGGTGGTGCCGCGCAGGCGCCGCGGCCGGCGCAGCATCCGCCGGGCACCACCATCGAAGTGCGCGACCTGTTCTACAACGTGCCGGCGCGGCGCAAGTTCCTGCGCGCCGAGCGCACCGAGTTCTCCCACATCGACGAGTTGATCGCCTCCCTCGCCCTGGTGCGCAGCGGCGTGGAGTTCCGCCTGAGTCACAACGGCAAGCCTGTGCGGCTGCTGCGCGGCGCGGGCGACCTGACCGCGCAACGGGCGCGCGTGGGTGAATTGTTGGGCGCCGACTTCATCGCCCAGAGCCTGCGCATCGAACATGCCGGTGCCGGCATGGCCCTGGCGGGCTGGGTCGGTCTGCCGACGGCCTCGCGCGCCCAGGCCGACCAGCAGTACTTCTATGTCAACGGACGCCTGGTGCGCGACCGCGTCGTCGCCCATGCCGTGCGCCAGGCCTACGCCGACGTGCTGTTCCACGGCCGCCATCCGTCCTTTGTGCTGTTCCTCGATCTCGATCCACGCGGCGTCGACGTCAACGTGCATCCGGCCAAGCACGAGGTGCGCTTCCGCGAGCAGCGCCTGGTACACGACTTCCTGTTCCGCACCCTGCACGAGGCGCTGGCGCAGACGCGTGCCGGTGCGTCGGCCAACGAGCTGCCCGCGGCGCCCCTCGCCGCAGTGGCCTCGACGCCGATGCCGGCCGAGGGGCGGGCTGCCGTGCCGGCCTGGAGCGGGCAGGGCGGACTGGGCCTGGGGGTGCGTGAGCCGCTCGCCGATTACGCCGCGCTGGCCGGTGCTGTCGCCAGCTTGCGTGGGCCGCTGCCGAGCGCGCCGTTGCCCGCCACGGAAGCGGCCGACATGCCGCCCCTGGGCTTCGCGCTGGCGCAATTGCACGGCATCTACATCCTCGCCGAGAACGCCTTGGGCCTGGTCCTGGTGGATATGCACGCGGCGCACGAGCGCATCACCTACGAAAAGCTCAAGGCCGCGCAGCACGGCCAGGGCATCCGCGCGCAGCAGCTGCTGGTGCCTCTGATGCTGGCCGTGAGCGAGCGCGAGGCGGGTCTGGTGGAGGAGCAGGCCGAGCGCTTTGCCGCACTCGGCTTCGAGGTGGCTCGCGCAGGGCCGCAGAGCATCAGTGTCCGCCGTGTCCCCACGCTGCTGGCGGACGCGGATGTTTCAGGCCTGCTGCGCGACGTCATGGCCGACCTCGCCGTCAGCGGCGAATCGCGGCGCATCGAGGAGCAGCGCAACGATGTGCTCGCCACCATGGCCTGCCACGGCTCGGTACGTGCGCACCGGCGCCTGACGCTGCCGGAAATGAACGCGCTGCTGCGCGAAATGGAAGCCACCGAGCGCAGCGGCCAGTGCAACCACGGCCGCCCGACGTGGGTCCAGCTCAGCGTCGCCGAGCTCGACCGTCTGTTCCTGCGCGGACGCTGAGCCGCAGGCGCCATCCCGGCTTTCACCCTCGCATTCACCGCACCGGAGTACCGCACATGCTGTCCAGTGGAGCCCTCGTTCTCGCCGGTCTAGTCGCCGGCAGCGTCACCGCCACCGGCGTCGCTGTGTCCGGCGACGACGCCAGCTACACGCAGACGATCGAGACCTGGCGCAGCCAGCGCGTGGAGCGCCTGCGGCGGCCGGATGGCTGGCTCAGCCTGATCGGCCTGCACTGGCTGAAGGAAGGCAGCAGCCGCGTGGGCAGCGCCAAGGACAACGACCTCGTGCTGGCCCAGGGGCCGGCCCATCTCGGTGTCGTCACCCTGGCCGACGGCAAGGTCCGCATCGCGCTTGACCCGGCGTCCGGCGCCAGTATCGAGGGGAGCACGGCGAAGGAGGGCGAGCTGTCCGACGACAGCCACGACAACCCGGGCAAGGTGGTGTTCGGCACGGCCAACTTCGTCGTCATCGACCGTTCCGGGCGCAAGGCACTGCGCGTCAAGGACAGTGAAGCACCGACGCGCACGCATTTCCTCGGCATCGACTATTTCGACATCGACCCGTCCTGGCGCGTGGAGGCGAAGTGGATCGCCTTCGATCCGCCGCACGAACTGGAGGTGCCGACGGTCATCGGCACCGTGGAGAAGTACCCGGTGCCCGGCAAGGCGGTGTTCCAGCGCGGCGGCAAGACCTTCGAGCTGCTGCCGGTGATCGAGGTGCCGGGCGACCGGGAGCTGTTCCTGATCTTCGCCGATCGCACCAGTGGCAAGGAAACCTACGGCGCAGCCCGCTTCCTCTACGCGCCCATGCCGGTGGACGGCAAGATCGTGCTGGACTTCAACCGCGCCTACAACCCGCCCTGCGCCTTCACGCCCTATGCGACCTGTCCGCTGGCGCCGCCGGAGAACCGCCTCGATCTGCGCGTGACGGCGGGCGAGAAGAAGTATCGCGGCGCCGGCCATTGAGACAGGCCGTGCGCGTGCTGCTGCTGGGTGACACGCACGGCGCGCTGGATGCGCGCGTGTTGGCTCTGGCCCGGCGCTGCGATCTGGCCGTGCACGCCGGCGACGTCGGCAACGCCGGCGTGCTGGATGCCCTGCGAGCGGCCTGCGGAACCGTGCAGGCGGTGCGCGGCAACAACGACGTGGTCTGGAAGTGGCCAGCGGCACAGGCGCCCCGCCTGGCGGCGCTCCCGCTGACCCTGCATGTGGAGCTGCCAGGTGGCGTGCTGGCGGTGGAGCACGGCGACCGCACTGCTGCCGCGGTGCGCCACGCGCGTCTGCGCCGCGACCACGCGGCGGCCCGGGCCGTGCTGTACGGCCACAGCCATCGTCTGCTGATCGATACCGGCGCACGTCCGTGGCTCCTCAATGCCGGCGCGGCCGGCCGGGCGCGCACCCACGGTGGCGCGAGCTGCCTGGTGCTGCACGCGACCACGCGCTCCTGGCGCGTGCAGGCGCGGCGCTTTCCGACCTGAATCCGGTCATGGCGGCGCGCCGGCGCTTCCTCGCTCCATCGCGTGCCGGACTGCCGCCGGCGCGCTTCGATGCGCCCCCTTTCGATGCCTGGGCCGAGTACGGCGACCTGCTTCGCGGCGCCGAGTTTCCGGGCGTGGCCGCGCTGAACGCGCGGCGCGCACCCGGCACGGCCTGGCGCTTCGTGCCCCAGACAGCGCAACTTCTCGCCGACGGCCTGCACTACGAGGCGCGCATCGCCGTATGCGGCGAGATCGCCACGCGCGCAGACAACTGGCACGACCTGTTCAATGCTCTGGTGTGGCTGCGCTACCCGACACTCAAGGCGGCGCTCAATGCGCGCCAGGTGGCGGAGATCGCGCGCATGGGGCCCAAGGCGCGCAGCCGCGCCCAGTGCGCGCTCACGCATTTCGACGAAGCCGGGGTCGTGGTGCGGGTGCGCGACGCCGGATTGCTCGCGCTGTGGGATGCGCACGACTGGCATGGGCTGTTCTGGCGCGAGCGCGCTGCCTGGGGCGATGGTCGCATCGACCTCGCGGTGTTCGGCCATGCGCTGCTCGAGCACGCGCTGGCGCCGCACCAGCTGCTGGTGGCCAAGGCCCTGGTCTGCGCCGACACGCCGCGGGTGGACACGCCTGCCGGCGCGCCTCTGGCACCGATGGCATCGGCCTGCGACGGGGTCGCAGCCGCCGTGGCGGCCGGCGCGCTGTTGCGCGACCCGCAGGAGCTGCGCCCGCTGCCCCTGTCGGGACTGCCCGGCTGGCATACGGACGACGCCGGCGAAGCCTTCTACCGCAGCGCTGCGTGCTTCCGCCCGCTGCGCCCCGGGCGCGTCTATCCGGCTCCCTGGCCGCTGCCTTCCGCTGCGCGGGCCGCCGCCCATCAGCCGTCGGGTGGGCCTTCGTAGCTCACCGCGACGACGCAGAAGGCGACGCGGCCTGCGGGCAAGTCCGCCTCGAATTCATCGTCGATGCGCTTCTTGAGCGCGGCGCGCGCCAGCGGCGAGTCGATGCTGATCCAGCTGCGGCCCGCGTCGGTTTCGTCGGGGCCGACGATGCGGTAGCGGTGCGGGCGGCCGTGGTCGTCCTCCAGCAGCAGCCAGGCGCCGAAGAACACAGCGCGGCTGTCGGTAGGGGGGCTGTCCACCACCTTGAGCACCTGCAGGCGCTTGGACAGGTAGCGCACGCGTCGGTCGATTTCACCGAGCTGTTTCTTGCGGTAGGTGTACTCCGCATTCTCCGAGCGATCGCCTTCCGCCGCGGCCGCCGCCAGGGCCCGCACCACCTCCGGTCGCAGCGTGGTCCACAGGTGGTCGAGTTCCTCCTTCAGTCGCTGATGGCCGTCGCGCGTGATGATGGCGGTGGAGGCGGCTTGGGGCGGTCGCCAGCGCGACATGGAAGCTTTCCGGCAGTCGGGCCGCCGATGATAAGGCCGGCGCGGCGGCGGGCGGCAGGGCGTCGATCAACCATGGGCGCTCGGCGCCGTCTACCGGGGATGTTCCTTGCTCATCTTGCCGCGGCACCGGTTCTGCGTGCCTGGATGCAGTGGCGCGACAGCGGACTGGCGCTGATCGCGCTGCCCGCCTGGCGGGAGTGGCTGCAGCAGACGGGCGCTGCCGCCGTGCCGCAGCAGCCCACGCCGGCCTTGGCCGAGCGCTCCCTGTTCGAGCGACTGCAGGCCGACGCGGCCTTCCGGGAGGCGCGGCGCGATGGGCGGGGTAGGGACGCCGCGCCTTCAGGCCGGTGCAGCCGGGCTTGCCGGCCCGGCCGCGCCCAGCTTGTCCAGCATCGCCAGCAGGGCATCGACCTGCGGCATCAGCTCGTGCTGCGGAAAAGCTGCCTTGAGCTGCCGCAGCAGCGCGCGGGCCTCCGCATCCTTGCCCATGCGCTCGCTCAGCAGGCGGGCGGCCAGCAGGTAGTTGGCGGGGATGTCCGGGCTCTTCGGGAAGCGCTTGGCGAAACCCTGCAGCAGGCGTAGCGCCAGCTGGGCCTGACCGAGCTGCGCCGCCTTGCCGGCCAGACGCGTGACCTGCTCTGCCAGCGGCGGCGCGAATCCGGGATCCAGCAGCAGCGTTTCGTGCAACAGGTCCAGGGCCGCCTTGTCCTTGTCCTGGGCGAGCAGGGCGGGCAGCCGCTCCTGCGCGTGGCGCAGCAATTCCGCGCGGTCATTGGCCCCTCGCAGCAGCTTGCGGTACTGCGCATGCACGGCGTCACTGCCGCCGCGCTCGCGCAGGTGGCCACGCAGCATCGCCGCAGCCGCGTCCGTCTCGCCCTGCTGGACCAGCTCGTCGGCGTCGTCGAGCACGCCCTGGTCGGCGTCGAGTGGACGCTTGAGCACCACCTGCTCCTTGGGCTCGTAACCCAGGACGTCGTGATATTGGTAGATGAGGTAGCCCATCAGGTGGTACGTGGCGATCAGGGCGTAGTGGGCGATGCAGTAGAAGATCGGGATGCCGATGAACTGCGGCATCACGCGGGCAACCAGTCCCTGGGCGTTCTGCGCGCCGAGATTGATCACCAGGATGAGGATCACCGCGAGGAAATACGGCCAGCCCAGGCGCGCCATCACCGCCAGCCAGGTGGCGGGATTGAGCGCATGCCAGAAATTCTCGTCCATGGCATAGGACATCACCGCTCCCGGCATGCCCAGCGCGAGCAGCAGGACCACCAGCAGGGCCAGCGGTGCGGGCAGGAGCACCAGCGCCAGGACATTGAGCAGCACGAACATGAACTGCAGGCCGATGCCGCCCCAGCCCAGCGACTCGTCCACGTTGAGGCTGCCCTCGGGCGGCTCAGTGCGGCCGTTGGCGGAATCGCGCAGCACCTCGAAGGCGTACTTGTACACGGCCACCCAGATGGCCAGACCGACGATCCAGCCCACGCCGGGCAGGAAGGCCAGCAGGCGCAACAGGGCGAGCAGCACGACGGTCATCAGCGCCGCAGGGCGGGAGGGATACAGCGTGATCTCACGCAGGCGCTGCCAGAACGGCGTGATCGCCGGGGAACTGGTGTTCATGCGGATTCCCGTGTTCGAGGGGAGAGGCGGCCGGAGCCCGTGCGGGTCCGGCGCCGGGGGCGCGGGCGGTGCTAGCGCCCCTTCATGATCGAGCCCAGCACGCCGCGCATGATCTGCTGGCCGACGCGCGAACTGGCGCTGCGCACCATCGACTTGGCCGCCGTCTCAAGCATGCCCTGGCGGCGGCTGGTGCCGAAGATCGCGTTCTTGATCGCATCGCCCCAGCCTGGGCCGCTGTCCGCCGGCGCTGGTGCCTTTTCACCGCGCCCAGCGGGTGCGGGTGTGGCGGCGGCGCCTGCGTTGCGCTGGGACAGCTTCTCGTAGGCCGATTCGCGGTCGATGGTGGTGTCGTACTTGCCGCCGATGGGCGAGCGCGACTTGACCTGGTCGCGCTCGGCGTCGGTGATGGCACCGATGCGGCTGCACGGCGGAACGATGAAGGCCCGCTCCACCGGCAGCGGCACGCCGCCATCCTGCAGGGTCGATACGAGGGCTTCGCCGACACCGAGCTGGGTGATGGCGCCGGCGACGTCCTTCACCTTGGGGTTGGGCGGGAAGGTCTCGGCCGCGGCCCTGACCGCCTTCTGGTCGCGCGGCGTGAAGGCGCGCAGAGCGTGCTGCACGCGATTGCCGAGTTGTCCAAGGATGTTCTCCGGCACGTCGTCCGGGTTCTGCGAGCAGAAGTAGACGCCGACGCCCTTGGAGCGGATCAGTCGAACGACCTGCTCCACGCGCTGCACCAGCGCCGGCGGGGCGTCGTCGAACAGCAGGTGCGCCTCGTCGAAGAAGAACACGAGCTTGGGCCGATCGAGGTCGCCCACCTCGGGCAGGCGCTCGAACAGTTCCGACAGCAGCCACAGCAGGAAGGTCGAGTACAGCTTGGGCTTCAACACCAGCTTGTCGGCGGCGAGGATGTTGATGATGCCGCGACCGGACATGTCCTGGCGCATGACGTCGGCGAGGTCGAGCGCCGGTTCGGCGAAGAAGTGTTCCGCGCCGGCCTGCTCCAGCGACAGCAGCGCGCGCTGGATGGCGGCGATGGAGGTGGTGGCGATGAGGCCGTAGCGCTGCGAGATGTCCTTGGTATTTTCTGCGGCGAAGGTCAGCAGTGCGCGCAGATCCTTCAGGTCGAGCAACAGCAGGCCCTCGTCGTCGGCCAGCTTGAAGACGACCTCCAGCACGCCTTCCTGCGTGTCGTTGAGCTCCATCAGCCGACCGAGCAGGGTAGGGCCCATCTCGCTGATGGTCGTGCGCACCGGGTGGCCGAGGGCGCCGTAGATGTCCCAGAACACAACCGGGTTGGCGGCGGCGCTCCAGGCGAGCCCGAGTTGCTCGACCCGCTTGGCGACCTTGTCGTTGCCGCCGCCGGCCTGCGCCAGGCCCGCCAGGTCGCCTTTCACATCAGCCAGGAATACCGGTACGCCGAGGCGCGAATAGCCCTCGGCCAGGGTCATCAGGGTCACCGATTTGCCTGTGCCCGTGGCGCCGGCGATCATGCCGTGGCGATTGCCGTACTTCGCCTTGAGGAAGATGTCGATGTCGCTCTTGCCGAGCAGGATGTCGGTCACGGCGGGATCCTTCGCAGGGTCGGTGCGGCGATTGTAGCCACAGCGGCACGCGCGCCGCGGGCCAGGTGCGTGTTGTCGCTGCGCCATGGCCTGTGTACCGTTCGCCCGTCGTCGCAAGGAATTCGCCGCATGTCTGTGCTCCGCGCCCTGGTTCTTCCGCTCGCGCTTGCCCTGGCGGCATGCGCGGGGGCTCCCGCACGCAATGCCTCGCCGCGCAGTGCTGGTGCGGTGGACGACGCGGCCGTCGGGGCGCTGTACGCGCGCCTGGATGCGGCGGTGCGGCGCTACGAGGAGGGCCTGGCGCTCGCCGCGGGGGAGCCGTCCGCGCGCTCCGGCAACGCCATCGGCGCGGCACTGGACGAACTGCGGGCCGCGGCCCTGCAGTGCCACCAGACCCCCGGCTGTGAGGAGGAACGCTTCCTGTCGGCCTTCGACGGCCTGCTGCGTCGCCGCGACGAGCCGGCGGACGCGGAGGTGGCCCCGGCGGATTCGGCCGTCGCCTCCACCGCCGGCGAGGCGGACGGCGCCGAGTCACCCGTGGTCGCCGCCCTGCCCGAAGCGCACCGCAGCATCACCCTGCTCAAGGGACGCCAGTTGGGCGACATCATCGCCTTGAACGGGCCGGTCAAGGCTGCGCTGGAGGAGTGGCTGACCTCGTTGCGACCCAACCTGGTCGATGCCTGGATCAACTACCAGTTCATGCGTTACCGCATGTGGCCGGAGTACGAGAAGGCGGAGCTGCCCGAGGCCCTGCTGTTCGGCATGCTGGCCAAGGAATCGGGCGGCCGTGTGCACGCGGTGTCACGCTCGGGCGCCGCCGGCCCGCTGCAGTTCATGTACACGACCGGTCTGCGCTTCGGCCTCGGCACGGTGAACGGCTTCGACCAGCGCTTTGATCCCGGGTTATCCGCACGGGCCAATGCGGCCTACCTGAACGAGCAGCTGCGCATCTTCAACAACAATCTGGAACTGGTCATCGCCGCCTACAACGGCGGCGAAGGGCGCATGGCGCGTCTGGCCGGTCCCAATGGCAGCTTCTGGGATCCGCGCGTGTACGGGCAGCTGGCGCCGGAAACGCGCGATTACGTGCCCATGGTGCTAGCCGCCGCGTGGCTGTTCATGCACCCGGAGCGCTACAACCTGAGCTTCCCGCGCATCGACGGCAAGCCCGGCGCCATTGCCCTGGCACGGCCGGCTTCGCTGGCCGAGCTGGGTGTGTGCTTGGGGCAGGAGGGGGGCAATCCGGACGGCTGGTTCCGCGTGTTGCGTAACCTCAACCCCGCGCTCGATCCCCAGGTGGCGCTGCCGGTCGGAACGCGGCTGGAAGCCCCGGCGGTGCTGGAGGCGGTCTACCCGCGCAGCTGCGGTGGCGAGGGCAAGTGGAGCGAACTTGCGGGGGAGTTGCATGCAGCCGTCGCGCCGCTGGTGGCGGCGCGGGCCGCACGGCCTGCACCGGCGCAGGCCTACACGGTACGCCAGGGAGACACCCTGGTCGCCATTGCGCGCCGCTTCGGCTGCTCGGATGCGCGCAGCATCGCCAGCCTCAACGGATTGCGCGCACCGCAGTACGCGATACGCGCGGGGCAGACGCTGCGTCTGCCAAGTTGCGGCAGGAACTGAAGGCGCGACGTTCGCCTCGCCGGAGAGGCGGCGGAATTCCGACCCGGTCTCGCCGCGGCGCCGCGCGGATCAGGCCGCCTGGCGTGAACCGTTGGCCTCGGGTGGCGCCCACTCCTTGACCTGGCGCAGACTGCGCAGGACCGAGCGATGCACCTCGTCAATGGCCGCCACGTCGCTGCCGCGAGACTCGTAGTACACCGCGGCGAGCCACAGGGCGATGCCGCGCAGGCGCACCTGCGGATTGTCCGAGCGCGCCCGCTCCAGGCCGATCTCGGCGCCGCTGCCCCAGGGGCGGAAGCGCGCTTCGGGCGGCGTGCCGTAGAGGTGGGGGAACTCGCACTTCGCCGCTGCGGCGAATTCCTTCAACGTCAGTTGCGCCAGCTGCTGCTGGTTCTGGCGATTGAGGCTGCCGATGAGGCTCTCGATTTCCTTGAACTCGCGGGCCAGCCGGAAGCCGCGAGCGATAGCGATGACGCGCCAGACGAATTGCATGTTCCGCTCCCGCGTGGAATGGCTGAGTGCTGCTCGGGAACCGGAATTCCTAACCCATACGATAGGTTGGACCGCTTTCCCCCTGTGCCGGAAAGCGTGTCGGGCGACCCCTCGCCCGGCCGGTCCGTGACTGGAGTGGTCGGACCTTGGCTCTCCGGAGGACTGGCATGCTAGCTCTCAGTCCACGGGCAGACTAGCCCAATTCGTCACAAACTGACAATCCGGGGCAGTCAATTTTCGTGGCGGCCGCTGACGGTGGCGCTCAGCCCCCCGCCTGCAGCCGACCAATGGTCTGGCCCACGCGCACGGGCCCGTCCGGCTGCAGGGAATCCGCGAGGCGGACCGCCGAGGGCGGCAGCAGCAGGATGACGGTCGAGCCCATGTTGAAGCGCCCCATCTCGGCGAAGCGCTCCAGGCGCACGCCGCGGCCGCGCCAGTCGGTGCGCAGGATGCGGCTGGCGTAGGGCGGGATGGTCAGTCCGCTCCACACCGTGGAGACACTCGACACCAGCAGCGCACCCACCAGCACCATGGCGAAGGGGCCATGCTCTCCCTGGAAGTGGCACACCAGTCGCTCGTTGCGCGCGAACAGGCGCGGGATCGCCGCGACCGGGCCGGGCGCGACGCTGAACAGCCGTCCCGGCACGTGCAGGGTTTCCGTCAGTGTGCCTGTCAGCGGCATATGCACGCGGTGGTAGTCACGCGGCGACAGATAGACGGTGACGAAGCTGCCGTCGCGGTAGGGCGCCGCCGCGGCCTCGTCGCCCAGCAGTTCGGCCGCCGTGTAGTCCTGCCCTTTGGCCTGGAAGATGCGACCGTCGCGGATCTCCCCGGCCTGGCTGATGCGTCCATCGGCCGGACACAGCAGTGCCTGCGGGTCGGCGTCGGCGGCGCGCGCTCCCGGCTTGAGGGCGCGGGTGAAGAAGGCGTTGAAGTGCTCGAAGGCATCAAGGCTCGGCGTCTGCGCTTCGCTGAGGTCCACCGCGAAGCGGCGCGTGATCTGTCCGATCAGGAAGTTCTTCC
>ENA-UOYA01004081-UOYA01004081.1-activated-sludge-metagenome-genome-assembly--contig:-NODE-4081-length-12539-cov-3.464434_pt1 | contig 12539 bp, 5 predicted proteins | sample MGYA00238163_ERZ764804 | MGnify/ENA primary metagenome ERZ764804 (study PRJEB28919, sample SAMN05720223) | activated sludge metagenome | isolation source: Anaerobic digester | place: Hong Kong...
TACATCGCGGATACCGTGAATCTCCCTGTGAGTGGGGTGGTCACCTACACCGTATCCGCCACGGTCAAGACATCCTTTGTAGGGGATATGACGAACACCGCCAGTGCCGCGGTTCCAAACAGTATGCGGGATTTGGATCTGGCGAATAACACCGCCAGTGATACGACCAAAGTACAGCCAACCATCCCCGTCACCGGCGACGATATTTTCATCTACATTCCGATCATTCAAAAACCTTAGAACCGCATCCCCTGGCAAATCGCCAGGGGATTTTTTTTACGCAAATTTTACGCTGGCATATTCATTGCACTTACAGTGTATCCGCTGCGCGCCCCGCCGTGGCGGATGGAAGATGATTGTCGGCCGTGGGGCGAGCAATCAACCAGGGATGAGCGTTGATTGTCATGATTTTCGTATCGGTTGAAGCTACATGGGACCCTGCAGGACGCAATAAAAACCCCAATGTGGCTCGATGCGGTCATTCCGAATGGCGAATGACATTGTTCTTGGCGATCCAAGAAATCAACCATCTCAATTGTGTCTCCCTGGAGGAATCTATGTTCGCGAGTATACCGAAAACCAATCCATTCATTTTCGCAAGGTATTGGAGATTGATCCTCGTTTTTTCTTTGTCGACCGCGCTGCTGGGGGTACCGACCGTGAAGGTAAACGCGGCGACCGCCAGCTTTGAGGCGTCAGCTGATACCTACATGAACTCATCATCAGGTAAAGGAAACCTGAATTATGGCGGATCCACTACGATTCAGGCCAATCCCTATAACCCAACCGGGGGCGGCAAACAATATAAAGGGATTCTGATGCGGTGGGATTTATCCAGTCTCCCATCCGGGACGGTTATCACCTCAGCGAGCATCACCTTCCATGTGACAGATGCTTCGGTTTATGCCTATAACCTGTACGCGATGCGGCGAAGTTGGGTGGAAGGAACCAATGACGGCGCGCCGGGGACAGGCGCGTCCTGGAATTATTACGGCGCTGGAACGGGAAGCTGGGCGATTGAGGGGGTGCAGGATACGAATTATGATCGTTACAATATTAACCTGTGGGATGCAGCCGTGGACGATTTCTCCGCAACCGGTGATGTCACCATCCCGCTCAACACAGCGGGGCTCGCGGTTGTTCAGGGTTGGATTGACGGCAGCGTCACCAATTACGGCATGACCATGCAAAACTACTCGGAGGGCCGCGGTAATGTCTGGATCGCCGCTTCGAGCGAAAACACCTCCTATGCTGGTCCGACTTTGAATTTGACCTATGTTGATCCGCCAGTGATTACAACAACCGGCACATTGACCGTGTTTTCAACCAAGCCGGGGATCTCTTCGGCGGCGCAAACTTACATGGTGAAAGGCAGTTTTCTGAAAGACAGCATAACCATATCTGCGCCGGCGGGGTTTGAGCTTTCCACCGATGGGATCACTTATTCGCCTTCATTGACGCTCCCGCAAAGCGGGGGGAGTGTCCCAGATACAACCATCTATGTGCGATTGTTCAACGCGCTGGAAGGAACGTTTGGCGGGAATATCACTCACACCAGCACGAAGGCGGCCGCAGTTAATGTGCCTGTCAGTGGCGCAGTGATTGCCAACCGCGCCCCGGTGATCACCGAAGGTGAGGTGAAGCCGGTTTCCATGTCGGAGGATGGGGATCCGGTGGCTTTCGCGCTGACGTTGAACGCGACTGACCCGGACGTGGGAGAAACCCTAACCTGGAGTGTTCAAACCGCCGCGGCGAATGGCCTGGCGGATGTAACCGGAACCGGGTTATCAAAGGTGGTCTCCTATACTCCTGACGCCAATTATTATGGGACGGACGAGTTTGTTGTGGAAGTGAGTGATGGCAGTCTGTCAGACACGATCGTGGTTGCGGTCAGCGTTGAGCCTGTAAATGACGTGCCAACGGTGAGCGATCAGTCGGTGACTCTGGATGAAGATGTCGCGAAAGTCATTACACTCGGAGCCGCAGATATTGACGGCGATACTCTGACCTGGTCGGTGACTGACCCCGCTCATGGAACACTCTCTGGCACCGCGCCTGACTTGACCTATACACCGGACGCTGATTTTAATGGAACCGATTCATTTACGTTCAAAGTCAACGACGGCACAGAAGACTCCGCGCCAGCGACCGTATCCCTCACCATCGACGCGGTCAATGATGTGCCGGTGGCTAACGCGCAATCCATCACAACGGATGAAGATGTTGAAAAAACCATCGTCCTGACCGGTGAGGATGTTGAAGGCGCAAGTTTGACATTCGCGGTGGTTGATGAGCCAGCCCATGGTGTGCTGTCTGGTGCTGCGCCGAATATGACCTACACCCCCTATCAAAATTTCAATGGGTCGGACAGTTTCACATTCAAGGTGAACGACGGCAGCGTTGATTCCGAGCTGGCGACTGTGGATATCACGGCCAACGCCGTCAACGATACGCCAGTCGCTGACGCGCAATCCATCACAACCAGTGAGGACGTCGCGAAAACCATTGTCCTCACCGGTTCAGACGTCGAAACCGTGGACCTTGTCTATTCAGTGGTGGATGAGCCGTTGTACGGTACATTGAACGGTACCGCGCCAAACCTGACCTATACACCGGATTTAGATTTTTATGGATCCGATCATTTCACGTTCAAAGTAAACGACGGCAGTGTAGATTCAACCATTGCAGAGGTTTCGATTACTGTGGACGCTGTAAATGACGCTCCGGTTGCCAATCCTCAAACGGTGTCAACCGATGAAGACAATGGGGTAGCAATCGAATTGACCGGTTTGGATGTGGAAAGCGCGGTTCTGACTTACGCTGTAGTCGATGAACCACTTCACGGAGTGCTCTCAGGAGTCGCGCCGAACCTGACCTACACCCCCTATCAGAATTTCAATGGGGCGGACAGTTTCACCTTTAAGGTGAATGACGGAAGCGTTGATTCCGAGCTGGCGACGGTATCGGTGACAGTGGCTGCCGTCAATGACACGCCGGTGGCGAACAGCCAGGATGTTGCCACGGATGAAGATACGGAGAAAGCGATCGATTTATCGGGTTCCGACGTTGAAAGCACCGAATTGTTTTATTCTGTGGTTGATGAACCGCAGCACGGTACCCTTTCTGGAACCGCGCCCAATCTGATCTATACCCCGGATGTGGATTTCAACGGAGCGGATAGTTTCACCTTCAAGGTAAACGATGGTGCTCTCGATTCGGTTTCTGCCACCGTCACTATCCACGTTAATCCTGTAAATGACGCCCCAGTTGCTTCCAACCTGTCCACCAGTGTGCTGGAAGAAGGCAGCGTGGTGATTTCCCTGACGGCCAATGATGTGGATGGACAATCGCTTTCCTGGGAGATCGGTGCGCCTTCTCATGGCGTTCTGTATGGTATTGCTCCTGATCTGACTTATGTACCGGAGATCGGGTACACAGGTGAGGATCAATTCACCTTTAAGGTCAGCGATGGTTTAGCCGATTCAAATATCGCTACGGTCCGTATCACAATCAACGAAAAAACGCCCAGCGATTTAGTCGTCACCATTTCCGACGGTCTGGCGGAAATTGAGGCGGGGAAAACGATCACGTATGTTTTGACGGTAGAAAACATCGGCGCGAACCCAGTCACGGGGGCGACAGTCGCGACCGCCCTGCCTGACGGAGTTGAGGATATCAGCTGGGTCTGTACCGGTTCTGCCGGGGGAACCTGTACCGCGTCTGGTTCCGGTGAAATTACTGATACAGTGAATTTGCCGGTCGCAGGCCAGTTAACCTACACAGTGACCGCCAGGGTCAAATCCACTAAAATCGGGGATATGGTCGCCAGTGTAACGGTTTCGCTGCCGGTAGTGATGCGGGATATCAATTCATCGAACAACACCGCGTCTGATACAACCAAGGTTCAGCCTATCATCCCAATCACCAGCATGAAGAGTTTTTACATTCCTGTTGTTATCCGGCCATAACTTTACTGCCTCCCCCGGGATCCCGGGGGAGGTCATTTTTGCTATCTGGTGAACCGATTTCTTGATAGAACCAGGAGCTTATTGGGGAAGAAACATTCGGATTTACCCATCTAGAAAGAATGTAATATTCCGCAGCTTGGCGGCAGACGGCACATAATCGCAGGTATGCACCCTTGCGGGTGTGAGGGTTCGACGATGGTTTTACAGGGATTGGGAGAGACCTCGAGCCCGGAAATCAAGCGCACACGGCTCATAATCGCAGGTATGCACCCTTGCGGGTGTGAGGGTTCGACGATATAATTTAGATCGCTCGGTTTAAGCCGGGCCCGTAGCTCAACGGCAGAGCACGCGGCTCATAACCGCTTGGTTGATGGTTCGAATCCATCCGGGCCCACAAAATAAGGAACTGTTTATGTCAGAGAATCCAAAAGCTGGATTGGTTTTTCCATGTGACTTTCCACTCAGAGTGATTGGAAAGGATGAAGATAATTTTTTTGAATTTGTTGTTGATCTGGTAGCAAAGCATTTTCCTGGCATTCCAGAAGAAAACTTCACCATTCATTCCAGCAGCGGCGGAAAATATTTGTCCGTTTCAGTTAATTTTTGGGCTGAAAGCCGTGAAAAGGTTGACGCGTTATATATCGAAATGGGGCAACATAAACGAATTCTATTGGCACTGTAATAATCGAATCAGATTGTTCATCAAACCAAAATTCGTGGTGTCGCAGTAATAATCTGATGTAAAATAATAAAAAGAAAATAATCTTGACTGAAGTAGTAGCCAATAGAACGAATCAAATTGATTGGATAAACCAAAGTAAAAATTTTTCTGTGGGGGGTAGAAAATTGATGATGGTGGGAAATCGGGTCATAGATTTGATGGGAAATCTGCGCGCTGAACAAAAGCGCAGTCTATCAATCGTTGTCGTAATCGGTGATCCGACCTTCGAAACCTCTATTTCACATATTGATGACGCAGTGGAAGCCGGGGTGGATATGGTCGAATTGTGTATTCCATCGCCTACTCCGAACCCCTATCTAGAAAGCGCGGCTTTATTGGCTTCTATGAAACGGAGCGCTGTTCATTATCGCGGTTCATTTGCTCCGTATTTCGATACCATTTCACAAATTCGAAATAAGTATCCAGATCTTCCAATTGAAGCCATGTGTTACCAGGATGTCATGAATTTGATGGGAGTGGATAATTTTTCAGAGGCTTTGAACCAATATGGAGTGGATTCGGCGCTATTCTCCGCTGATATGAGCACAAAACCGATCGAAACTCGACGCGAGTTATCCGCGATCTTCTCTCAAAATGGTATCCTACCTATCCAATTTGTTCCTCATCCATTTAAACCAGCTCAAATCACGGAATTAATCGAAATCGCCCAAGGTTTTATTGTGGTTCAAACTAAAGCAGGCTCAGATGGTCAAAGGGAACGAGTTTTGCCTGAAAACCGATTGATACTAGATACAATCCGTTCAGGCGGTATTGACATGCCATTAATTACGTCTTATGGCATTCGGACACCGGAACATATTCGCGCGTGTATAGATCTCGGTGCGGATGGAGTGATGATAGGAAGCGCCGTAGTTGACGCGGGATTTCGATACAGCCGAGATGAGTATCGCGCTTTGTTAAAAAGTTATCGACAAGCCGCCAGCAGTTCATCCTAATCAAGCGTAAAAGGGTATCAAAAAAGGATCTGTTCCAAAAAGACAGATCCTTTTGTGTTTAATTCTGGTGCCATCCAGTAACACAATATTGTTAATGACCACAAATCACATAATGAATACAAAATATACCAATATTTATATGGTTTTCATACGAAAATTACATCCTCTTTATTGTGCCGCATTATAAAGCTTGGATAATGGAAATGGTTGTAAACCCCACAAGCCTATACCAATAAAGGATGGAGAAACAATGGATTCTACTCGCGAATCTAAGGTTATGAAAAAAGGAATTTTGAATTCCTTGCGTGGTGAGATATTAATCATCATGTTGATTCTGTCGCTTATTCCCCTGGCTATTGCCATATTAATCGCCAATGGCCAGATCGAGAACGCCCTTCGTAAACAGTCAGAGCAGTCGATGCTCAGTACCCTTAACTTAAGCTCTGACGCGCTCACATCCTGGTTGGGTGAACGCGAGCAGGATCTGGAAACGATGGCGGGAGCGGCGCGGGTGCGTTCGATGGATGCAACCCAGGCTAAGGAAATCATTGACCAGTATTTTAACCTTTGGAAGATTTATGACACGTTATACGTTGTCAAACCGGATGGCAATTCCATTTATGTCAGCAACAACGGCGCCGCACTGAGTTTGAGCGACCGTGATTACATCCAGGAAGTCTTAGCGACAAAATCAACAGTTATCTCTGAACCGCTGGTATCTAAAGCGACAGGCAAAATTACTATCGTTGTCGCTGCGCCTGTTATGGTGGACGGTGAACTGGTTGGAGTAGCCGGCGGCGCTGTTGCAAGCGATCAAATCCTAACGCTGCTGGAATCCGTTAAATCCGGTAAAACAAGCGAAATGTATCTCTTGAATGGTTCCAATCTGTTCTTCACGCCTTCGCGTTTCGTTGACGACGCAGAACTCAACGAAGAATGGAAAGTAGATACTGAAGCGAGCCAGGAAGCTGTGGAGGGTGAATACCAGGTTGGTGAATACCAAAATTATCTTGGGCGGAGCGTCATGGGGGCGTATACCAGGTTATCAGGGTATGGTTGGGCGCTGATCTATGAAATTGAGACCGACGAAATTTTGGCCTCTCTTTTCAGCTTGCGGACCTTGCTATTTGTAATTTTGGGCGTGGCGGCCTTGATCGTTGTTGTGGTCGGTATTATCGTCTCCGGTACGATCGCGAATCCAGTTAGCAAGCTAGCTGGCATCGCGAAAAAACTCGCCGAAGGCGACCTGGATCAAACGGTCGACATTAAAGACCGTACTGAAATTGGTGACCAGGCAGCGGCGTTCAAGGAAATGATCGCGTACCAGAAAGAAATGGCGGGCGTGGCGGACAAGGTAGCCAAGGGCGACCTGACGATTGATGTGCACCCGCGATCGGAGAAAGACCAGTTTGGGGTGGCCTTCAGCAAGATGGTGCAGTTCCTGCGCAAAGCGGTGGGGGAAGTGGGGACGAACGCGGAGCAACTGAGTTCAGCGTCCATGACGCTGGCGGAGACGGCGGAACAGGCCGGGCAGGCGACGACGCAGATCGCGGCGACGATCCAGGAGATTGCGCGCGGGGTGGCGGACCAGACGGGGAGCATCACAAAGACATCGGAAGCGGTGGAAAAGATGGGCGGGATCATCCAGAGCGTGGCGAAGGGTTCGCAGGAACAGGCGGGGGCGGTGAACCGGGCGGCGCAAGTGACAGGGATGATCAACCAGAACCTGAACGACGTAGCAGGGAACGCGAGCGCGGTACTGAAGGACGCGAAAGTAGCGGCGGAAGCGTCGGAGAATGGGACGCGGACGGTGGCTGAAACGCTGGAAGGGATGCAGAACATCAAAGTGAAGGTGGGGGTATCGGCGAACAAAGTGCGCGATCTGGGAGTGCAGTCCACGCAGATTGGGGCGATCGTGGAGACGATCGAGGACATCGCGTCGCAGACGAACCTGTTGGCGTTGAACGCGGCGATCGAAGCGGCGCGGGCGGGCGAGCATGGGAAGGGTTTCGCGGTAGTGGCGGACGAAGTACGGAAGCTGGCGGAGCGGGTGGGATCGGCGACGAAAGAGATCGCGGGACTGATCGGCGGGATCCAGAAGATGATCGAGGAGACAACGCGGGCGATGGAAGAAGGGGTGAATGAAGTGGACCAGGGGTTGGAGAAAGCCAACCTGGCCGGGAGCGCGTTGAAGAATATCCTGACAGCGGCGCAGAACGTGGAAGTGCAGGCGAACGCAGCGGCGAGCGCGGTGGAGCGGATGAGCAAGGCGAGTGGAGAGCTGGTGGGGGCGGTTGACTCGGTGTCGGCGGTGGTGGAACAGAACACGGCGGCGACACAGCAGATGACGGTGAACTCGACGAGCCTGACGACAGCGATCGAATCGATTGCATCGGTGAGCGAGGAAAACAGCGCGGCGGTGGAAGAAGTGAGCGCGTCGGCGGAAGAGATGTCGGCGCAGGTGGAAGAAGTGACCAGCTCGGTGCAGGAGCTGGCGGCGATGGCCGCGGCGCTGAAAGATGTGGTCAAGCAGTTCAAGGTGAGTAGCGGCCAATAATCCTGGCCAGGTTAATCCAGATGACCCCGGACTATTCCCGGGGTCATTTTCTTTTTGAGCTGTGAATTATTTTGCTTGAGATCAGCTAATTTTGTAACTTTTTTTACGAAAATTTCAGGTGGAAATTATCATTGTTTTATGGATATCTACAGAAAAAACGACATACTTAATCAATAAATCCCAAAACTTTACCCCCACCATAAAGGGAGATATATTCGTGTCTACTGAAATAATGTCCAACAAGAAAAAAGGTCCGAAATTTTCAATTCGCAGTGAAATATTAATCGTGATGTTGGTACTGGCGTTGATACCATTAATCAGCGCCATTCTTATTGCCAGCACCCAAATTCAAACCGCACTCAAAAGTCAAACTCAATCATCCCTGTCTGGAACGCTTCAACTCGGATCAGATGCGGTGACATCCTGGTTAGGAGAACGTAAGCAGGACCTGGAAACCCTGGCTGGTGTTGACCGAATCCGGACCATGGTGTCGATCCAGGCAAAAGGGATTATCGATAAAGATTTCGAACTAATGAAGGTCTATCACACGATCTTCCTGGTTGACCTGGCCGGAAATTCTATCTATGTCAGCAATGATGGCGACGCGCTGAGTCTGGGTGACCGGGATTATTTTAAAGAAGTTATCGCCACTCAAAAAACGGTCATTTCTGAACCATTAATCTCAAAATCCACTGGTAAGATTTCCATCGTGGTTGCGTCGCCAGTGATTTCAAATGGAAAAATGGTCGGAGTGATCGGTGGCTCTATGGAAAGCGACCAGATTCTAAACTTGATTCAGTCTGTCAAATCTGGCGAAACAGGCGAAATGTACCTGTTGAATGATCAGAAGCAATTCTTTACCCCTTCACGGTTTAAAGATAACGTTGAATTGGTAGAAACTGTGGATACATTTGCCAGCCAGAACGCCGAGGTAGGTAAAGTAGGCGTTGGCGAGTATGTTAACTATAACGGTGATGCGGTAGTCGGTGCGTATACCATTCTCGACGGGTACAACTGGACCATGATTTACGAGGTGGGGACCAACGAGGTTTACGCTTCACTATACAATCTATATACGCTGCTCTTTGTCATTCTAGGAGTAGCGGCTGTGGTAGTTGTGCTGATCGGAATTATCGTTTCAAGTTCGATCGCTAAACCTATTCATTCTTTGGGCGAAATTGCTCAGAATCTTGCCGGTGGCGACCTGGACCAGGAAGTAAATATTCATGGCGCGCTCGAAATTGATAACCAGGCGGCGGCGTTCAAGGAAATGATCGCGTACCAGAAAGAAATGGCGGGCGTGGCGGACAAGGTAGCCAAGGGCGACCTGACGATTGATGTGCACCCGCGATCGGAGAAAGACCAGTTTGGGGTGGCCTTCAGCAAGATGGTGCAGTTCCTGCGCAAAGCGGTGGGGGAAGTGGGGACGAACGCGGAGCAACTGAGTTCAGCGTCCATGACGCTGGCGGAGACGGCGGAACAGGCCGGGCAGGCGACGACGCAGATCGCGGCGACGATCCAGGAGATTGCGCGCGGGGTGGCGGACCAGACGGGGAGCATCACAAAGACATCGGAAGCGGTGGAAAAGATGGGCGGGATCATCCAGAGCGTGGCGAAGGGTTCGCAGGAACAGGCGGGGGCGGTGAACCGGGCGGCGCAAGTGACAGGGATGATCAACCAGAACCTGAACGACGTAGCAGGGAACGCGAGCGCGGTACTGAAGGACGCGAAAGTAGCGGCGGAAGCGTCGGAGAATGGGACGCGGACGGTGGCTGAAACGCTGGAAGGGATGCAGAACATCAAAGTGAAGGTGGGGGTATCGGCGAACAAAGTGCGCGATCTGGGAGTGCAGTCCACGCAGATTGGGGCGATCGTGGAGACGATCGAGGACATCGCGTCGCAGACGAACCTGTTGGCGTTGAACGCGGCGATCGAAGCGGCGCGGGCGGGCGAGCATGGGAAGGGTTTCGCGGTAGTGGCGGACGAAGTACGGAAGCTGGCGGAGCGGGTGGGATCGGCGACGAAAGAGATCGCGGGACTGATCGGCGGGATCCAGAAGATGATCGAGGAGACAACGCGGGCGATGGAAGAAGGGGTGAATGAAGTGGACCAGGGGTTGGAGAAAGCCAACCTGGCCGGGAGCGCGTTGAAGAATATCCTGACAGCGGCGCAGAACGTGGAAGTGCAGGCGAACGCAGCGGCGAGCGCGGTGGAGCGGATGAGCAAGGCGAGTGGAGAGCTGGTGGGGGCGGTTGACTCGGTGTCGGCGGTGGTGGAACAGAACACGGCGGCGACACAGCAGATGACGGTGAACTCGACGAGCCTGACGACAGCGATCGAATCGATTGCATCGGTGAGCGAGGAAAACAGCGCGGCGGTGGAAGAAGTGAGCGCGTCGGCGGAAGAGATGTCGGCGCAGGTGGAAGAAGTGACCAGCTCGGTGCAGGAGCTGGCGGCGATGGCCGCGGCGCTGAAAGATGTGGTCAAGCAGTTCAAGGTGAGTAGCGGCCAATAAAATAAAACATATCATCTTTGACGGGCTGGATGAAACATCATCCAGCCTTTTTGTTTCAGGGGTGGTTTCAGTAGAGATAATGTTCTATAATACGGATATATGATCCCGTATCTGGCCGCGCATTCATATTATTCGCTACTTGAAGCAGTTCCTTCTCCCGTGGAATACGTCCAGGCGGCACAAGCCGCGGGAATTCCCACTTTAGCGCTAACCGATCATCGCAGGTTGACTGGAGCGGTCGAGTTTCAGACAGCGTGTAAAAAGGCGGGGATCCAGCCGATCATTGGGCTTAAACTGGATGTTCGCTGGCAGAATTTCACCGGGAAAGTCATACTGCTAAACGCCGGGGTAAAGGGCTGGAGTAATCTGTGCCGGATTTCCAGCGCGTTGATGCTGAGCGAACACGAAGAAGAGCCTGTGTCTTTAGGTTTATTGGCGGCTCATGCCGAGGATCTGATTTGTCTTTCCAGTGCTCAAGATGACGCTGATGGACGGCGGCTCGGTGATTTACAGGTCATTTACCCTGGAAGATTGTTCACCGCTTTACATCAAATGGATGACGGCTTTAGCGCGCTGCGAGGCGCGGCAGTTGCCAGGCGTTTGGGTTTGCCGACCGCTGCGGTTCACCCGATGTTTGCCATGAATCCAATCCAGATGCAGCTTTTAAAAACGATGACCGCCATTCGCAAACTGTGTGCGATCAAGAATCTGGCTGAGAGGGACGTTCCCCCTACCTCCGCGCTGTGGATGGAACCCCAGGCGCTCAAAGCGCGATTTTACGCTCAACCAGAAGCGATTCGCGGCGCTTTTGAAATCGCCGAGCGCTGCCGTGGCGCAGAAATCCCAGTGGGGATTCCAAACCTGCCCAGGATCGCCATCCCCAATGGATTGACACCTATCGAATATTTGCGGTGTATGGCGGAAGACGGCGCGCGTAAGATATACGGTGTGATCACATCATCTATTCAAGCCCGCCTGGACCATGAATTGGATGTGATCGCGAAGCGGGGATTCGAGCCGATCTTTTTAATTGTGCAGGAATTGCTCCAGTTCGCGCGCAGCAGGCAGATTCCAACCGCGTCGCGTGGCTCGGCTTCATCATCGCTGGTGGCCCACTGCCTGGGGATTACCACACCAGATCCCCTGGCGTTGGATCTGTATTTTGAACGCTTTTTGAACCCGGCGCGCGTTACGCCGCCTGATATTGATACCGATATTGACTCGACGGGCCGGGATGAAGTGATTCAACATGTGTTTGATGTGTACGGCGCTGAACGTGTTTCGATGGTTTGCACCATCAATCGCTATCGGCCAAGATCCGCACTGGGTGATGTGGCAAAAGCGCACGGTTTATCCTCCGAACAGGCGCGGGAATTAGTGAACACTCTGCCGTATTCTTTCTGGGCCAAACGCGAGGCGGAAGCCGCTCCCGGCAAATCACCATTTATCGAATTGCGCAGCCGGTTTCCACAATACCGGGCAATATTCGATGAGGCCAACGCACTGCTAAATATTCCCCGGCATATATCGGTTCATCCGGGAGGTTTAGTGGTAGCGCCGGACTTGATGACCGACCTGGCGCCGGTGATGCGTTCAGGTCAAAAAGGGGTGACCATAACCCAGCTCGACCTGGAATCGATCGAAGAGTTGGGTTTAGTGAAGATTGATCTGCTTGGAATCCGTGGATTGACTGTCCTGGGTGATGTTGCCGGGGCGATCCAATCCTGGCGCTGCAGTGAATACAAATCACGTCTGGATGTGCTCGATGACATCCCCGCCGATGACACTGAAACCTCAGAAACACTGATGAACGGCCGTACGA
>ENA-UOYA01004083-UOYA01004083.1-activated-sludge-metagenome-genome-assembly--contig:-NODE-4083-length-12538-cov-7.495634_pt1 | contig 12538 bp, 11 predicted proteins | sample MGYA00238163_ERZ764804 | MGnify/ENA primary metagenome ERZ764804 (study PRJEB28919, sample SAMN05720223) | activated sludge metagenome | isolation source: Anaerobic digester | place: Hong Kong...
ACTTTTTCTTCCCAATCCTCAATGCAGTTCGTAGTATAAGATGGCAACTGATTCTTTTTGAGCCAATTAGGCACCATGTGATTGGAGATGCCTGACAATCTGCCAGTCAAAATTCCATTGATATTTTCCAACTCAGGACTACCAGATAAAAAGATCACCTTTTTATCTAACCATTTACCATTTCCAGTTTCGATATAATAATTGAAAAGTGCATTTCTAGCAGTATTAAAATGATTGGGTACACTTTCTTTGGTGATAGGTATATATTTTATTCCAGAAGTAGTACCTGATGTTTTGGCAAAATAAACTGGTCGATTGGGCCAAAGTACATTTTCTTCGCCTTTTTTTATTCTTTCTATATAGGGTTTGAGTTGTTCGTATTCTCTTAAGGGGACATTTTTTTTAAACTCGTCATAAGTTGTATTAGCAGTTAAATTGTGATCTTTTCCAAATGCTGTATTCTCTACAGCCTTCATTAACATTTTGAAAATAGCTTGTTGATGATCAACTGCTCTCGAAGACCATTTTTTTATATCATTCGAAATATATTTTGCAAATGGCTTAATGATATATGATTTCCAACCCATAAGGACAAAAATAGTGAGTTTATTAATATTTTATGAACAATTTTTGGAAAACATTGTAATAATAGCTTGAAATAAAAATGAGTAATTTGAAAGAAGGATTGAATTATATTTTTTACGAAAAAATTTTTGATATCCCTAAGATTAATTGGATAGAAAACTTTTTTCTGACACCAAATTATTTAGGAATGCTAGAAATAGCAAATCCGATCGGAATGAAATTTAAGTATTTGACAATCAAGGATAAAGATGATATTATTGCTTTTTTTTATTTTCAAATAATACCATTTAATGCTTCTAATAGCCTTCAAGCAAAACAAAACCCAACATCCCATAAAGATACATTCAATTCTTGTATGAAATCCTTTTTATCCAACTTCATACAGTTCAAAACAATTGTTGTTGGAAATCTTACTTTGACAGGAGCAAATGGTTTTGAGTTTAATCCAAAATATGTTGAGTATAATAATGACCAATTTATTAATCAAACAATAGAAAAGACAATTCAACACATCAACCAATTGGGTGAAAATATTAGCCTGATATTACTTAAGGATTTTCCATTTGTTAATAAAAAGAACGATTTCTATTATCACAAAAAATATTTTCCGTTTTGCATTGATCCTGATATGAATTTCGAATTAAATAAAACTTGGGAAAATACAGATGATTACACAGCAGATTTCACCACAAAATATAGAACAAGATATAATAGAGCTCGAAAAAAATTAGGGTTGATTCAAAAGAAAGAACTTTCATTGGATGAAATACAGATTTATTCAAACGAAATATATGCATTATATCTTAAGATTGCTGAAAAGGCTGATTTTAATACAGTTACTTTAAGTAGTAATTATTTTTTGGAGTTAAAAAAATACTTGAATGATAATTGTAAAATATTTGGATATTTTTTAGAAAATCGACTTGTGAGTTTTGTCTCATTAATTACAATAGATAAAGAATTAGAAGCTCATTATATTGGTTATGAGCCATCTTTAAATGCTCATCATCAACTTTATTTGAATATGTTGTATGATATAGTGGATTTTGGGATTACTCACAAATTTCAAAATATTGGTTTTGCAAGAACAGCTTCTGAAATTAAAAGTTCCATAGGGGCTACTGCAAACCAATATTATTGCTATCTAAAACACACCAAGCCAATTATAAATAAGTGTATTCCTGCATTGTTTCAATATTTTACACCAGTCGAGAATTGGGAGCCTCGTAATCCGTTTAAGAAAATGGATTAATTATTGGTTCCAAGAAAATACAAATCTTCTATTTCCACATGATGCTTTTGCATATGAACCAATTCCAAAATTCAATTCAAGCACTGCTTGAATATTAATGATATTAGTTTTGCTATTGCCAATTTGAAGTGGTGGAATGGGTTGATTGACTAATTTTCCGTCATTATTTACAAAATCTGCAAACATATATTCAAATCGAACCCCAAAAGTGAGAGCAACTACATCACCTCCAGCAATATTTCCACCAAAACCCATTGCTGCACCCATCATTCCTTTATTGAATTGGTTGCTTTTATCGGTTTCTACTGTATTGTCTGTTTGTTTCACACTTCTTACAGTTGAGTATTTGGGTCCTAATTCAAAATATCCTCCATTGCCACTATTTCTGTATAATAGATAATAATCCAAAGATTTCCATGCTGTAATGAATTCCACTTTTGTTGCTGAAGTCGCCAACTCATATCCCCATGATTGTTTGCCATTTGCTGATAATAATTCTAATGCAAATCCATGAGTTGAGCCAATATTTATGCCTAATCTGCCACCAACACCAAACCCTGTGCTGAATTTGTTGCTAATTCTTGAATCGTTCCATACATTTTTATTGTATAAAGCCGTTATACCATAAGTTCCTTTTGCTCCTATTTCGAACCATACTTGAGATTGTGCTGAAAATGCAGTGAATAGGATTAAGTATGTTAAAATATTTTTCATGTTTTGTATAAATTTTGATTTAAAACTCTAATATAGATACATATCTTTTTATTTTCGCTTCTTAATTATAATAATATAATAAAATTTTTTAATAATTCAAATATGAAAGCTCGTTTAGTTTTAATCTTATTTTTAATTGTTGGTTCATTATCAGCACAAGTAAATGCTGTAAAAACCAATAAAAAAGGTAGTAATCTTAAATTTACAATTGATAAAGATATTACTCATTCTGATGTGAAGAATCAAGGAGCAACAGGTACTTGTTGGAGTTTCTCCAGTGAATCTTTTTTAGAATCGGAAGTTGTCAAAACTGGTCATGAACCTGTTGATTTGGCAGAAATGTTCATTGCTAGAAAAGCTTATGAAGAAAAAGCTGAGAAATATGTGAGAATGTTGGGAAAAACTAATTTTGGTCAAGGTGGCGAGCCACATGATGTAATCAATATGATGAATAAATATGGAGCTTTGCCACAAGATGTTTATACTGGATTATTAGGAGATCAAAAAAAATATGATCATACTGAATTAGAATCAGTTTTAAAAGCTTTCTGTGATGCTTTAGTAAAGACAGTTGAATCCGGCAGACCTTTATCAAAAAACTGGAAATCAGCGATGAATGCTATTTTAGATTCTTATTTAGGAAAAGTTCCAGAGAAATTTGATTATAAAGGAAAGTCCTATTCTCCAAAGTCTTTTGCAGCGAGTTTGGGCATCAATCCTGAAGATTATGTTGAAATCACTTCTTTTACACATCATCCTTTTTATCAAAAATTTATGATCGAAATACCCGATAATTGGAGTGATGATTTAGTGTATAATGTACCTTTAGATGAATTGGAAGCTATTGCTGATAATGCAATTGCTAACAATTATTCCATAGAGTGGGCTAGTGATGTCAGTGAAAAATATTTTTCGCACAAATCAGGTTTGGCAGTTGTGCCTGAAAAAGAAATAGCAGATATGTCTCAATTGGATAAAGATTCACTTTTCTTAAAACCAATTGCTGAGAAAACAATTACTCAAGAGATGCGTCAAGAAAGTTTTGATAATCAAACCACTCAGGATGATCATGGAATGCACATCGTTGGAATGGTTTCGGATCAAACTGGCAAAAAATACTATGTAGTTAAAAACTCATGGGGTAATGATAGCAACGATAATGGTGGCTATTTCTATTGTAGCAAACCATATTTCAGATATAAAACAACAGGAATTATGGTGAATAAAAAAGCAATACCACAAGCCATCGCAAAGAAATTGGGGATTAGTTAATTTATTTTGAATACCTTTTCGAAATAGGAATTAGTGTTAGTTTGTACTAATTCCTATTTTTTTATTCAATATGAATTCCTTTTTGAATTAATCTTTCTACTAAATTTGATCCAAAAGCTTCTACTGGGGTCAAAACACCATTTATCAACTGTTTGTTTCTCTCTTTTTCAATAATACAAAAAGCTGATTCACTAAACATCTTTGCTGTTTCGTCATATCCTGGGTCACCACCACTGAAGATTGTTTTAGGATTTGATGAAGTACTTTCCCCAAATGATTTTACTTCAAATTTACTTTTACTTCTTTCATCTACTGTCGGTCCGGTGCCAGACTGAAATTTGCGGAATAACCAATTTCTAAACCATTCAAAACGAACAAAAAATGAGATAAATGCAATTGGGATGAGTAATTTAATAACTTTCCAAAATGATGATCGCACAAAATATTGTCCATAAGCAAAAGGTCCATAAACATCTGGCATTTGAGCTGCTGTTCTTTTCACAATATGTGGGTCCACCACTGGCATAGGTATAGCCCAACTATTCATTTCTTTAGAAAAATGTATTTTAAGTTTCAGTTTTGGTGCATCAGGATGCTTTGGCAATCGATTACCTACTGTATTTCCTTTAGTTTGTTCATATAGGGCATGAATGGCTGTAGTGATGGTTCCACCAGAAAATGAAGCATTTGTCCTCACAAAAGTTTTTACAACTTTTGGTTCAAAAGGATTCATTTTTTTAACAGTAATCCAAGTTGCAAAATCAGCAGGAATGCTATCAAATCCACAACAATTTACTATTGTACAACCATTTGAAACTGCTTTTTCATGATATAAATCATATATTTTATGAATAAATAAAGGTTCGCCAGTGATGTCAATATAATGTGTTTTGTTTTCTACACAAGCTTTTATTACTGGATAGCCATACCAATTAAATGGACCGACAGTATTCATTAATAATCTTGTAGAACTAGCCAAATTATTAAGGCTTTCTTGATTTTTTATATCTGCAACTATTATATCTGGTTTTGAATTTATTAAAGCATTCTGCAAAGATTGAAGTTTCTCAAAATCTCTACCTGCTATTGCCCAGTTAATATTTTCTTTAAGAGAATGATTGGATAAATAGGTAGCTATTAATTTACCAGTGAAACCAGTTGCCCCAAATAAGACTAAATCATAAGTTTTCATTATTGTTATCGATTCTTTCATTAAATTTGAGCAAATATCTATTATTTTGTCAATAATTTTTTATTCAAATTTTAATTAAATTTATTTATTGAAACGTGTGAAAATTAGAACTTACTTTTAAAAAATTTTAAGTAAAAGGATTTTTGTTAAATGTATTTAAAATGAAATCAATAGTGGATTATAACCAAATGTCATCACAAAACGTTGAATATTTGAATAATTTTATATGTAAAAATTTATTAAAATGATAACAGTTATTAATTCTTCAAACGAGCAAGAGTTTTGGGATTCGAGATACGAGGCTCATGAAACTGGATGGGACATAGGCGGACCTTCCACTCCTATAAAAGCTTATATTGATCAATTAAATGATAAATCAATTTCAATTTTAATTCCAGGTGCTGGGAATGCATACGAAGCAGCCTATTTGTATGAAAATGGATTTTTCAATGTTACTGTATTAGATATATCGAATTATCCAATTGAGAATTTTAAGAAAAATTACCCCCAATTTCCAGAAAATCAATTGATTGTAAAGAATTTTTTTGAGTTCGAAGGGCAATTTGATTTAATATTAGAACAAACTTTTTTTTGTTCATTTGTCCCAAGCATAGAAAATAGGACATTATATGCTAAAAAGATTGCTGAATTATTAAAACCAAAAGGCAAACTAGTTGGTTTGTGGTTCGATTTTCCTAAAACAGATGATATGATCAAAAGACCTTTTGGAGGTTCATTGGAAGAATATATAAGTTATTTTGAACCATATTTTAGTATTTTAACATTTGAAAAATCATATAATTCCATAAAGCCAAGGTCTGGAAATGAGTTATTTGGAATATTCCAAAAGATTTAAATTAAGAAAACTCTGATAGTATTAAAAAAAATTTTAAACTCTAATATTTTTTATAATTTGTCATAAATAGTTAAATATAAAATAGACTAATCAAAATGACTAATTATTTTATATATTGTGAGATTTTGAAATAATTAATCCAAAAAGTTGGTGGGGCTTTTTTTGATTAAAATACTTTGACATTTTTCATTAAGAAATGTGAACCAATTCCTTTGTAATCACATCAAAAAGTTTTGCAACACGAACCAATTCCTTTGCAAATGGATTGAAAAGTTTTGCAACACAAACCAATTCCTTTGCAAACAGATCAAAAAGTGGGACTGTAAATAATTTTGTGTTTCACAAAGAACGAGAGCCAGTTATCCATAATTGTGTTGAAAAATAAGCGAACCTTTGTTCAAGCTATTTTTCTGCACGATTGTGGGTAACTGGGCAAATAACGTAGGAACTTCATGGTATTATTTAAAATAATTAATAATTTTAATCATGAAACAGAGTACAGAAGAAATTTTAGAGACCTTAATAGGTCAAATTAAGAACCCTAAAGATTTAGAACTGATACAGGATCAGATACTTAAAAGAGGGATACAAGCCTTACTTAAAGGGGAGTTAGAAGGACATTTAGGCTATGCTCAAGGAGAGAAACCCTTGTCGAAGAATATTAGGAATGGGTATTCGGAAAAGACAATAGCCACATCACAAGGAGAAATAACCATATCCGTTCCACGAGATAGGGATGGTACATTTGAGCCTGTGACCGTACCAAAGCATAAAACGATGGTGGGCAAACTAGAACAGGCGATGCTATCATTATATGCCAAAGGAATGAGTACCAATGATATAGTGGATTTCATATCGGATAGCTATGGAGTTAAATATTCTCCGATGCAAGTATCCATAATCACCAATCGATTGTTGGAGGATATAAAAGAATGGCAAATTCGACCACTAGATGCAGAATGGGCAGTGCTATGGATAGATGCAATTCACTATAAAATAAGGCATGAAGGGAGAGTGGTCACCAAAGCTGCAATGCTAGTGTTAGGAGTAGATTTATCTGGTATGCAGGACTTGTTGGGAATTTATATAGTGGAACAGGAAAGTGCCGCATCATGGGCTAATATTATGACAGATCTACGCAACAGAGGGTTGAGGAATTCTATTTTTATATGTTCTGATAATTTGTCGGGTTTGCAAAATGCTGTACAAGCAGTACTGCCTAACTCTGTCCATCAAATCTGTATCGTTCATCAAATAAGAAATACGCTGAAATTCGTTTCCTATAAAGACCGAAAAAATTTGATGTCTGACGTAAAAGCAATCTACCAAGCTGATAATCAAGAGGCTGCCAAACAAGTCTTTAATACTTTCAAAGCCAATTGGTCTGTCAAATATTCAAGTGCTGTGGATTCTTGGGAAGCTAATTGGGATGCTCTAACCGCTTTTTTACAGTATCCTCCAGAAGTGAAAAAACTCATTTATACCACCAATATTATTGAAAGCTTTAATGCTTCTCTTAGAAAATATACCAATAACAAAAAAGTATTCCCTAATGATGATTCCGCTTTAAAATCAATTTACTTAGCTTTACAACAAATTAAATCAAAATGGAGTATGCAAAAAGTTAATTGGCATAAAATTTATAACCAATTATACCTCTATTTCCCTAATGCTTTTAACACTTCTGAAGTTTGACGTCTCTCTCAAACACAAAATTTTTTATATACTCAAAAAAGTTTTGCAATGCGAACCTATTCCTTTACAATTAGTTCGAAAAGTTTTATTACACTTATCTATTCCTTTACAAATATTTAATTCAATCAAGGAACACTTTAACATTCCTTAATTACACATAAGTAATCTTAAGGAATCAATAAATATTGGAAAGCAAATGAATTAGGCAATTAAGGAATGAGAACTATATATTAAGGAAAACGAATGTTTTTGAAGTAATTCATTAAATTTTTTCAATTTCACAATAAATATTGGTAATGATAGTTTTATAATTATTAATTAACACATAAAAAAATATAACATGTCAAGAAGAAAGAAAATCAATTCTCATTATGATGAAGCGATTGCAAGAAGTGCTGCTATAAGATCCATTAGTGCCACTTTAGATTTAGGAAATGGACTTACATTATAAATTAAAGTAAAAGTCAAATAATCAAATCATTATTTATGAATTTTATAAAATGTTATAAGTATATATTTTTTTCTATTTTATTTATTAGTTGTGAGTATAAAAACGAATATATAAATAAAACAAAATATTATATTAATAATGAGTTTCAAAATATAAGTAACTTATCTTTAGATGAATCAATTAATAAATTAAGTGAATTAAGAGAAATGAGCTTGATAATTAATGATTATGATTTATTTATTAATTTGTCATTAGAATACTTTTTAAAGCTTTCATTAATTGGCTCAAAAACTAAATCAAGATCTGAATTGATAAATATTTTTATTATTTATGATGATAAAATTTCGGATTATAGTAAAATTAATTTGTATTTAGCAATAATATCAGTTTACTTTCAAGAATACAATAAAAGGTACTTAGAAACTAGTGAGTATTATAAGTATTTTTTTAATTTAGCTAAAAATATTGTTGTTTAAACAAATGATATTGAACTTAAAAAGCTATATTACTCACAAATATTAAATTGTGGTATTAATTTTCAAAATTCAGAATTTGAAGATATAAAAAAAAATTTTAATATTCTTAATATTCCTTTATACAATTTATATTTTTCAAAAGCATTGAGATTTAGATCTTATAAAAATTATAAAGAAGAATTAATTAATATTCTAATTGCAAAAAAATTAAGTAATGGGATTATAAAAGATGATGAATTAGGTGTAAGTTATAGAAACAATAATGTATTGGATACTGCAGAAACTTTATTATTAAAATCTTATAAACCAGAAATGACAAGTGACAAAATATCAAATATATTAATTCCTTCAATAAATCTTGCAAAATTATATTTAATTAGTAAAGATTATAAAAAATTAAATTATTATCTTACCATTGCGGATTCATTAATTATAAAAGATATTGGAACATATCATTATTTAGAATTATTGAATATAAAAATAGATTATTATAGTATTTTAAATGATAAGGATAAAATTATAAAAAATTTATTAATATATAATGAAATCAATAAATCATTGGATGATAAATTTAATAAAATTAATTTTGAAAGGATATTTTTAAAACAAATTGATTATAACAACAAAAATAACAAAAAATATAATTCAATAACTTTAGTATTAGTTTTATTATTTACAATTGTATTATTTATTATTATATTGATATTTTTAAAAAAAATCAATAATAAATCAATAGAAAATAATCAAATATTTTCAGAACTTAGTGATATTAAATTAAAATATATAAATAGCATTAATCATATCTCAGAATTACAAAATCGTGAATTAGAAACAATTAAAACATTAAATAGAATTGAAAACACTTTAAAACATAATCCATCTTATACCAGTATAAGACCAATTTTATCTGAAATTAATAACCTGAAAAAATTTGAAGATAACTGGAGTCTCTTTAAATCTACATTTACAAATCAATTTCCAAATTTTTATAAAAATTTATTAGAACAATGCAATGATTTAACTGAATTAGACCTTAAGCATGCAACATTTATTAAATTAAATATGAATACTAAAGAAGTTGCTCAATTATTGAATATTAATCCACAAAGTGTAACAACATTTAGGTTAAGATTGAAAAATAAATTAAATTTATTGGATAACGAAAAATTAAAGTCATTCATTTATAAACTTTAATGTGAATTATAAAATTTAACGAATTGACTTCTAAAGGTTCTACCAATAGGTAATATTATATTATCATTCAAAATAACTATTTTATATCGTATCAATTTAATATGTAAAATATTAACAATAAATGATTTATGAATACGAATAAAATTATTATTATTTATTTTCTGTTCAAAAATAGATATTTTTTCTAATATTATTATTGAGTTAGTAACATTATTGGAATTTACAACTATTTTAATGTAGTTACCCATAGCTTCAATATAAGTAATATCGTCATATCTAATTTTTTTAGTTAATTTTTTAACTTTAATGTTCAAATATATATTTTCAAAATTATCCTTAGAAATATGTAGTAATTTGGATATATTATTAATTGAAATTTTTAACCTATCAAATTCTTGTGGATAATAAATGAAATCAATAACTCCATTTTCATATGATTTATTTTTAAATTCATTATTTGAAGATAAACAAATTAATGGATATTTTTCTGATATAACTTTTAATAAATCAAAGTTAAAATTAATATCTTCTAAATTTAAAATAATTAAATCAAATCTAAATTCATATAAAGAAGTTAGATCACTAATTTCTGATAAAACTAAAATACTATCAGAAAATTGATTAGTAAAATCAAAAGTTTTTAATTTTTTTAAAATTGTTAAATCTTTCTCAATAATTAATATTTTTCTTTTTATTTTCATTATAAATAATTTTGAAAACAAAACTATTATAATAAAATATTATACATCATATCGAAATTTTTGAATAAATTTAATGTATATATTTTTTTATTTATCAAATACTAATAAAATATATTTTGTATATTATTTGTATATATATTTAATATTAGAAACTACTACTACTACTACTACTACTACTACATAATAATAATAAATCACTAAATTAACATTGATATATTTTATGAAATTAGAAATAATTAAAGTAAAGTAATTAGTTAATTCTCTTGAAATTTTAAGAATAATCACTTAAACAATGTTAAGACCAATTTCAAACACAAAAATTGAAAGTCAACACTGATAGACATGAGAATTGAAAAAAATGATTTAGAAGATAAGGATATTATTAATAATAGTTGCAATATTTAAACAATTGTCCATTTATTAAAATGCAAATATCCAAAGTTTTTGTCCATCAGCTTTCTTGGGCTATCATTTATACTATAATCCATTATTACACTAGATTTTTTATTATTTAACATTTTTACAATTGTTCATTGATTTTTTTTAAAATATCTTCTTAGATATTCGCAATTGTCAATGAGTTACGAAATCGACTTAATATTTTGTGGTCTGTTTATCCTCAATTCTCAATTCATCAAATTTACTAAATGATATTCGATAATAAACTGATTCTTCCAATTCGTAGTCACTTAAACTAATACCATGTTTGCATAAGGTCATCTTTAACAACAATAAACCATCATACTAGGGGCTCCTCGTTTCACTATTTCCATTAAAATTATGTTTATTTTTGAGCTGTGATATTTCTTCCCAATTAATTAGAATATTGATTTGATCAAAAAAATCTAACTTGATTTTCCGCTTCTCTTCTGAGAAAACTGAAAAACTTGATAATGATAAATGTTTCTTAGCTCAAAATTCCTAATTTTTATCCTTTTATAATACCTTTCAGTTAATTAAATATATTGTTCCTTTTTTTGCCTTGCATCGGTAATTTGTTATACAATTGAAATTTTATTTTTTTTTAGGCATTTATAAATAATACAAATATAGGAAATTAATAAGTATGTTGTTGTTTGTCAAATAAATAGTTAGTTTGACAAATTATATATAGCATTCATCAATTTGGCATTTCATTATTTAAAATTGGATATACTTTTGTCACTATTAGAAATGATAATAAAAAAAAATAATGAAAAATAAGAATTACGTCTATTTAAAAATAAACTTAATATTTTTAATAATTCTAATTTCAAAAAATTTAAATTGTCAAGCATTTGTATCTTATCAAAACAATGTACAATTAAAAGATTTCAATATATATGATCATGGTATTACAATAATCAATATAAATGTAGATGAAATTAAATACCACTGTAATAGACTTTTTGGGTTAGAGAAAGTACAATTAGCAATTCAACATAGTCGAATTTCAGATATTAAGGTCGTATTAGAAAGTCCTGATGGAACTGAAGTTTGGCTTACTAATAGACATGGAAGGAATGGAGCAAATTATACAGAAACAATATTTTGTAACTCAGGATTTAGAGGGAAAATAGCAGATGGGACTCCGCCATTTTTAGGGGAGTATTTGCCGGATGGAATCTTTTCAAATTTTAATAATGGTCAAAATCCAAATGGGATTTGGAAATTAAAAATCTATGATTTGGAAGAAGGAGTAAAAGGTACGTTTGAAAGCGCTGTTTTATATTTTAGTAATAATCCAGCATTTGATAATTTATCTTCATGTACTTTAGAAAATCCAAAAGGATGTAAATGTCACGACTCAAATAGTATAAAACATAAAGATTGCGAATTGTTACCCGATTTAACTCTGATTAAGGAGATTACTGAAAAAGAAATAAATGAAATTCCATATTCTGAGAATAAAGGTTATGGAGAGCTTAGATTTGGGGTAAGCACATTTAATAAAGGAATTGGACCTCTTGAAGTAAGAGGTAATAATATATGGTTATGCAATGGAGACACAGTTCAGAAACGAACTTTGTGTTCAGATGGAACTTATCCGAGACAACAAGTTTTTCAGACGATATACTCACTAACTAAAAAAGGATTTAAAACTAAAGAATTACCAGCTGGTTTCAATGCTTATGATGCAAGACCTGGACACGAACATTTTCATTCTGATG
>ENA-UOYA01004088-UOYA01004088.1-activated-sludge-metagenome-genome-assembly--contig:-NODE-4088-length-12531-cov-10.188442_pt1 | contig 12531 bp, 16 predicted proteins | sample MGYA00238163_ERZ764804 | MGnify/ENA primary metagenome ERZ764804 (study PRJEB28919, sample SAMN05720223) | activated sludge metagenome | isolation source: Anaerobic digester | place: Hong Kong...
GCTTGCTCATACTCATGCCCACAAATTTTCATTAAGCATTCTATAACCCAATCAAAGCTATTATAGTCATCATTGTGAACTATTAATAAATAGGGTTGACCTAATTTTTCTTTTAATTTTGATGATGGTTTATTTTTTATTTTCGTTGACATAGACTATATATTAAAATCTGATAATTCCCATTTTATTTTATTATTTCATCAATATTTACATCTCTTAATTTAGATTTAACAATATTGATATCATGAAGATCTTGTATAGATATATTATACTTTTTTAACATAATATCAATCAAAAGTTTTCGACTTTCTCGTTTATCACTTTTTTTCTCATAGTATCCTCCGGCTCTGGATCCTTCATACATAATATCATATTGAATTCTCATATTAATTGTTTTTTATTATTTATATCGATTATTGTTACTTTTATAGGTTGCGTTTTAGACCATTCTAAAAATTTTATTAAATGCTCGTGTCTATCATCAAACATAATCAATTCATCCGCATGTGGATTTGATTTTATTAATTTTTCAAATAAATAACATTTAAAATTAAATGTTTCCCCACCAGTATTACAAAATAAATCACAATTTATATTGTGTAACTTTAAAACATTTTGTACTTGAGGTTTTAGTCTATGTAATCGACCAGTTGCAATGAATACATAGTTTTTAGAATCAGATAGATATTTTTCAAAATGATTATATACCCATTGATTTACAGGCGGATAGAATACTTTTGTATTTAGAGATTCTGGATTACCCCACCACCCACGACCAGCCCAAGATAGTCCGGTCTTTTTTTCCCACTCATCTTTTCCCGTTTCGGGTGTAGGAGTATGGATTAGAGTTCCATCAAAATCAAAAGATATTAACTTTTTAATCATCGTTTTTTTAAATTTTTAGGGGTATTGTATTATTAGATATATATAACAAATATACTTAAAGTTTTTTATAAAAAGATAAATTTTTATGGCAATATCAAAAAAATCTGTAACAAAAAAAGCAGCAAAGAAGTCGATAATTAAATCGACAAAATCATCTAATAAATCAAAGGAATTGGAAGCAAAGGTAAATAAAAAGGTAGTGACACCTCGAAAAGAGACACCGAAGTTAAAAGATATTAAGAAAATTAATAAAAAAACAACTACTAGGTCAAATTTAGGTAAAAGTCAAATAAAATCTGTAGTAGATAAAAAAAATCAATCATATACAGAACAAGAAAAAATTACACAAAATGAACTTGCACCATTACCAACAAATGCATTTAAAATTGATATAACTTCACGATTAAGAAGTATAAATCCTTGGTATATAGTTGGCGCTTGCATATTTGGTATGGGGCTTATCTATTTTTTGTTATCAGATCCATCATCAATAAAGAATGAAAATAAGAAACTAAAAAATGAAATTAAAGCTTTGACGAAAGAGCGTGATATTGTTAGGGATAGTATAAATACACTTTCAATAGACTTTAAGGCTATTAAAAAATCAGATTCTTTAAAAACGGCTGAGTTGTCAGAAATAAATAAAAATGTTGCTGATTTAGATAAGAAAATATCTAGTTCTACTTCACAATTAAATAAGGTAAAAGGTGGTCTCGATAATATCAATTCACAAATAAGGAAAGTTTCAAAAAGTCCAGAAAAAAAAGTTGGAGATAAATTATTGAATTCACTTAAATCAAAATTAAATCAAAATTAAAATATGAAAAAACTACTATTTTTATTATTTGGAATATTTTCCATCCTTACACTAAGGTCCCAAACAGTTAAAATTTATCCTTCTGTTCTTACGAATAATGAATTAACTATTGTATCTACTAAAAGGATCCAATCTTTGTCATTAATTTCTAGTGAGGATATAAAGGTTTATGATAGGAAATTAAATATGCTAGGTACTACAAAAATTACATTTCCAATTTTTCCATCTGGTGTATATACCGTTCAAATAAAATTAGAGAGTACAAATGGAATTACTACTGATATGTTCAGTGGTAAAATTGAGATTAGACAAAAGGATTATAAGCCACAAGAGGAAGCTAAAAAATCCATGGATACTATACCAAAGAGTGATAATTTAACATCTAATGATGATTATCCATTCTATTATAAGAAGGGTAATGATACAATAGGAGTTGTTTTTTCAATTGAGCAAGCGCAGAAAATAGATAATGATTATCAATTATTATCATTATTAAAACAGGCAAATGTTCAGTGTGATAGCGTTAATAATGCTTTTATAACTGTTGTAAACAATTTAGGAGAACAGGTTGCGCAACTGAAAATTAAAACTTCAACACTAGAAGATTTGGCTAAGATTAAAGATGATGCTATTAAAAATTTACAAAATCAGATAGATTTATATAAAAGAGATCAATCTTTAACCGATTCAATAGTTAGTAAGAAAGACGTAATTATAGATAATTATAAAAAGGAGAATAAAAAAATAAAAAAACAAAAAACGGCAGGATTTATAATTGGTGGCGGTGCCTTATTAGCCGTCATAGTTTTACTTGCTGTTAAATAGCAAAAAGTCGATTTTAATTTATAATATATAAGTTATAAAAAAATATTTCTAAGATGAAACACATAAGACAATTTGAATCTTATTCTAAAAAAAGGAAATTAGATAAAGCTATTAAAGAAAGCGTAATGGTTGTTGACGACTTATATAGGGTTAATGTTACTGCTGATGTGCCACAATCATTGATCAATGCTTACATTAAAAAGGTTAAAGATAGCTTAGATAAAAATGTTAGGCAATATTATTCAGATGTTCAAATAGCTGAAGAAATAACAAAATATGCTTTGCAACAAGGATTAAATATTGATAAACTAGATCCGGCTCCTTTATTTGGCGGCGCTCCTCAAGCACAATCACAACCACAAGTTCAAGTTCAGGGACAGCCACAAGCTCAAGCACAAGCTCAAGTTCAGCCACAAGCTCAAGTTCAGCCACAAGCTCAAGTTCAGCCACAAGCTCAAGTTCAAGGACAGAATCAAGAAGAAGATTTTGAGGAAGTGGGTAATGAAGATGAAAATGAAGAAGATAGAGAAGAAGGAACTGAAGAACTACCAATTTAATAAATTAAATTAAAATAACGAAAGCACTATATAATTATAGTGCTTTTTTTATATATAGATATATGAGATACATAGATATTTTCGAAAAATTTAAATTACCATTTTCTGAACTTAAAGAGGATGACATCCTCACCCATTTAATAGAAAATATAGATAGGAAAGAAATGGAAATAGAATTTGAAAGATTTTCAAAATCAATTGAATCTTTTCCATCTGTATTAATTAATAAATTTTTTGATTTATTTAACATAGATAATAGAATATCAAGATATGATATGGTTGGTAAAAAGGAATTTTTATATCTAAAGATAAAAATTAACCATCCAAATAATAGAGTAAGAGGAAATATGGATTTAAATGGGTATACCATCTCTATTTTAAGACACAGATTTAAAAGGATATATGATTCATATAATGTAAATATATTTTTATATATTTCATCTATAGATATGTATGATAATCCTCTTTCAAATAATATAATAGTAATTGAAGAAAAATGAAATATATATCAAAAATATTTGAATTAAACACTGTAAAAGCAGATGTCTCGTTAGAGGAAATAGAAGATTATTTTCTAGAATTAATGGACTATAATAACCACGCTATTCCAATTAGCACTATTGTATTGCCTTCTGTTATAAATAAAGTTGATAAGACTAAAAATAATAAGAGGCGTTATATAAATGGATATAAAATATCAATAATATTTGATTTCTTTGACCAAGTGTTTGTTAAAAAAGTAGTTAACAAAGCTTTGTTAAGAATGAAAAGAGATTATAATATCCATTATAACCAAATTTCCAAATCAGGACATGGATATACCGAAAAGGAGGTACCGGTCGCTGGTGGAGATTACACAAGAACAGTATATGATCCAAAATGGAAATGGACAATAACAATATCAAAAAAAAATATGAATGAATCAAAAATTAAAACCTTTAATAGATATAATGAATTGAATAATCCAAATTATAATTTACTTATAGTGGATGTTCAAAAATCATTTAGTAAATTTTTTACACAAAATTATTTAAATAAATTAATAGAATATGCAAAATCATATGATAATGTTTATCAAATTTGGGATAACCATGTAGAGGGATCAAATATCGATAATGATTACCTATATGATAAAAAGCCGGATATACCATCAATGCATAATGATCTTTATGTTTTTCCAAATCAGAAAATGCTTATAGAAAAGAGATATAATTATAATGTTAATGCTAATTTTTATAAAAAAATTTTGGATGAAGAAACCTATAAAATTATGAAGGATAAGGAATCCAAGCAAATTTTAAAAAGAGGTGAAATTTTTAAGACAAATGAAGGTACAGTAATTGTTTATATAGGAAATCGACATGTCTACTTCCACTGCCCAAAAAAACTATACGAATTGTTACTAAAATTGAAGGGGAAGCATCTTACTGTGGTTGGCGGAAGTGATTCTGAATGTCTATCTGATGTATTTACCACTTGTGAATCATTAGGTGTTTTGGTAAAGAGGGACTGGAAGTACATTTATTCTGCGACAAATTGCCCTATCCAATAAATCTATTACCTTTTGATAGATTATCTTTTGCCCAAAGTGGTTGAAAATTAGAATAGTGATTTAATTTATAAATATCCTCCTCTGATTTAGCATAGCTTATCGGTGTTATATGATCTATGTGCCATAATCCATAGTTTTCCCAAGACATATTTTCGATAAATTTCATTTCTATATAATTTTTTAATTCTGAAAATTTACATCCAATTATTTCTTCAGATTTTTTTGATTTTTTAATTCCATTTGATTAATTAAAGATAAAATTTTATAATTTGGTGCATATTTCAATATTTAGTATATTTGTATTGGATGTGTAGCTCAGTTGGTTAGAGCAATTGACTCATAATCAAAAGGTCACAGGTTCAAATCCTGTCACGTCCACTACCTTTTTTTCTTGATGGGCTTTTCTTTTCGCGGAGCAATGCTTCGTTTAAAAATAGAAAAGACGGATCCCATTTACAATTTACAAAAAGAGGACAAACTCGCGGATCAGCAGTCGGCCATATAGAAACATCTCATTATACCTCCTCTCAAGAAGAGGGATATGTATTTTTATCATTTCATGGATTAAGTAATGATGGAATAGTTAAAAATATATTAGAATGAAGCAATTGATGATATAATTTCTTATTATAAATCTTTTAGTGATTAGAATATTCCCATCTTTTTTGGCCACATCCCCAGACTCTATAGTATCCACGTCCATGCATTATTTCAACTTCTGTCAAATTCGGATCAAATCCTTGACTAACTAACTTCTTTTTATTATAATTAAATCTATGTTTTCTAATTTCATCAACAACCCAGAAATAATTGGGTTCGGATAACGAAATCTCTCTGAATCCTAATTTTTCATACATACCTCCATCAAATAAAGAAATATCAGAATATGATATAATCCGATCTATATTATAATTTCTTAAAAAATATTTAAATAATTTAGAAGCCGATCCAATTACAGATATATTTATTTTATTGCAAAATCTAATTAATTCATATTCCTTTTTTCCATTTGTGTATCTATATCCAAATGTCATTAAACTAATTAATTCTTTATCATAAAATAATCCTAATTTTAGACTAGATGAAGAAGTCCCTTGTATATGATTTTCATTTAGAAATTTAGTAGCATCTTTTGTATGAACTAATGATATTTCACATTTCCTAGCATATACTTTATTTGGAATAATATTAAGTTTATTTAAAATAATAGATTCTACGATATTCCTTTTATATTTCCAGTCGTCTTCCCATATGTGTAATAGTTGAATTCTGTTTTCTTGACATAATTTTGTTTTATCTATGTGGTAGTTTTTATCCTTATATAATTCATTATGCCAATAAACACCATTTATTTCTATTGCAATATTTTTATTTGGAATTAAAATATCAAGTTCTTTACCATTTAAGATGGATCTGTCCTTTTTTAGATAATTAATACCATTTCTATCCAAGATCTCTCTTATTTCAGATTCCATATATGATGATTGTGATCCAATTGGATTACAAATTGTACATATACATACATTTTGAACATTTCTACTATAGAATAATTTCTTACCTATTGAAAAATCCTGGCCACATTTATTATGATGAATTAGAAATGTATCAGATTCATATTCAATAACGCTAAAATTTTCATTAAGCGTAGATTCGTATATCTCTTTAGTTTTATTTTCCTTTTTGAGTTTTGATTTTTTTCTTGCGGATTGTAAATTTATAAAATATTCTACACCATATTTTTCCATAGATGTATTTCTACTTTTAATTTTAAACTCGTCTACTTGAAAAGTATTTGTTAATCCATATCTATGAAAACAAGTAGATTTATATTTTTCTTTATATTCGCCAGTTCTGGAATAATGGTCGACTCCATATGTAGAGATTAAAGAATTTTTTAATCTATCCTTAATTATTTTAGATTTCATTGGGTTGTCCACTCCATATTTATTTAAGCAAGTTTGACGTGCCTTAGATTTATTACATTTATTACAATAATATTCCTCAGTTAAACTCTTTGTGTATTGGAAATAAAATCTATATTCAGGGAATGATTCAACTCCACATTTATCACAAATTGCTGTAATTTTAAAGGTTGATCCAGGCATTAGGTCCTCTACCTTAACTAGGATAGATTTTTTATATTTAATATCGTATCCTAATTCTTTATAATAATTAAAATTTGTACGATGTCCAGTTATTTTAACTTCCGTTTCTTTAATCATATTATTATATATTAAAAAATTAAGCGAAGTTTAGTTATATCGATTATAAATAGTTGAAAAATAAAATATTAAAGAGAATGTAGTCCCTGTCCATCATTGGAAGACTCTATACTAATGACTTTTATAAGATTTTCATTATCACCTTTTTTCTTATAAATCTCATTAAAACCTTTAGCTAATCCACGTTTGAATACCTCGGTAAAATATGCGAAGGCATTATCTGACTTCTCCTCATTAAAATTATACCAATTACCAAACATATCCAATAGACCACTTTGGTAGCAATCCATTTTATCATCATTATTCCAATATCTCATTTTTTTAATAGTTCTCTTGGCTAGTACTTCAAGCATTAATTTTGATTTATTGGTGAGTTTCCCTTGAGCTTTTGATACTATAATCTCAGCATAAAGATCGCGGTTATGTAAATACATTTTTAGATTTATTTTTTTTTAGATAAACTCTATGCATTTATAGTTAAATAGTTTAATAAGTTTAAAATGTGAATCCCCCTCAAATTGAGGGGGATTAGATGTGATTATTTTTTATATTTTTTCTTTATATTTAAGCTCCTTAATGGCTTGAAGATCGTCCTCTAAAGATCCTTTTCTTTTTTCTAGATTTTCTAAGGCAACATCTAATACAGGTGTTTTACCAATATATTCTAATGACGTTTTAACTTTACTAATATTAAATTTAACATCTTCTAATTTTAAAGATATTTCTCTTTCCTTATCTTCCAATTTCTTTTGTGATATTAATTCTTTATCTAATTTATTTTCATAAAAATATGTAAGATCATAGCTTAATTCATTTCTAACTTCGTTAACTAATTCGACTGCTGATTCATATTTAAAAAATGAGTTTCCGTATCTTTCATCGCATCTATATAAATAAGTTGAATTTTTATAGTTAAAAGCAAAAATTTCTAAATATGGATTAACCAAATTAGAAACCTTTTTAACGACATCCAGTTCAACAAATTTTTCTAAATTATTAGATGTTTCTAGTATAATTGGATAAAAATTTTTATTAACAATAGGAATTATCGGTGAACTAAATAGACTTTCCAAAGTTGTTTCTTTATTTAGTTCATCATCATTTATATAGCATACTCCTTTTTTAGATACTGATAATCCAACTGTTAAATTTTCCGAAATTCTAAAATTAACTCTATCTTCAGATATATCAGCATATTTCATAGCTGTCTCCAATGTTCTTAAAACTCTTAATTTATCATTGTCAGTTACATGTGTTTCGAGGATTGTTTTTTCAATATTATTTTCAGATAATAGAAACCAAGATTCTCTAATTAAACAAAGATATCCATCTTCTACTTGCTCAACAATTGTAAAAATAGATTCTCCTTTTCCGCCAGATAGTAAATTAGATCTTTGCTCCGGTGATTTGGTTAAATTATGAACAAATAATTTTATTTCAGGAACCCAATCATATACCGCTAGCTCATTAAGTACTTTAGATAGTCTATCTTGATCATTTTCTAGATTAATTGTCTGTAGTAACACATTAATAGGTTGTCTATATAATTCACCTTGATTTTTACTATTTAAAACACCATATAGATGCTTTAGTTCATAAAGAAGTTGATATTCCTTCATATCAACATTAAGAGACTCAAGAAGTGATTTGACCTCTTTATCGAATGTATATGTTCTTAATCTTTCATTTAAAGCATTAATAATTTGTTTCTCAGAAAGTTCATTGCATAAGTTTATATACGATTCAACTATCATAGAAATTTCCTCTTGATCAATACTTAAATTTTTCTTGAAATTAAATAATTCTAATTTAATATTCTTCATAGTAAAATATTTGTTTTTTATTTTATTGTTTATCTTATTCTATATATTATAAATTAAAATCGACTTTTTTCATTTTTATTATTTGTTTATTTCTTTATTCCTTGAGATATATTACTATTTGGTATTGTTGCTTTACCACCTCTTCGAGATTCTATTAAATTATCATACCATCTCGTTCTTTTTGGAGATATTATCTCATTTGGATTACTTTCCCCTCTAAATGCTGGATAGTATGTATGTACTTCAAATGATATTGTTAATTTTATAGTGTTGTCGGATGTCATGTTTTTTTCCCTTGTAATTTCAACTTGATTTGCGTCAGGCAATATCATTACAGCATCGATATTTAAATAATTGTGCTCAAAATACATAAATCTATATAACCATAGGGTATTTATTATGGCTTGACTACATTTGAAGGAATCAATTTCACTGGCTAATATAACAACCACATCATATTTAACAGATATCGGAACGGCTCTAACCTTTGTTAAAATCTTTTTAATTTCTGTCTTGTTTTCAACAACAAGTCTAAGCCATATGTTAGGGTTAGCAAACTCATCTGATTTTATATCAAATCCTGTCATTGTTATGTGACCTCGCGGTATTGAGTCTGTATTTAATTCAACATATCTATTATCAGAGACAACATCGTCTGAAAATGAATCTAATAAAAATCTTTCATCTCCAGTCATTGAGTAATAAAATGGGACAGTAACACTAACATCCCCAGATGTAAATCTATTTGTCCATTTAACCTCGCCTTCTAGTGTATCTAAGACGCAAATTGTTAAATCTCTAAAAAATACGTCTTCAAAATTAAATCTCTCTCCAATCATAATTTATATATTCAAAATTTATGTCTTGCTTTTAATATATAAAAAATGATGTATTTAGAATCATTTGATCACTTTGAAAATATTTCTCTTAGAGAAAAATTGGAATCTATAGTAAATATGTATGAATATTTATGTGAATTTGATATGATGGATTCCCTTGATAATTATATAGGTCGATGCTCAATACTTTTTTTGGGAAATTTAAAAGTAAATATCGGTAAAGAAAAAAAGGAAAATAAAAATCAACCATATAAATTTGATATAGGAGGACTATTGAATAAATTAAAAATTAAATCTCCAAGAAATAGTGAAAAGATAGAAATAGTAGAAAAACTTTATTCTTTATCCAAGGTTAAAAAATTTGATAAAACTAAGGATGATGTATTAGAATTAATAAGTCCGATTTTAAATTTGACAATGTCGGGATATAAAATTATTGATCATTTTATAATTGAGCAATATTATGATGGGCTCCATAAGAATCCATGCTTTTGTGTTAAATTATATTTTGATGAGGAATTACTAAGCTTAACCAAGGATGAAATTATTTCAATTAAAAGAGCATCAAATAATCCAAGTGGAGAACTTAGTGATGTTGAAGGTGAATTTCAACATTTTAAAAGAATTTTTAGAATTGAACTCGAAAAGATAAAAAGCGATTTATTAAATAATAATTTGATACCGAGTATCATGGATAATCACATGAATTATTATGAGATGTATATTTATTTGAGATCACCTATAAAGTAAAGTAAAATATAGTATGAGATATTTAAAACCATTTAATTTAATTAATGAATCTTATTTTCAAGATTTAACTCCTTATGTATATGATGGTAGAAATTCTAGTTGTTTAAATATTGGGTGGCTTGATGGAAGAGAATATAATATGGGCGAATGTCCTAAAGAATTTATAGATAAGCTAGATACTGTAATTTCTTCTAATCAATTTGTTTCAGCTAGGCATAAGGGGTTTTACACTTGTGATTTATGTGATAAATCAATTCATCATAGAGAGAAGGGAAAAAGTTCTACGATTTTGACAATAAATGATGATGGTAGATGTTATAGTTTTCCTAAAATGATTCTACATTATATAAAAAGTCATAATTATAAACCACCACAAGAGTTTATCGACGCAGTTATGAGTTTAGAAATTAAGGAACTTAAAGATAGCAATGTTTATAGTCCCAATGGATTTAGGGGCAGGAGAAGATATAAATAAACTTTTAAACCATATCAATTTATAATTATATCAATTTATAATTATGAGAGAATTGCTACTAAGCGAAAAATGGAGGCCTAAAAATTTTGAGGACATTATACTTCTACCGAGAATACGAAAGATATTTGAGAATGGTATTAAGCAAAATGTTATATTATATGGACATTATGGTACTGGTAAAACAACATTGGCTCGGATACTCATAGGCAAATATTCTAAGGATACTCCATATATGGAACTAAATAGTTCTTTTTATACATCTATTGATGTGCTTAGAACAAAAATTGATGATTTTTGTTCTAAGGTTTATATGGGTATAGATTTAAATAGTAATACAGATAAGGATTCCATCAAATATGTATTTTTGGATGAATTTGAAAGGACATCAATACAATATCAAGATGCTTTAAAGGCGTATATAGAAGAGTATTCCTCTAAAAATGTTCGATTCGTATTTAATACTAATCATATTAGCAAAATATCTGATGGAATTAAATCTAGATTAACTCAAGTTAATTTTAATTGTATAAATCCAGAGGAGGAAAAATTTCTTAAAACATCTATTTATAAGCGAATAATGGAGTACATTGTTCCAAAGGAAAATATAAAAATTATTAAAGAAGACCTAATAAAAATCATTAATAAGAATTTTCCGGATTTTAGATCGGTTATGAATGAATTGCAACATTTTAAGGAGACCGGGGAAGGAATTGCGGGAGGATTATCTAATATTAATTTAAAATTAAGAAATGATTTATATAATATAGTATATGATAAATCTAAGACTTATGAAGATATATACCATTTTTTAATGGATAACTTCGGGGCAGATAAAATGGATGAAATGATAAATTTATTTGGTAGGAATTTTATACAGTGGTCTTTTTCAGAAAGAAGAGAAAATATTGATAAATTATTTTCTATTAATTATATTATAGCCGAAAATTTTAAATTATTGGAAACTTCAACGGATCCTATTATTGTCGGAATGACAACTATTGGAAAAATTAGAGATATTGTAATGTAATTATGTATGTATACATAACGATTAGATGCTGCTGAATGAATTGGATATTGTGATCTCAATATCATTTTCATCAATTGAAATTTTTATTACAAAGATATCACTTATAAAGTAATTTTTTGGTAGTCGACTATTAATTACCATCCATATTCTATTAAATATTGATATAACATCATTTGAATTTACGGATTCTATAGATACAATAAATTTCGACATCTTTGATCTTTTTATTGTATATTTATAATCAATTCCTAAAAAATAATCTTCTATCTCTTCAGTCTTCAGAAAATCAATTGATAGCATTATTTTTTCAATTTCTTGATAAATATCGACAAATGAATTATAAATATCTTTATAGATATATCTATGGTGACCTTTGGATATTCTTTCAGATAGTAAATTAGAAACAGATACTAATATTTCATCATAGGATAAATAATCACTAAATTCTGGCTCCCCTGGATAATAAGCTTCCATTAATATATCCATCATATTCCAAAAATGGTCGCCCTCATCACCATTCGATTCTTCAAAATAGTCAAAAATTATTTTTGCTATTTTTTTCGGATCTTCTTTCTTAAGATTTCTTTCTTTGAATTTTTCTAAATGGTTCATATTTATCACTATGATATTAATTTTTTTAAATTCATTTAACTTTAAATATCACATTAACTATATATATAAAATATAATATATAATTAATGGATATTTAACTTTAAATATCACATTAACTATATATATAAAATATAATATATAATTAAT
>ENA-UOYA01004090-UOYA01004090.1-activated-sludge-metagenome-genome-assembly--contig:-NODE-4090-length-12526-cov-4.758640_pt1 | contig 12526 bp, 8 predicted proteins | sample MGYA00238163_ERZ764804 | MGnify/ENA primary metagenome ERZ764804 (study PRJEB28919, sample SAMN05720223) | activated sludge metagenome | isolation source: Anaerobic digester | place: Hong Kong...
CGGAGCACTTGACTTTGCAGGCGGAGATGTAGTTCATATCAGTTCAGGAGTATCGGCTCTTGTTCTTTGCATACTTCTCGGCAAGCGCAAAGACCTTGGACATGCAGTATACAGAATCCACAACATTCCTACCGTAATGCTCGGCGCATCACTTCTCATGTTCGGATGGTTCGGATTCAATGCCGGATCGGCACTTGCAGCAAACGGTCAGGCCGCTCACGCATTCATGACAACAGCCGTGTCAGCTGCTGCAGCTTTGCTTTCCTGGATGCTCTGCGATATCCTCAAGACCGGAAAACCGACACTTATCGGTGCTTGTACGGGAATGGTTGCAGGGCTTGTAGGTATAACACCAGGCGCAGGATTCGTCCCTGTCTGGGCCGCATTAATTATCGGTCTGACAACAAGCCCGATCTGCTTCTGCATGATTTCGTTCGGCAAGAAATTCTTCGGCTTCGACGATGCCCTTGACGCTTTCAGCTGCCACGGCACCGGCGGAATATGGGGCGGTCTTATGACAGGTGTGTTTGCGAAAATGAGCATCGGCGGTTACGACGGAGCAATATACGGAGACTGGGCTCAGCTCGGAGCACAGGCAGTTGGTATTCTTGTCACCATAGGAATTGCTGTTGTGGGAACGCTTGTTTGTTACTTCCTTACAAGGCTTATTACAGGTAAAATCAGAGTTGATACCAAAGATGAACTTGTCGGACTTGATATCAGCCAGCACGGTGAGAACGCTTATCCGTCATTCAACGGACTTGAATAAACAAGGAGAATACTATGTCTGATGTTTCACTTATCAAAATAGAAGCAATCGTTCGCGAAGAGGCATACCTCGACGTAAAGCACGCTTTGTCAGAGATTGGAGTAAACGGAATCACCGTCTATCAGGTTGTGGGCTGCGGCCTGCAGCGCGGCCTGTCAGAATACGTCCGCGGTCAGAAAGTTGAGATTGAAGTAACTCCAAAGATAAAGTTCGAGATTGTAGTGTCTTCCGAGGAATGGGAGAAGAAAACAATAGAAACAATCTCCAGAGCAGCCTTCACCGGCAATCCCGGTGACGGAAAGATCTTCAGCTACAACATACGCCAGGCTGTAAAGATCAGAACCGGAGAAACAGGTTACGATGCAGTTCAGTCGCCCAACGAGTGCAGGTAACGGCAACAGAATTATAAATACAGCCGTGTCGGAACTACTCCGGCACGGCTTTTTATTGCTGATAACCTGCGCTGACACTATGTGAGCGTCCTTATAATAAAAAAGCCGAAAGCCCTGGTAAACCAAGGCTCCCGGCGATTCATTCTGGTGTTCGCGAGCGGATTCGAACCGCTGGCCTACCGCTTAGGAGGCGGTCGCTCTATCCTGCTGAGCTACGCAAACATCTTGAACTGCAACGCGTCAGATTATATCACAAACCCGGGATACGATAAAGACATGTCTCAAACAACATAAGCACAAGAGACAGCATAATCAGATAGAACGGAAGGCCGTCAATGAATCTCGATTTTCTTACGAATATCAGACGTCTCCTGACAACAGCCAGAAGACCTGACACAAGAATATCGCCGAATACCGTAAACATAAACAGTCCGACAATTCCGCTTATTGAAGGCATCTCAGGAAGAGATCTGATAAAAGGAACTGTTAACAGCGCCGCGGCAACAGATGTTTCACTGAGGAAATACCTTGTACCGAAAATTGATTTTGAGTCACCGCCTCTGCCGCCGGATATTATAAGAATACCGAGTCCGCATGATATGACTTCTGCGACCGGAAGCACCAGCCATGAAGCTATGTCAGATCTTATAAATCCTGAAACAGATATAACGCCGACTATGACACCTGCGCAGGTAACGGCAAACTCAATTCTCGCAATTACAAACCTTCTCAGCTCTTCAATATCAGATACCGGTATATTCCAGAATTCGGTAAGCTCACGCGAAGTGAAATACAACGGCGAGCTTGAAATTTTCGACACAAAATATGATATGAATACAAGCATCATCGCAGCAATGAGGGTGCTGATAAATATGTACTGCTTTTCGAACACTTCTGATACCAGGAATCCCGAAAGTGAGCTGCCGAGGGCATACAGGTACGGGACTGCTATCTCTCGTACTGTTTCTGCGGGTCTGAACTCGTCCTCACCGTCCCGCTTGAAGCACGACAGCATCATTACTCCGATAGCGAACGGGACGAATCCGCATACGGATACCGGAGAACACAGGCCCAAACGCACTGACACTTCACAGGCCGCGCAGAACATTCCTATAACAATTAACAGAGTAAGTGCGGCGTACTTTCGCGGCAAAAACAAACGGAATGAGATGCTCCAGACCGCAAGTACGACAAGTGAGCAAACCGCAGGCCACCAGATATTGTTTGAATACAGAAATTCAATACAAAGCGATACCAGCGCAAAACCCAAAAACAGCGATCCGCGCGTTGACATATAGCGCGCAGGCCTGACATGCATAGCGGACGGAACCTCATTGTAGCTGCGGCGGTTCTTCGCATTGTCAAACGGTGTATCGTATTTCCTGCTCATCATTTATACCAGCCAATTCAGATAATCTTTAAGGAATTTGTAGCACGTATTGCACATATGCACAACCTGCCTTGTCTGAGCCGGAGCGTTGGCAACCGGTGTGATATATGAAGCTATCTCTGACATAGGCAGATCATCTATGCTGTCAGAAAGAACAGAATCGTCTTCATCATCACTCTCAACATAACCGTCCTCTGCTCCGTTTACGGTATTATCGCCGTCTGCAGATGTAACAGATGAATCGGTTGTCTCAGCCGCTGCTTCCGGTGTTGCACCCGAAGTAACTTCAGGCGTCACCTCCGATGCTGTCCCCGGCGTCGTACCTGCATCGATATTTGCCATAATTTCGCGAAGAGTCAGCGTATCAACCACTTCCGGGTCTGACCCCGCCGTATAGACCGAATATAGTTCGGGATACTTATCAAACGAATATACAATAAATCCGTCGTTGTTAACCAGGTCTTTATCTTCCGCGCTCACTCCGAAAATGTGTTCAATGAGTCTGCTCATATCTGCAAAGTACTTGTCCATATCATAACTGTTTCTTGAATTATCAATACACTCATTGGCAAGCTCTACGAAAGGTCTTATATCACAGGTTACCCCGGTTACTATCTCGGTAGTACCGTCGGACTTCATAGCGAGGTCATCCGGGTTCTGCACTTCAAGCAAAGCATGACATACGGTATAAGACTGTGTCGCCCAGTCATCGCCCGAGACCTCATACGCGCCGGAAAGTGAAGCGCGGCTTCGGTTCTCAGTGGTCGGATCAAGATTGAAAGCATCCCATTGGACATTGCTTATCTCGCCTCCCTCAACCTTAAGCTCGACATAATCAATATATCCGTTCTTATCGGCTGTCAGACTCTGCGCATAATATGTACCGTCATTAAGTCCGTTTATCACTTGACTGTCAGTCAGCTCAGAATCATCCGTAACGGACTCGTCCTTAAAAGCAATCGGAATCTGCGTTCCCACAAGATCATCACTTATCATTTTGAAATCTTCCGCGCTTACAGCATAGGTATCGTCATTATCGCCTACTCTGGTAATTCCTGTTATCTCAGCATTTTCATAGCCTATACCTATCAGCAGATGAAGCGACGTTGCGTCTTCAGCCTCAGAAGATATATCAATAACATATCCTATCGGCTCACTGTTCTCACCGTAACCTATATATACGGAATTAATATCAGGATAACTTTTAAAAACAGAACCTGTAATCTCCGTAAATTCCGAAGCCTGCATAACAGGAGCGAACCGCGTAACAAGCTGCTGTTGCCTTCTGATATCTGCATTTGAAGAAGATCTCACAAAACTTATGAGTATAAACGCCATGCTGAAGACGAAAAGACCTATGGCTTCAAAAAGGAACCTTCTGAGCTGTGATCGGGTCATCATAAGACATCAACCTCCCGCGAAGTCTTCTTTCTTCTTGAAATTGTTTTCGCAAAAAAGTCAATTACAAATGACATTAGGTTGACAGCCACAACCGGTGCGAGAATGGCAATCTGATGGTCGATATGAAAATACAGTACTATTGTAAGCGCGGCGCAGACAACGCCGGAGAATACGCCTGCAAGGAATCTCGACGGCATGGTAGTCAGATCTCCCAGAAGAAAAAACGCAACAAAAACGACACCCGAAGACAGTATAAACACAGGATATTCTTTAGCCTGACCAAAAATCAGATATAGGACTGTCAGGGTAAGAAGGTATGAGCATGGAGCATAAAGTCTTAAATTGCCGCGTATGACAATGAACGCCGCACCCATAAGTGCGACCGCTGCGCATGCCTGACCGAGGTTACCCGGATAATTGCCGCTCACAAGCTCCGCAAAGCTGATCGTCGAATAATCAGGTACTGCGGATGTCCCTGAATGCAGAGCAAAAAGGCTTCCCATGTCAAAAAAGCCTCCGCTGCCCGACGAATATCCAAGCATATCAGACGGGAACATCATTCTTACAAACAGTGAAGCCCCGGCAGCCGGATTGACAATGGCACATCCCGCTCCGCCAAAAAACTGTTTTATGACGACAGAACCGAACAAAACTCCGGACAGAGCAACAATGAGCGGTGTGTCAGGCGGAAGCATCAATGAGAATATCAGTCCCGAAGTAATTGATGACAGGTCAAAGTAATCATTCTTGTTAAGTCTGTGGGATATTAATGAGAATGTGTAATCAGACAGTGTAAAACACACAGCAGAAAACAGGATCAGAACAATCGCCTTGATTCCGTAGTAGAAAACCGCATATGCAATACAAGGCACCAGCGCAACAATAATCGTCAGATAAATATATGGTACATTCTTCTCGGTATGAATAAACGGAGCAAGACCGGTCTTTGAACTCATACGGTTTTACCTCCTTCAAAAGGAAGATTGAGTCTGCCCGGATCTTCAGCGCCGCTGCTGTCATCGCCGTCGCCGTAATTCTCAAGCAATGACACCTCGCCGACAGAAGAGCAGCCGGCCGGGACATTGAATTCAGTATTGTTATGAAGAAGTGAATTAACTTCAATTACACGTCCCTCGCCGGCAAATCCTGCAATCGCCGAAGTCAGATCAATACCTGCAGGGCAGACATACGAACAGGAACCGCATGATATACAGTCTCTGGCGCCTTCTTCTGAAGCCTTCTGCTTAAGATCCTGCGCGAGCATCTCATATATGATATCCGGTGACAGGTTCATCGGACAGCACTCGGAACACAGCCCGCAATGAATACAGGGCGTGCGCGGGACTTCGTTTCTTCGTATTATTGATATGACAGACGTAATCTTGATTACCGGTGTCATATCCGGATTCGTAATCTCAATTCCTGTGAGACAATTGCCCCACACTATCCTGTTGTCGGAGTCATTGGAAGAAATAACATTGGCCAGAATCTCAGACAACGGAGTTCCGACAGGCACAAGCACATTATGGCCGCCGGAAGAATCTCCCGATACAGATACAATACGGTTCATCATGGGAATATTATCGGCCAGTGCCTCCCAGCATGCCAGCATCGTCGAGCAATTGAATATTACCGCATCACAAGTATCTTCAAGCGTCTCGTCAGCTCTTATCTCTTTACCGTAAAGTGCTCTGGCAACCAGTCTGTAGTATCCCTGCGGGAATCGTTCGCGAAAAAGCTTTATCTCAATTGTCAGATCATTGAAGTCTTTCCCTGCCTTAGTAATTGAATTCTCAAGAGCTGTAATACAGGACTTGCGACCGGAAGAAACCAGAAATCTGACTCTCTTCGCACCGACGCTTCGTGCACACGCGCATGCACCCCGTACGCAGTAGTCCGGATACTCAACGATTGCCGTAAGGTCACATGTCGAATACGGCTCGCTCTGAAGGCAGTTGACGAGAAAATCAGAAACAACTTTACTGCGTGCCCTTGATAATTTGGCTGCTGTAGGAATTCCTTCTCCGCCCATTCCGCAGATTCCGGCATTCCTTATGATACTTAATGTTTCCGTCGCTGACAGTTTAAGATTGCTTCGCGGGACAAGCGAATCCAGCCTTGTGCGCTTCATATCATTCTCAATTATCACCGCAGGTGTGATAATGCCGTTAGGCAGCCTTATTTCCTGAATTTTGCTGACTCTTCCGGATATTCCGGAATGAACAGGAACGGAGAAACTTCCCTTCGCCGGAATTCCGACACATTGTCCGACTTTTACCGCGTCTCCTGCCTTTACGGCAGGTATCGCCGGAACACCGTAGTGCATCTTCATAGGAAGAATAATTCTTGTCGGATTAATTCTCTCAAGCATTATTTCCCTGACAAAAGGAGAACGTTTTGAAAAATTCAAAACGTCCCCTGAGAAAATGCCCTTATAAAAAGAATATAGCTTGCGCTCAGGCACTTACAGCCTCCCGGTATCTATCAGTCTGTGTATCCTTCAAGCTTCTTTGAACTTGAAGCTCTCGATAGCTTTCTTATTGCTTTGGCTTCAATCTGTCTGATACGTTCACGGGTAACCCCGAGCTTCTTGCCTACCTGCTCCAGCGTCATCGGTACACCGTCCTTAAGTCCGAATCTGAGCTCAATTACCTTGCGCTCACGATCGGTAAGTGTGTTCAAAGCCTTGATAAGATCTTCCTTAAGAAGATTCCTTGCGACCTCTTCTTCAGGCGCCGCAAGCTCATCGTTGGATATGAAGTCAACAAGATGCGAATCCTCTTCCTCACCGACAGGCTTATCAATTGATATAGGATCCTGTGATATCTTCTGTATCTCGCGAATCTTCGCGGGTTCCATTCCCATACACTCGGCAAGCTCCTCGGTTGTAGGCTCTCTTCCGAGATCCTGAACCAGCTGTCTCTGAACCCTCGTAAGCTTGTTGATTGTCTCAACCATATGAACCGGAATTCTGATGGTTCTTGCCTGATCCGCAATTGCGCGTGTTATCGCCTGCCTTATCCACCATGTCGCATATGTCGAAAACTTGAATCCCTTGGTATAATCAAACTTATCAACAGCCTTTATCAATCCGATGTTACCCTCCTGAATAAGATCCAGAAGCGACAAACCGCGATTCATATACTTCTTCGCAATTGATACGACAAGTCTTAAGTTGGAATTAATCAAGGTCTCTTTGGCATCCTCATCGCCTTCAGACATACGCTTTGCAATGTCATGCTCTTCATCTGCATGCAGAAGCTCAATCTTACCTATCTCCTTGAGATACATCTTTACAGAGTCATCAACGACAGATGTCTCCGAAGCACCCTCTTCAGGTTCCGGCGCACCGTCGTCATCATCCATCTCAAGCTCAGGCTCGCCGATTGATATGTTGATCTTCTCAAGCTCGCTTCTGAGCGTAATCATATCGTCAGAACCCATCTTGTAACTGTCAGTTATCGATTCAAGCTCAATATCACTCAACGTTTTACCATTCTTATCTGCAAGCTTCTGTGCCGCAGCAAAAGCAGTATCAAAATCTGTCATAAATTCACCCCTTGATTAAGCGTCAGCATTCTCAATTCCGTCAGCGGTAACAGTGTATATTGAAGTAGGAGTATAAATCTCCATCTTTACAGAATTTGAAGACTTATAACCGCCCTTCTCGGACCTGAGAGCGCAATATGCTTCGAACATGTCCGAAGCCTGTTTATCAGTAACTTCATCTGCAGTCTGAACTTTTATGTTCTGACATGTCATACCGAAAATATTGTATCCGTAAATGTATCCGTCTTCGTTGCTGTCGGTATTAACCTCCGCATTTCCTTCAAAGACCTGCGCAATGTCAGCAGTCATCTCGGTCTTGAGATTGACTCTGTTGAAATAAATAGGCAGCGACACTGCGACAACTATACCGACTATCAGAAGAGCAGCGGCAGAGAGCGTTACAATCAGCTTCATCGGAGCCTTGACATCATTCGGAGAAACTTCGAATTCACTCGGCTTTAGTTTAAGATCATCTCCGCTTCTGCTCTTCGAGACCTTGTCTCTCTCGACAGCCTTGCTTACCTTGTCAGGGAAGACCGGGCATGAGTAATAATTCTTGCTTCCTTCCTTTTTCTCAAATGCCTCATTCTTGAATTCGTGTCCCTCTGAGTTCTCCAGCAGCGCCAAAGCTTCTGCTGACGGGAAAACACAGTGACAGAATATACATTCACAAACCTCATCTCTGTCATCGAAAATAACGAGCGAACCGCAATTAGTACACATTCCTTGCTTTGTTGCCATTGTAAGTTCATCCTTTGCTATTATAATCATCACCATAAGCCCAGCCTCGCTTTACCCCCGGGAACAAAAACGTCCAAGACATAACCGTAAACACGGCGCTTCCCTGCAAAAAGGCATAGTTGTACTTATAGCAACGAATAATTTTACCACCGGGTAATAATTAGGTCAAGCGAATACTCACATCATACGGTATAATTACTGTAAACATCAACCGGAGCCATTCAATGACAGTAAATATAGCAGACGATAATAACAGATTTATGCGTGAAGCAATTAAGGAGGCCGCCAAAGCATATGCCCTTGGCGAATGTCCCATCGGCTGCGTAATCATAAAAGACGGCAAAGTATTCGTCAGATCTCACAATCTGAGACTGACAAAGAAAAGCGCAACAGCACATGCCGAAGTGCTTGCAATAGATAAAGCATGCAGAAAGCTCGGCGACTGGCGTCTTGAAGACTGCGACATGTATGTGACGCTCGAGCCATGCACCATGTGTTCCGGCGCGATAATACAGTCTCGCATACGCAAAGTCTATTTCGGCGCCTATGAGCCAAAAAGCGGAGCTGTTGTCTCGTGCAACAACATCTTCGATGTATCGCACGGACATAATCACAAGGTAGAGTTTGAAGGCGGAATACTCGAGAACGAATGCTCACAGATGATGCTCGATTTCTTCCGTCAGATACGCAGACGCGACGCCGGCAAAGCCGTCACACCTCCACAAACTGGCTGTACCTCACAAGATACACAAACTTAGCCTTGACCTTACTGCCGGAAGCTTCGCAGGCTGCCGAATAATACCCGAGCTGAGCTCCGTGGCGCTCGCGGGCCTGCGCCGCGCGTTCATCTTCTGTCATACCATCAAGCCTGTCAGTCTTGTAGTCAATTATCACTTTACCGCCGTCAGCCTGATAAATCAGATCAATAACACCTTGAACAAGTGCAAAGTCAGTGCGTTTTGCGCCCTCTGTTGACGGAACCGCAAATACAATCGGCTTCTCACACTCAGCTTCACCGCTGCTCTCTGCTTTAATCATATCCGCGCATATTGAGCTTCCTGCAAATCCGGTAATTCCACTGGCAAACTCTTCTTTGCATCTTCTCACATTCTCAGCTCCGTATTCCTTGAAGAAACCCTCGCTGATAAGGGACTCTACTTCACCGTCAAGAGCGGCCGGATCATTCTTTATTCGGTCGTAATCGACAAATCTCATAATCCTGTGAAGAATTGTTCCTTTGGAAGCGGAAGTAAGTCCTCTTAATCCCGGTCTGTCTATCCGGTCAGGATCCGCAAGCTCCATGTCTATGTGAGTTGTCTCCTTTACCCTGCCGTTCTCAATTCCTGTAACCGACACCTTGAACGGTATCTGAATCTGTTCTGAATAGGGATACTCAGCGTCATAGTCATCGAGTCCTCCGTGGTCTTCCCGTTCAGACTCTTCGCTTCTGCCTGAATCAAAGGAGTCCGTACCTTCAGTGACAGCCTCTTTCCCGGCAGAATTAATCCCGGAACTGTCCTCAGTGACGGAATATGCCACTCCGTCAATAATCGAGACTGTAAAGCCGTCGTCAATTCTGTTTCCTCTTATGTCTTCAAAATCAACAATTCCCGAATCCGGGTCGCTCACGTCTTTATCTGTTAAAGCGCGTATAGGTTCTGCAGCCTTGGCTCTGATAATTCCCGACATAAGCTGGAATCCCATCTTCCCGCTGCCGCTGAGCCAGTAATCCCTGCCAAAGCCGACACTGCCGTTCTTTGAAGCTTTCTTTGAGGCGTCAGCTATGAACCCCGGAACTTTGTCTTTATCTTTATCACTGTAGGTGACAATTGTAAGCTTCTCTTTGGCTCTTGTCAGTGCTACATACAGCAGCCTCAGTTTCTCGGCATTTCCGGCGAGCCTGATCTTCTGACCGTAAATAAACTGTTCGACCGACTTGCTTCTCACTATGTTCTCATAATCGTAGTTATCTATAATAAATCCGTCATTCTTGTCGAACATAAGCGGCGAGACCGTGTCGGTCTTGTCATCCCTGCCGTCCTGCAGCGCGAGTATAACGAACGGAAATTCAAGTCCCTTGCTCTTGTGGACATTCATAACCGTAATCTTGTTCTTGTCAGAATCCGTGACTTCGATATTGGCTTTGGTATTGATGACAATCTTCATATTCTCAAGCTCGCCGGCTATCCCGGAGATATCGCAGCCAAAGCGCTTAAAGTTAGAACTGAGCCAGTCCTTAAGGAAAGTAAGTCTGTTGACGTCCTTTCCTTCCGCTCTCATCGTTGCCTTAATTCCGGTTCGCTTATAAATCAGCTCCACTATATCATCAACATCCATTGTCTGTGATTGCATTCTCATATCATCGAAAACGTTGATAAATCCGGCTACTCTGTCGGACAGATCACCGACCGCATTCTCACAGTAAAAGCGAAGTCTCAGGATCAGAGCCGCTTCCCGGAGATCGGGACGACTTGTAACAACATACGCCTGAATAGATGCCAGTTCTCTGACAGTAAAATTAGAGAACATATAGCCTGATATAAATACGCTCATAAGATATTCGTCTCTGTATTCGTTCCCAAGGCATACAATAAGATTAATGATTCTGTGAATATCTATGTCTTCGAATATTCCGGTCGTAACTCTCCCGGCCGCCGGAAGGCCTCTGGAATTGAGATAATCCGTTACAGTCTGTGCCTTGTTCTTGGTAGTGGTAAGTATACAGATGTCACTGAGCCCTCCGCTGTATTCACGTATCTCTTTCTCAATTCCTGTCAAAACAGCGCGTGTATCCGGCATAAGATGACTTATGTCCTCACTGTCGTCAGTATCCGGAGAATCCGGCTTGTCTTTATTATCCGCGCTCTTCCCGTCTGTTTCTTCACTGTCAGACGAATTCTGATCTGCCCTGTTAACTATTACGATCTTCGGCAGATCGTGCCTGCCGCGGTCTTCTTTGCTGTCCGGCGCATTGAACTTCTGGTTATCGTCGTATTCAATCTCTGCGCCGTCTGCCGTCATAAGCTGTCTGAACACAGAGTTGACGAAGGCAAGAATCTCATCAGTGCTTCTGAAGTTCCGGGAAAGATTCAAAAGCTCGCCTTTCTCGCCCTTCCCGCTGTCTTCCCTGTATAATTTAAGATTTCTCATCTTTCCGTCAAAAATCTCAGGATCTGCGTTTCTGAACTTATAGATGCTCTGCTTTATATCTCCGACCCTGAATACATTGCCTTCGCTCCTTGCGAAGCGTTCGATGATTCTGTCCTGAAGTCTGGTGTTATCCTGATACTCATCGATAAATATCTCAATGAATTTCTCTCTGTAGAAATCAGCAGCTTCATCATTCTTCATTATGAGATACGCAGCGTGTTCCTGATCGGCAAAATCCATACCGTGTACCGCCGACTTAAGCGCGGAATAATTCGCGTCAGTCCTGTGCAGCAGATCGGCAAAAGCCTCAATCGCCTGTGTCCCCTCTTTCTGATACTGCATCTGGCGCGCGGCATTGAAATTCAAAAGGAAAGAATAATCCCCGGGGATCACAAAGCTGTTGTATTCTTTCGTCAGCGTTGCAGGATTGGTAAATTTTCTCAATGCGACAAGCGGCTCAAGCGCTCTGTCAGTCTCGGCTTTATCTGCTTTTCCATGAGAAATCCTGAAATTAAACGAACTCAGGCTTCCGTAATTGCCGATTAACTCCAGTATTCTCGACCTTGGCAGAGAATTGTCATATGCGACCGTTACGCCGTCAAGGTAACTGATGACATCACCGATATAGCTGTCGATAGCCGCCCTGAAGTCAATCTTCTCTCCTTTTGACGTCTTGCTTGTTATGCTTACATCCTTATGGCGATCAAGATAATCCTTTGTGCCGCCGATTCCTGCTATAGCGTCCCTGATACACCTGAATTTTTCGACAATCTCATCTACTATGTCCCATTTGCCGCCGTCAAGATACATGATCTCACAGGCGTTATCTCTCTTTTTCCTCAAGCTGACAAATGAATCGACCGCGTCAAGATAATCAGGAAGACTCCTCAGGCTGTTATAGCAGCTTACAAGTGTCCCGGCAAGGCTGTCATCATTTCTTCCGTCGCCGAAGCGCTCTGTAAGCATCAGAAAACTGTCATAAAGCGGATTGCCTTTCTGATAGCTCTGTTCAATTGAAAGTTTTGCCGCTTCGTCAAGCAGAAGCTCAAGCTCATTCCCGTCAAGAACAATATTGCCGGAGTCATAAATGTCATTTCTGCTGTCATCCGCAAGTGTATATCCCTTCTCCCTGAT
>ENA-UOYA01004091-UOYA01004091.1-activated-sludge-metagenome-genome-assembly--contig:-NODE-4091-length-12523-cov-7.172522_pt1 | contig 12523 bp, 11 predicted proteins | sample MGYA00238163_ERZ764804 | MGnify/ENA primary metagenome ERZ764804 (study PRJEB28919, sample SAMN05720223) | activated sludge metagenome | isolation source: Anaerobic digester | place: Hong Kong...
CCTACACGACGCTCTTCCGATCTGGGCGACCAGGCCGGCCCCGACCCAAAACTGGTAAGCCGCCGCGGTGTGCCACCTGAGGCCGGCACCAGCCAGATTCCATGTTGCGACACTGAATGGTAAGCGATCTGTCTTCCATCCGGTGACCACGCCGGCTCAATATTCTGTCTCCCGTCGTTGGTGACCTGGATTTCGCCGCTGGCGGAAGCTACGGATCGCCGATAGATTTCGAACCGGCCTGACCGATTGGAGCAGTAGGCAAAGGAATTGCCGTCGGGACTGAATGACGCGCCTATATCCAGGCCCGCGGAAGTGGTCAACTGCACGGGAATGAGTTCACCCGCCGTCCGCGAGGCCCCCTTATGGGTCCACAGCCATACGGCCACAGTCAGGCCCAAGAGGGCCACGATGGCGGCGGAAACCAGCCTTGGAGCCCGCGACCGCCTGGTCGAAAGGTGTGGCGCGCCGCCGGCCGTTCGGAGGACCTTAGGTTCCGCTACAAAGCGGTAGCCCATCGTGGGAAGCGTCTTGATGTAGCGGGCGTTGTGAGCATCGTCGCCCAGTTCGCGGCGAATCTGGGCGATGATCCGGGTGAGCGCATTGTCCGTGACAGCGGTGGCTCCCCATACGGCCTCCACTAACTCGTCCTTGGTCACCGCGCGGTCGCGGTGTTCGATCAGGTAAAGGAGCACTCGAATGGCTTTGGGCTCCAAATCGGCGCGCCGTCCATCCCGCAGAACACAGAAGGCCGCGGGCTGCACTTCCACGCTATCGAATTGATAACGAACCAGTTCCGCTTCCATCACGAATACATCATACGTCGGTTTCCTCACTCGGTAAACAAATCATTCGTGCGTCACGACTTGCCACCGCCCTAACCCCTACGCTCCCATGCATGAAACGTATTAGCTTGATTCTGCTTATGAGCGCGGCGCTGCCCGCGGCACAGGAGATCGTGAAGGCTGACCGTGTGGCACACGTTCTTGTGCTCAAGGAAGTCTACTTGAATGGCCAAGGGCCCTTTCGCATGATGGTCGACACCGGCGCTGCTTCCTGCATGATCCGCCCGAGCGTCGCCAAGCGGCTCGGCCTTCGCCCAGCTTACGACGTCGAGCACGAAAGCCTTGGGGGCGCGAAGCGGGTTCCGGACGCCGTATTGGATGAGTTGCGAATCGGCGCGATCCGCAACCAGGGGATCGAAATCATCATCGCGGATGTCAGCCTACCGGATGTGGACGGGGTGCTCGGCCAAAGCTGGTTACTACAACACGACTATCTGCTGGACTACCGAGGCCGACGGCTCGTGATTGACCCTATGGAGCCAGAACGCGGGATTAGGGAGGCGCTTCGTTCGAGCGACGGGAGACCGGAAATCGAAGTGGATGTAGATGGCTGCCGGCAAGAGCTGATTGTGGACTCCGGCGCTTCAATTCTCGTCCTGTTCGGGCAGTCACCGCTGGCAGGTCAGGCGACCCTATTCACCAACGGTGGCTCACTTGAGGCCGGGACGGGTAGGGCGCGCGTGATGATCGGCACAAGGTACACCCGACTGCTGCCTGCAGCAAAGGTGAATGCCTCAACAACGAAGGGCTTACTCCCCGCCGTGGCCTTCGCCTCGGTTTACATCTCCAACCGGACTGGGGTAGTGGTGCTGGTGCCTTGAATGGTAATGTAGCGTTCCATCGCAAGGCCCTGACGACACGTTATCCCATCGGCCGCTGGCAGCGATAGTCTGTTCCCCATAAGGTTCCTCTAAGTCACTCGTGGGCGCTCTTGAAGCACGGTGCGGCAGATTAGTAAGCCGAGCGAAGAAGGGGGAGCGGAGAAACGTATTAGATAATGTCTCAAAAGGGGGGCGATTGTGCAGCTACGTGCGATCAGGGTCAATCCCTCGGAAGAGATTATTGAGATTGGTCCGCTGGGGATCCGGTTCCTCCTTACGGGGGATGATTCCAACGGCAGCGTGTCGGTATTCGAGTTCTTCGTCCCCGTCGGGCAGAAGCTGGTAGCGCCGGCACATATGAACGACGCATACGAGGAAATGCTCTATGGTATGGAGGGCGTCCTTACCTGGACGGTTGACGGCAGGCTAATCGAGGTGGGTCCCGGGCAGGCGTTGTGCATTCCCCGAGGCGCGGTGCACCGCTTTGACAACCTCGGCGGCGAGGATGTGAAGCAACTCGTGGTCATATCCCCAGCGATCATGGGCCCTGCGTACTTCCGCGAAGCTGCCGAAGTAATCGGTGCCGCCGCCGGCCCGCCCGACCGCGCGAAGATGATCGAAGTCTTCCGGCGTCATAGCATGACCGTGGCCCCGCCGCCGCCTGCTAAATAGCGTGCCGCGGGTATCCGTTCCCCGGAGGGGGCAACTTCCGGAACGCCGGCGATCCACTCAGAGGTTCTCGAGAAGCCTTTCCGCGCGATATTCCCGGCGCCATCGCAACGGACTGCAATACGATGGAGTGATGCTGGCGAGTACTGAGCGGGGTGGTCAATCATGAAGGCATACCTGGTTGCCGGTATTGAAGTCCTCGATGCGAGCATTTACGAGGAATCCATCAAGGCCGCTCAGCCGATTGTCCTTCAGCACGGGGGGCGATACCTGGTCCGTGGCGGCAGCACGCTTCCAGTCTGTGGTGACTGGGATCCGAAACGTTTGCTCATAATCGAGTTTGACTCGCTCTCTCAACTCCAGGATTGTTTCGGTAGTGAAGCATACGAGCGAATCGCTCCACTTCGTCTTGCTTCGACGCGTTCCCGGTCCGTCATCGTTGAGGAAACATCGGAAGCCGGGTAGGAACGTGAGTCGCGCCGCAGGCTACGGGGTTCCGGACGACGGGCCGTCCGGACAGAATGCTGGTCACCCTCATCGCTTCCGGATTCCCCATGACGCATCGATATTGCGCAAGCCGGATGTGGCAGGCCATCACTGTTCTGAGTGTGTGTATAGTCGCCGCAGCGGCCAGACTGCGGTGTTTCACTTCCTGATAAAGCTGGAGGACCGGCTCGCTTATGTTCGTAATGTCGCGTCGGCTGTCAAACCTGGCGGTCACGTCATTATCAGCGCTTTCGGTCCCGAGGGACCGGTAAAATATAGTGGCCCCGATGTTATGCGACGTGATGCGCGATCTCTTCACGCAGAATTTGGCCCCCACTTCCATTTGGTCGAGAGCTTAAAGGAATCGCACGTTACCCCGTTCGGGACTGAGCAGCAGTTTCTGTGGCCGCGGGAGATCAGACGCCCCAGCAATAGTCTTCAACGGCGCGTTCGACGGTGTCGTCCTGCTCCATCAGGCGCATCAACTCCAGGCGGATTGCATCGGTCAAGGCGCGCCAACTGGCCTCTATGACGTTCTCGGAGACCCCCACCGTGGTCCAACTCCTGCGCTGGTCGCTCCATTCGATCAGCACACGCACCTTGGCCGCTGTGCCCTTCTTCGTGTCCAGCACGCGCACCTTGTAATCGGTGAGCCGTACCTTGGCGATGGATGGATAGATCGGCGCCAGGCACTGCCGCACACAGACATCCAGGGCGTTCACCGGACCGTGACCGGTGGCTAGCGCCGAGTGGATGCCGTCCTTCGCCTTCACGGTCACCGTGGCGGTGGTCTTCGATTCCTTGTTGTCCGTCATCTTCGTGGTGACTTCGAACGACACCAACTCGAAGAAGTGGAGTCCCGGATGCAGCGCCTCGCGCACCAGCAACTCGAAGGTGCCCTCGGCGGCCTCCAGTTCGTAGCCAAGGTATTCCAGATGTTTAATGCGCTCGAGCAGTTCACGCCGCGCCTCGTCGCCCAAGCGCTCGGCCAAGCCGTGCTGCTTCAGTTTATAGAGGATGTTGCCGCGCCCGCTCAGATCGCTCAACAACACACGCTGGCGGTTGCCCACCGCTTCCGGCTTGATGTGCTCGTAGGTGGCCGCATCCCGCAACACGGCGCTCACGTGCACGCCGCCCTTGTGGGCGAAAGCACTGCGGCCTACATAAGGCTGCCCCCCGGGAATGGGCAGGTTCGCCAGTTCGCCGATGAAGCGCGAGATGGAAGCCAAGTTCGCCAGCCGTTCGGCGCCCACGACCTCGTAACCGCCTTTCAATTCGAGATTCGCGATCACCGAGCCCAGGTTGGCATTGCCGCAGCGCTCGCCGTAACCGTTCAGACAGCCCTGCACGTGCGTGGCTCCGTTCTCGACCGCCGCCACGCTGTTGGCCACACCCATATCCGAATCGTTATGCGCATGGATCCCGATCACGCCGCCGAACCGCTTGTATACTTCGGCGACGATGGCGCCCAGCTTCGAAGGCATGGTTCCGCCGTTGGTGTCGCACAGGCACAGCACATCGGCACCGGCCCGTCTGGCGGCGTCGAGCGCCCGCAGCGCGAAATCCGCATTCGCAAAGTAGCCGTCGAAAAAATGCTCGGCGTCGAAAACTACTTCCTTGCCGTGCGCCTTCAGAAAAGCGACGGTCTCGGAAATCAGCTTCAGGTTCTCTTCTTCCGTGATGCCAAGAGCGCGGCTCGTATGCAGATCCCAGGTCTTGCCAAACACGGAAATGACATGGGTACCGGCCTCGACCAGCGCCAGCACATTGGGGTCGTGCTCCACGGGATTCTTGGCGAATCTCGTGGAGCCGAAGGCGGTTAGCTTGGAGTGCTTTAACCTCAGGTCCCGGGCGCGCTTGAAGAACTCCTTGTCCTTGGGATTCGAGCCGGGCCAACCGCCTTCAATATAGTCGATCCCCAATTCATCGAGCTTCTGCGCGATAGCCAGCTTATCGTCCACGGTGAGCGAGACGGCCTCGCCTTGCGTGCCGTCTCGCAGTGTCGTGTCAAAGGTGTAGATCTTCATGGCTCCCATTCGGGGGCCTGCGCCCCGGTTCACAGATTACTGGGCCTCAGGTACGCCGGCTTCCTTCTTCTTCTTGAGGAACGGCATCATGGCGCGCAGTTCACTGCCCACACGTTCGATCAACAGGTCCTTACCGGCTTCCCGCATGGCTTTGAAATTCTTCCCGCCGGCCTTGTTCTCGTCGATCCACTCCTTGGCGAACTGGCCGTTCTGCACTTCGGTGAGGATCTTCTTCATGTTCTCGCGCACGTGCGCGTCGATGATGCGCGGCCCGCGCGTGTAGTCGCCGTACTCGGCCGTGTCGGACACCGAGAAGCGCATATAGCTCAAGCCGCCTTCCTGAATCAGGTCGACGATGAGCTTCAGTTCGTGCAGGCACTCGAAGTAAGCGATCTCGGGTGCGTAACCGGCCGCCACCAGCGTCTCGAAGCCCGCGCGGATCAGTTCGGAAGCGCCGCCGCACAGCACGGCCTGCTCGCCGAACAGATCGGTTTCCACTTCTTCCTTGAACGTGGTTTCGATCACGCCGGCCTTCAGACAGCCGAGCGCCAGCGCGTAAGCCAGAGCTTGCTCATGCGCCTTACCGGAGGGATTCTGCTCGACGGCGATCAGGGCCGGCACTCCCACGCCTTCCGTGTACAGTTCGCGTACGCGGTGTCCCGGCGCTTTGGGGGCGATCATGGAAACGTCCACGTCCGCCGGCGGAACCACTTGCTTGTAGTGGATGTTGAATCCGTGCGCGAACATCAGCGTCTTGCCCGCCTTCATTTGGGGCGCGATGTCGCGGTTGTAGATGACCGACTGAATATGATCCGGCACCAGCAACATAATGGTGTCGCCGAGCTTGGCCGCCTCGCCCGCTTCATACACCTTGAAACCGGCGGCTTCGGCCTTGGCCCAGTTCGGGCTGCCCTTCGCGTCGCTGACGATCACGTTCAATCCGGAGTCGCGCAGGTTCAGTGAATGCGCGTGCCCCTGGCTGCCATAGCCGACGATGGCTATGGTCCGATTCTTGAGTAGGGAAAGATCACCGTCTTTTTCGTAAAAACGTCTAGCCATTGATAACTCCGTTCCTCGCTTCCAGTTTACTTGCCTCGGCTCCGGCCGGGATGGGCGGAGCGAGATGCAATTTCTTGGACTCCAGCGAGACCGCCACCATCCCGGAGCGGGTCACTTCGATCTCGCCATAGCTTCTCATCACATCGATGAACTCATCCAGTTTCTCGGGATCCCCGGTAGCTTCCAGGGCGAAGCCCTCCACCGACGAATCCACTACGCGCGCGGAGAAGATTTCGGATTCCTTCAGAATCGCCGCGCGCGATTCCATGCTTGCGCGCACCCGAAGCAGCACCATCTCGCGCAGGACGGCCCGGCTATCGGTAAGATCCGTCGCCTGCAGCACGTTGATCAGCTTATTCATCTGCTTGATCAGGAGCGCCCTCAGCGACGGCTCCACATCCACCGCGATGGTCATGCGCGATAACGTCGGGTCCAGCGTGCGCGCTACCGTGAGGCTCTCTATGTTGTAACCCCGGGCGCTTAGTAGTCCCGTGACACGCATGAGAGCGCCCGGTTTGTTCTCCATCAACAACGATATCGTCTGTAACATGTCTCTGGCGCCTCCTCGCTCTATTTCGGGACTGCCACCGGCTGCGGCGGACCGAACACCATCTCGTTGATGGCCGCGCCGGCCGGAACCATCGGATAGACGTTCTCCTCCGGATCCACGATCACGTTGAGCAGATACGGTCCCGGTTCGTCCACCGCTTCCCGCAAGGCGGGAGCTAGTTCGTCCGGCCGGCTGATCGTGCGCCCCTTGAAACCGTAAGCCGCCGCCAACTTCTCGGCATCCGGAAAACACTCCAGCGTCACTGCCGACAGCCGGTTGTTGTAAAACATCGTCTGCCACTGCCGGACCATGCCGAGATAGCCGTTGTTAATCACCACGATTTTGACCGGCAAACCGTTGCTGGCCACGGTGGAAAGCTCCGGAATCGACATCTGGAACCCTCCGTCGCCCACAACCGCGAATACCAGTCTATCCGGGTTGGCCGTCTGCGCGCCCACCGCCGAAGGCAACCCGAATCCCATCGAGCCCAAACCGCCCGAAGTCAGCCACAGCCGCGGCGCGTTGAACCGCACGAATTGCGCCAGCCACATCTGGTGTTGGCCCACGTCGCTCGACACGATGGCGTTGCCGGCCGAGATGCGGTCGATTTCGGCGATCACGTGCTGTGGCTTGATGACTGTATCGTCGATCGCGGGAACGAGCGGGTGCTTCCGCTGCCAATCGCGCACTTGCTTCCACCAGGCCCTGCGCGCTTCTACGACCACCGCTTCAGGCTGGTTCTCGGACTCTCCGGCAAACTTGAAGAGTTTCGCCGCCACACGCTTCAAATCGCCCACGATGGGAAGGTCCGGGGCGCGGTTCTTGCCGATCTCAGACGGGTCCACGTCGACGTGGATCACCTTGGCATGCGGCGCGAAAGCCGAAAGGCGGCCCGTCACGCGATCATCGAAACGCGTACCGAGGGCGATCAGCAGGTCGCACTCGGTCATAGCCATGTTCGCCGCGTAACTGCCGTGCATCCCGGGCATGCTGATGAAGTTCGGATGCGTCGTCGGAATCGCACCCAGTCCCATGAGCGTGCACACTGCGGGCGCGTCCACCTTCTCCACCAGTTGGATCAATTCCTCGCTTGCGTCCGAGGAGATCGCCCCCCCGCCGATATAGAACAGAGGCTGCCGGGACTCGGCGATCATCTGCGCCGCGCGCCGGATCTGCCCCGTGTGCCCGTCGAGGTTCAGCTTGTAACCCGGAAGATGGATCGTGGTCACCGGGGCATAGTGCGCCTGCGCCTGAAAGACATCCTTCGGAATATCTATCAATACTGGCCCGGGGCGACCCGAATTGGCGATGTAGAACGCTTCGTGGACCACCCGAGGCAGATCGTGTATGTTCTTAACCAAGTAATTGTGCTTGGTTCCGGACCGCGTCAGCCCGAAAGTATCCGCTTCCTGAAACGCGTCGCTGCCGATCAGCTTCGAATGAACCTGCCCCGTAATGGCCACTACCGGAATGGAATCCATCAGGGCGTTCACCAATCCGGTCACCAAGTTCGTCGCACCCGGTCCCGACGTCGCGCAGCACACGCCCGTGCGCCCGGTCGAACGCGCATAGCCCTCGGCCGCGAAACACGCGTTCTCCTCGTGCCGGACCAGCACGTGCCTCATCGGACTTTCGTATATCGCGTCGTAGAGGGGCAGCGTCACACCGCCGGGATAGCCGAAGATGCAGTCCACATCTTCCCGCGCCAGGCATTCCAGCAGCATCTTCGCGCCGCTCATCAATGTCGCCATAGTCTTAGCCTCTCGTTTCCTATCAAGCTTGGGGTACTTCCGCATTGAAACTATGCTCCGGCGGGGCAAAAAACGGAAAAGGCCACCGCCGGGTTGCTCGCCCCGCCGATGGCCCTTTGGATTCTATCCGAACAAGGCCTTTAGGCGGGGCCCGGTACGATGACCCCAATAAGGATAATAATGCTGATGCTGAGGACGAGTGCCGTGGAGAGCGCAGTGGTCCGGCTCATCCGGTCGGATGTCCAGGCCAACCGCAGCGGGGTGCTGTTTGTACCCACGAGCTCCACAAACAAAGATTAGCGTAAAAGGGGAGGAAATGCAAGGTGCCGTTCCAATAATATCCGCTTATGTCTGGATTACGACGCGGCGAAGGCTGCAAGTCTGATATTCTCTGTTAGTACTCACCCAAGGAGAACGCATGATCAGCCGTGTGGAGGCCTTGCGGTATCGAGTCCTTCGGAACGTCAGTCAAGACGTCCAGCCTTTTCAGCTGCTTGCGGGGCCCAACGCGAGCGGCAAAAGCACTTTTCTTGACGCTGTGGCTTTCTTCGGCGACCTGCTCCGGGCCGGTGCCTGCAAAGCGGTTCTGGGCAAATTGCACGCGGGCGTGCCGCCGCGCGCTGCCAATTTGGAGCAACTTCTCTGGATGGGTAAGGGAACCAGCTTTGAGTTGGCCGTGGAATTGGCCATCCCGGCCGCCCGGCAGCACTCCCTTACGAGCGGCGCGGCGCCCACATGCCGGTATGAGGTTGCAGTGGGGCGCCGGGGGGATTCCGGTGATTTCGGCCTGCTTGCGGAATCGCTCTGGTTGCTCCCAAAACCTTCAACCCGCTCGGCCGCAGTGCAGGCTGGATTGTTTCCTCAATCCGAACAGCTTTCTGAAACCCTGCTCGTGGGCGCCAGCGGTAGAGCGCCGGCGGCTGCCCGCAAAATTTTAAACAAGGTGTGTGATTCGGGCAACGATTATTTCTTCTCGGAGACGTCGGGTTGGAGGAACCTTTTTCGTCTCGGCCCCACGAAGTCCGCGCTGGGCAATCTCCCGGAAGATGAGGCCATGTTTCCGGTCGCGACGTGGGCGAGACGAACCCTGATGGACGGGGTTGTAAGGATCGCGCTGAATCCTGAAGCCTTGCGCCGTCCCAGTCCTCCCGCGGATACCGGTGCCTTCCTGCCCGACGGATCGAGTCTGCCCTGGCTCGTGGACCGTCTGCAGCGGAGTTCTCCCGAGCGTCACGCCGCCTGGGTGGCTCGCTTGCGGACCGCGATCAGCGGTCTGCGCTCCATTACGTCCAGAGAACGCGTCGAGGACAGGCACCGCTACCTCGTGCTGCAGTTCGACAACGGATTCGAGGCTCCTTCCTGGTCGTTTTCCGCCGGCACGCTGCGTTTGCTCGCCCTTACGCTGCTCGGCTACGTCCCGGATCTGGAAGGTATTTACCTGGTTGAAGAGCCGGAAAACGGCATCTATCCCGCAGCCGTGGAACTGCTGCTCCAGTCGCTTTCCTCGATTCGCACGGCGCAGGTTCTGTGCGTCACGCACTCGCCGGCGATGCTGAGTATGGCCCGTCCGGAACAGGTATTGAGATTCGACCGGGACGAAACGGGCGCGGCGGTCATCAAGTAACCACGCAGGATTTGCTACGCCCCTTCCGGTATCCGTCTACCGGCGCGACAGGAAACGGTACATCGTGGCCGAACCGAACCTTTCGACGATTTCGAGGTCCGGTTTGCGCTCGATTAGTTCGATCACCTTGCGGCGATCGGCGTCGCCCATGTCTTGCCGGAAATCGCTGGGTGTGAGGTAGAGGTATTCGAGACGGCGCGCGCGGGCAAAATCTGCAAGTCCGGCATAGGTGCGTTGGATCATGCCAGGATCGTCGCGGTACCAGTGCATGGAAGGAGTGACGAACCGTGAGGCACGGTGCCCGGTGTACAGGAACAGCACGGGGTCGTTGTAGGCGAGAACCTGCGCCCCCGCCGGAAGGCGCTCACGCATCCATTGGAACGCGGCTTCATCCATCGCGCGCTCCTTGCGCCACTCATCCATCTCGCCTGGCACGATGCGCCAGCCAACTACGTATTGCGTCCATGCCCCACCGGCCAGCACCCCGGCCACCAGCAGCCCGAAAACAGCCCCTGACACTCGCTGCGACCTCTCGGGATGGCACAGTGCGCCGCGCACCATCTTGAAGAGACGCCGCATCTCGATCCAGAATCCCGCCAGCAGAAGCGGATAAATGGGTGCGATAAGTCGCTCTGTCGGCGGGTAATGCCAAGCCACGAGCATGATAGTGAAAGGCACGGCGAACACGGCGTAGTCGAGCGCGGGTCCGCGGCGCGCCAGGCGCACGACACCCGCGAGCATGGCGATGCCGAGCGTTTGCGTGACGATCTTCACGATGCGCGCGTCGCTCGCCTCGGGGATAATCAGCGCGCCCACGCCGAACAGCCACTGGTCCACGTTCTTCCACAACAGCATCGGCAGATCGGCCAGTTTTACCAGGTACAAGTGATAGTCGAGATAAGTGGTGTAGTACAGCGTTGTTGGATCGGCTCCGTGCGCCATGTGCAGGCGGGTCCAGATGGTCCAGCCCGCCACGAACGGCAGCATAGTCGCCGCAAACCAGAGCGTCTGCTTGCGCTGCTTGCGCCACAGGAAACACACCACGCCGGACACCAGCAGCATCAGTCCGGTGGTCCGCGTGAGAAAGGACAGTCCGCCGGTCACGCCCGCCAGCACCGCCCACCGCACCGGAGCGCGCTCTTCAGCCGCGCGAATGCAGCATAGTAAGCACAGGATGAGCAGGCATGTGAATGGCAGTTCCGAAAGCATGCTGGAACCAAAGATGGCCAAGTAGGGATTCACAGCGAACAGCGCCGTCATCGCCCAAGCCTGCTTTTCGGAGAAGCCGTAAGCAAGAAACAGGCGGAGGCACAGCCACAGCAGCAGCGGTACCAACAGCCAGCTCGCCAGCGTCCCCAGGACAAGATTGTCCGGGAAGTGGGGATTGAGCTTCCAAACCCCGGCCAAAGCCAGCGAAACAAGCGGCGGGTACTTGGTTTGAAACGGAGTGTCCGGGTAGCTCAGGATCCTATACCCGTGGCCTTCGGCGATAGACTTGGCCGAAACGAAGTAGACGCTGTCATCGTGGATCCAGCGGCCGAACTGCGGCATGTCCGCCTGACGCCACGCAAAATAGGCCGTCGGAACCAGCAACAATAGGAACAGCGCGACACGCTTCATTCCGCACTACCGTATCAAACGCAAGACGGTACACTCAATTCCCGGTTTTCGCCGCATCCCCGGCAGGTTCGGGATGCACCGTCACGTCCGCTCCCGGGAGTTCGGTTTGGATGGCCTGCTCCACCTGATTCGCAATCTCATGCGCCTTGTCCAACGGCAGCCAGCTGTCCATCAACACGTGTGCGTCTACAAAGAGGGTTGGACCTGAGTAACGAAAACGGACGCTGTGGCAGTCGATGACACCCTCGACCGAGGAAGCGGCGCGAACAATGCGGCTCTCGACCGTGCTCGGCGCGGCATCCATCAGGGCGCCCACCGTACGTCCACCCAAGCGCACGGTCACCACCGTGGCGATCACCGCCACCGCCAGCGCGGCAAGCGCATCGGCATGGCGCAACCACTCCACACCTGGAATCCACTCGGCCACTTTGAGGCAGATCAGGCCGATGATGACCACCGAGGAACTCCAGATATCGGTCCTGAAGTGCAGCGCGTCGGCTTCGAGCGCCTGACTGTTGCTCTCCTTAGCCGTCCGGTAGAGCGCGCTGGAACGCGACCAGTCGATGATAATGGAAGTCACCATCACCACGAAGGACCACACGGTGACCTCGACTTCAACGCCCCCCTTTACCAGGCGGTGAACCGCCGCGTAGACGATCCAGGCGCACGTCACGAGCAGCAGAACGGTCTCAAATAGAGCGGAAAGATTCTCGATCTTGCCGTGGCCGTAACGGTGATTGAGGTCCGCCGGGCGCGAAGCTGTACGTACAGCGAAATAGGTGGCGGCGGCGGCCACGAGGTCCAGGCCCGAATGCGCCGCTTCGGCCAGGATGCCGAGGCTGCCCGTGAGTAGGCCGACTAAAATCTTGAAGCCGGTCAGTCCCACGGCGGCGGCCAGCGATGTCAGTGCGACAGCTTGCTTACGCTGTTCGACGGTCTTGGGCATTCGGGGCATCACTGTTGGAGAATACGCTCGGAGGTGGAAATCTTTTATCTATATCTTCCCTCTAGTGTATGCCATCAGGCTTGTCCAAATTAGCGTTTGAGGTGTAAGGCGACGATTCTGGTAGGTTG
>ENA-UOYA01004092-UOYA01004092.1-activated-sludge-metagenome-genome-assembly--contig:-NODE-4092-length-12522-cov-9.955884_pt1 | contig 12522 bp, 16 predicted proteins | sample MGYA00238163_ERZ764804 | MGnify/ENA primary metagenome ERZ764804 (study PRJEB28919, sample SAMN05720223) | activated sludge metagenome | isolation source: Anaerobic digester | place: Hong Kong...
AGACGTGTGCTCTTCCGATCTTCTTGAGTTAATGAGGGACGTAGCAGATAAAGAAAATATACCATATCAAGTAGAGGTTGGATCATACGGAAATGATACGATGGGATTCTTTTTAGCTAATGGCGGAATACCAACCGCAATAATAGCAACTCCGCTTAAATATATGCATACTACAGTTGAGATGGCCCACAAGGATGATGTTAAATCTGTAATAGACATTTTTTATTATACGCTGCAGAATATAAAAAACGGAACAAGCTTCAAATATCATGACTTTTAATGAAAAATATAAAGATGTATCCGTTTTAAAACATAATCTATCTGGATATTATGGATTTTATAATAGATTGAAGATACCAATAGAAGAAATTGAAGATATTTTTATTGAGCTAATAGATAATGGAATTTCGATTTCAATGATAGATACATTTTCTAGAAAAAAAATATCAGAAATTATTCATCTACAATCAATAGAAATTCACATTTATTCTGAAAAGATATTCTTTGAAATTAACACTAATCTTATGCAGAAATTTATACATAGATTGGAATACCTTAATATAAAGGTTGATAAAATATTAGATAAAAAAATTCATGGTAAATTTCGATATCCACATATAATGATCCAATGTTCTTTTTAATTGAAATTAATAAAAAAGATGTATATTTGTATATAAATCATCTCTTATATGCAATATTTAAATAGTCTATTAAAATTAATTGTATTTTTAATGTTGATTGCATTGATTTTTGCAATTAAAATTTTTATTGGATTGGCAATATTATCGATTTTAATAGTTCCATTAACTTTTATTTATTCCCTGACATCAGGGAGGAGTTATAATTCTATTATCGATAGTTCAAATATTTTATATAAGCTTAATAAATTTGGACAATGGTCCATGATAGTATCTTCGGCAATATTATTATTTTATTTTATTTTTAAATTTTAACAATGAAGCAAGCTAGTGTAGAAAGAATATCAAGCGTTATCACGCATCCAAATGCTGATAGACTCGATTTAGTTAAAATACTTGGATATCAATGCGTTACCGAGAGAGGATTATATCAAAAGAATTAATTGATAAATATTCATTAGATTTAAAAAAATAAATGATAAACCATTTGAAGGAGTGGTAGTACAATACAATAATGGTAGTTTTAAAATAATTAATAAAGACTATGATTCAAAAAAGTAAATTTCATGTAAATAAAGTATTTATATTAATATTTTTATTTTTCTTTTTTTCATGTAAAACAAAAAATTATAATAAAGGTGCGCCAATAATAGTTGATAAATCAGAATCTCTCAATGGGAAAGCTATATATACTTATGAAGGATATGGAAGAAGTGAGGATTTTGAGGATAATTTTGATAAATATGAGATAGGTGATACTCTAAGGGGAAGGAGTAGAATTGATACGATCAAAAATATTGATCCGGCATTAGATACAAATCTAATCGTTAAATAAACTTTCAAGTAATTGTTATTTATAAATAATAAAAAAAAAATTAGATGTTTTTAATCAATGCTAATATCGAAGAGGCAATTGTAGAATTTCCATTAATTAAAGAATGGATTGATATAATTAAATTTAATATCATTAAAGATAGTTCTTTTAAAAATTCAGATATTAAATTTAATTATACATATGGATTTTTTGTACCAAAATCTAATAAGTATTATGACTACAGAAAAATTTTATATCCAGAAAGGCTAAATATAGAACTTTCTAAAATTAGGACAGGTGTAACTATTGAAATGGGACATTTTATAATGACGAATCGATTACCAAAGGGGTCTATTCCAGAAGTAATCAAAGATCTTGTTATCGAAATTACAAAAGTAAAGATGATACTCGAAGCTGAAATCGATTATGATGTTGATGTGGTTGATTCTATTCCACCTTTACATAAAACAACATCTATCTCTGTTATTCGTGACCAAATAAAAAATGAAGATGAAGAATTTGATATAGATGATATACTAGATAAAATATCAAAAAATGGGATAGAGTCGCTCTCTGATAGAGAAAAGGATTTTTTAGATAAAAAAAGCAAAGATGTTTAATATTAAATTTATCTTAACTATTATTGGAATACTATTTATTACTAAATGTAATTCACAACTTATTTATGAAGGTAATTCGGAATATAGCGAACATATAAAATGTACTATAATTGGTAATAAAATATATAAGGAAAATTCTTCTTATAGCCAGGATATAATCTTTACGATACAAAGTAACAAGATATTTAGAGGAAATTCCTCTTATAGTCAGGATGTAATCTTTACAATAAATAACAATAAGGTTTATCGAGGAAATTTATATTCAACAAACATTGTCGCGACTATTAAAAAATGGTCTGATATTGGAAATAATATTAAAGTAAGAGGATATTGCATATATAAAGGAAATTCCTCTTACAGTCAAGATGTCATTGCTACATTTACTTCGGAGAACGGTCGAGTATATAAAGGATTCACATTGTATAGCGATAGCTACTTGTTCAGAACTACCGAAGATCTAAATGAATCGCAAATAATTTGCATTCTGTACTATCTAAATGTTATAAAATGAATATTGATAAACTTGGAAGGCAAGCTATTGATATTATTAATTCAAGATATGGATTACCTAAAAGTGGATTCATAGCTGGTGGATCTATTGGAAATTTAATTTGGGAAATAGTATCCGGAAATAAAGCTACTATCAATGATATTGATGTTTTTCTACACGAAGAGATTAAAAATCAGAAATCTGAGAATATCTTCGTCTATGATAAATTAGACACTAAATATTATGAATCTTATAGACAAGTAAGTTCATGTGTTTATACAACAGATTCCTATTCAATTATTGAGTCTATAAATGATGGAATTTTTAACTATGTGAAATATGAGTCCAAAAATGCTTCAAACAAGCTTATAATCGAATCATTTGATATCAATTGCACGCGAATCGGATATTCAATTGATGAAGATAAGCTTTATTGGGAAAAGGATTTTGAAGAATTTTTGAATACAGGTGAGTTAAAAATTTCAAACTTAAATACGCCAGCTCATACAGCCATAAGGATAGTACAGAAGAAAAATGATTTGAATGCCATATTGGATGATTTTGAATTATCAATATGTCAATATGCTATTGTAAATTTTCAACAATTTTTTGATATACATAGAATTAGGTTTAAGCAAAGATATGCTGATATGTATAATAAACATGAATCTTATTTGGGTAGGTTTTTTAAGTTAAAAAATGATGAAGAATTACAAGACACGCTTTCTAAAAATGGGATTTTCGATAAAATTTATTACCTGTTTTCTGATAAAGTAAATATTCCAATAGATAAAAATGACATCCTTGTCAAAACATCATCCGATTTTTTATTTTATATGAGGCATATATATAATAATAATGAGTTAAAAGTAATTTGGGGAAAATTATATTATCTATATTTTGGAATAGACTATATTGATACTGATATAAATATTGAGGAAATTGATTTTTTATCTGAAATAACTAAATCACATCCAAAGATGTTAGAAAATTTAAAGGGATTAAAATTGTCTCAACAAATTAATGTTGTTAAAAATATTTTGGAAAAAATATCCGACTATTATGATAGAGAAACAGCCATTGCTGTTTTGGAAAATGTGGATGTTTCAAATATTTCATCTATAGATAATGATGACTGTTTATTATTGGGATTATCAGTTAGGAAAAAAATCAATTCAATGGGTTTTCCAATTTCTTAATATTTATCTATCTTCTAATCCACCCATTCTATTTATCCTAGAGATAGATTGTGTCCATGTTCCTGGTGGTGTTTGATTCCATATTTCGGTATAAGTTTTTTTTCGGACCTTTCCGGTGGATACATCATATATCAAATATTCAAGAGACGTCTCTACCCATTCATCATCGGTGTATTGAGAATAATATTCAGCAATTTCCTCAAAAATATAATCAGTATCTAATTTATTTTTAAAATTCAAAATATTGAATTTCTTAAATATCTTCTTCCACATATTTATATAACTCTCAATTGTTGGATATTTATCATTTCTTTTAATTAATTTGATTCTATCTCTTATTTTTTTTAATTTGGATGGTTGTGTGACATCGTATTTTATCTCATCTAGAATTCTATATTCGGCTTTTTCTTCAATAAAGTTATTTAATATTGATTTTTTAATTGTTTTAATTTTAAATTCGGTTGATGAATTCATAAAAATTGGTAGTGATACCGGGAGTAAAAAGAATGCCACCATTTTTTTAATTATTGATTTTTTTTCTCCTATAGATTCATTTACATCTAATTCATTGAATTTTTTAATGTGATTTAGCTCGAGCCCAGATTCTAATTTTTCAAATGATGAAATATATTTCATTGAATTTGATTCTCTGATAAGTTGATATCCTTTTCCTATTTTAGTTAAAAGCCACCCCGATTTTCTAAGATCTCTCTCGAATTTTTTTCTATCCCCTCCTTTTTGATAAAATAAATAATGAAACCTAGCATTTGATAGCTTATCATTGTTTTTATCAAATTCATCAATCATTAAATTAAAAAATTTTTGTCTATTCATTTTTTCGATACCTAAATGCCTTTTGAAATCTTCTATATTTCTATATTCAATTCCATTCGAATTTATTTTACCATTTTGAATAGACAAAGTTAACTCATCATCTTCGTGCCATTTTGTAAAATGATATTTCCTACCAGATTTAAAATGAGATAAGTAACTTTTATAATTCCTTATTTCTCTACAAACAAAATATAACTCATCTAGCATTGTAAACACTTCTCGAAATATTTTGTGATCTTTTGATAACATGCCTTGTTTTGTATCTGATCTCATATCAGGCTCAAATTTATCAATTTCTCTTTTTGTAGGTAGTAATTCCCAATTAACTTTAGATGCAGCAATTGCAACCGATTTAATATATGATATGTCAACATACTCATTTGTTGTATGTTCATTCCAAACACCAGATGATAAATTTGTAATTTCGGATATCAAATTTCCGAAAAAGGCACTATCTGTATAATATCCAGTATTATCTTTTTCATATTTTATTCCATATTTAGAAAATTCCGATATTAACGCTGATGCAAAATCATCAGAACAGCAATTATATCCCAATTGCCTGGTTATCAATTGACCAGTTTCTTTTCTATCGAATGAAATTGCCCTTTTGAATTTTTTAAAAAAATTTGGATTAGCTTCTATGGCTAATAATGAGCCATGGGGAAAATTTTTATGCACAGATGATTCTTCTCCCAGGAAAAAGTAATATGTTCCTGGTATTTTATTTTCAATTAAATAAAATAATATAACACACCCCGCTTTATTATCACCTCCTAAAATAGTAGTACCATCTGTTTTAATAATATCTCCTTGTACAATATGATTTATTTTTTCCTTCTTTGAAGATGCGGTATCTAGGTGTGAAGTAAATAGAGTTTCCGATTGACCTATTTCATAGTAATAGTTACCAACACTATCTTTTTTCCATCCAACCGGGAGAAAATTCTCAATATCGGACTCATATCCAAATGGTATAGTATATTGGGTTAGATCTATAAATAATTTAGAGAAATCCATATGGTATATATTAAATATTTTATTACATTTGTTAAATGGTATTAGATACTAATAAGTTAAATAGCTATCATTTTGGAAGGCATGTTTTTGATTACTTCCCTTGGTATACATATAATAACAGAGATATATCATCATTACCCATACTAAATAGACAAGTATTTTCTGCTTTTACATCAGCTTTCCCTGAAAAGGATGAAATTAGGCACGTTTGGATTAATGATTTGAACGATCAATGTTTTTATAACTCAATAGAGCCTAAGTTTTTATCGGTTAGCAATTTATTTATCAAAGGAAATAAAGCCAGTTATATGCAAACTAAAGAAACTATTATCGATTGGGAGGATATAGAAAAAATAAGACTTAGGTGCATCTTAGGAACTAAAAAAGAAGCTCTCAAACATTTAAAAGTTATCGATCTATATAATAAATATTACAATGATATTAATGATATGGTATATACACAAACTGGTGAGGATTATTGTGATGTTTACATAACCAATATACAGGATTTTGTGCAAAGGGGAACCAATAAAAAATTTTGTATTGATCTTATATCAGATAGTGAAATTTATAAAATTTTTGATGCATGTGATATATCTAAATTACCCAAATTGGGAAACAATTTTATAGAATCTACCTATAGATATTATAAGAAGAATGGAAAGTTAACAGAAAAGCAATTGCCTTATGTAAAAGATATTTTAAGTAAAAAAATATTACAAGATAAAGACGACTCCTTTTTTTATATAAAAATAAATAAAATAAAAAATATTAAAAGAATACTTGATTATATTGAGACTCTTGGATTAAAATTTAAATATAGTGATGACGGTGGGTTAATAGCATATATCACCTAAATTTATTTTAATATTAAAAATATACTTATATTTACAAAAAAATAATTTACTTAAATGGTGTTTTATTATATTGGAAAAATATTTTCCACAAATAAAAATATTGAAGATGGGAGTAAAAAATTAATTTCCGATTTCAAAAAAATAAAAAGCGATATAAAATATTTAGAGGAAAACCACTCCACCTTTATATTAAAATCACTTATTGCTGATATCGAGAATTTCTCGACTACTAATAATAAATGTTGGAAATTTAGTGATTATAGAGAAAATAGTGCTTGTTTAGAGAAATATTTATCTACATCTAGTAGATATAACAATCTAATTAGATTAAAAATAAACCACAACAATCATATAGGAGAAAGATTTAGGATCTCCTCAATCGAGGCTATACTACAAGGTGATAGTTATTCCGAGAAAAATATTAAATTAAACACTAAAGATTTTAGAGACATTATATTACAATATTTTTTGTGTAGACAAATTATTAAATCAAGAGAATCTTTGGATAGTACGAAAAAATCTTTTGATCTATTATCAAAAATTATTGGAAAGGATATATACAGAGATTCTAAAATTGAAGAAATATTAAAATAATTATAAATGAAATTGTACTATTTAAATTTAATAGCCTTCATCGCCTGTATCTTGGCTTTATTAAAATTATCACCACAGAAGGATACCTTAGAATTTTTTATCTTAGGCGTCTTAGCATTATTAAATCTTTTTGTTTTCTTTAAAAAGAGATCGTGATAGAATATCAACCAAATCAAAATTATAAAAAAGATAAATACACAATCTTTCTTGGTGGTAGTATTGAAATGGGAGTTTGTGATAACTGGCAGCAAAAAATAATATCAGATCTACATAATGAAGATGTAATTTTATTAAATCCAAGAAGGGATAATTTTGATTCTACACAAATACAAAGTATTGATAATAAATATTTTAGAGATCAAGTTAATTGGGAATTGGATGGATTATCAAACGCGGATCTAATAGTAATTAATTTATTACCAGGAACATATTCTCCAATTTCATTATTAGAAATTGGGCTATTTACTAAAATAGATTCGAATAATGATAAAATGTTGATTTGTTGCCCAGAAGGATTTTGGAGAAAAGGTAATATTGAAATAATATCTAATAGATTTGGAATAAATTTATTTCAAGATTATAATTCCTTACTTAAAGGAATAAAAGAAAAAATAAATTTATTTTGTGCTACAAGTTGATCCATATATATAGTCCAAATAAAATAAATTGCCATGGGGTCCTTTATATTCTGGATGATCTTGTATTTTCATTTCTTCAAATTTTTTATCTTCGATTAGTGATTCAATTTTTCTATTCCTGTTAATAGATTTTATTTCATTTGATATTTTAGTATTTTCCTCAGAAGTGTTACCCATTGGAGAAACAGATACCAGGTTCATTCCAATTGTTTGAGATGATATCCTTTTTGATATCGGAAACATAGATGTATCTATTTTATGATCCCATTTAATTGAATCTTGAGAATCAATACCTGGGAATATGGAGGACCATTTATCCATCGTTTCCTTTTTCAGTTTATCTTTATTTTCTATTGACATAAATAATGAATTATGTTATCTACCTTGACCAACATATTTTCTAGATTTGCGATCGTGTCTATTCGTTGATTTTTTATATTTACCTTTTTTTCTTTTTCCAAATTGTATTTTGTTTGAAGTTGAAGATATAGCTCTTGCCATTATATAATAATTTTTTTATTTGGTTTTTACCAATAGGTTATATATTTAAAATAAAATTTGTATATTTGTGCATATAGTCTATTGATTATAAAGGGAAATAATGAGAGAAAGTAGAATTTTAATAAGAGCACTTAGGCATGATCCTGACATATTAGGACTGAAATTAGATGCGCGCGGATGGGCTATGGTTTCTGATGTTTTAAAATCATTATCTATTAAAAAAATTGATTTAGATATAATAGTATCAAATGATAATAAAAATCGATTTGAATATGATAATAGGCAAATTAAAATAAGAGCATCTCAAGGACATTCTATAATGAATTTGGAAGTTTATAAAGACTGGGATGTCTTTGTTCCACAATCCTATTTATATCATGGTACCCCAGATTTTTCTGTAGATAAAATTATGAAAAATTCTCTAAAGCCTATGGGTAGAACTCATGTTCACCTGTCAAAGGATATAGAAACAGCTTGGAATGTTGGTAAAAGACATGGAATGCCAATAATATTAGAAATTGATGCTGTCAATATGTTTGAAGATGGGTATGATTTTTATGAATCAAAAAATGGGGTTATTTTAGTAAAGGAAGTTCCTAACATTTACATATCTAAATTAGATAGGGGAAATTTAATATCACGAGGATTTTTTAAGTAATTTCTTAGCCTTATTATAGATGCTACTAGATATTTTTCTACTACAATCGAATTTTTTATCATTAAAATATAAATCAAAGTCTGTTGATCCAGGGGCTGATATTCCAGGAATATAACAAATCATTTCAACTTTGATCTTGTCTTGCTTTAGTCCCATTAATGATAACTTAATTTCCGGAGATAGATCTTTTTTAGCGAATTTATCATATCCACCCCTATTAAATAATATAGATTTAATGCTCTTTTTATCCTCTTTTCTTTCAATAAATTTAAAGTTAGAAAATTCATTTGGAAAATTTTCCAACTCATAATTTATTTCAGAGGCTTCCATTTCGTCTGAATATTTATGTGTCCTAATTATATTACCAATTCCAAATAATTCATTAGTTCTAAGTACATCTTCTAAATTTTCCGGCGGTCGATTTCCCATTTCTGATACTTCTTCTATTATTGAATCATTTTCACAGTAAACTTCTTCATATTCTATGTTTCTTCCAGACCATTTAAGTCCATCTATAAATCCCCTAGCCCAATCTTCAAATTTATCGTGGTAGTAATCACCATATTGATACAATTCATAATTTATATAAATAGCGTATACCCCATCTCCACCTCCAGTGAAATCAACTTTAGTTACCTTTATAGGCCATCCTTTTCCTTCCAAGTCAAAACTTTCAAAAGATTTTTCCAAAAATGGGTCTATATTATTTTTAATATTATATTTACCCCTATTATATTCATATAGATCCTCATATTCTTGTTTTGAAACACCAATTGTTGGATCAACAGGCTTAGATAACTCATATCTATAAAATATTTTATTATCTATTGGCTTATCCCCTATGATGTTAATAGATGATGGATTATAATCTTTCAATTTATTTTCGATTTCTTTTAACAAGATAAAAAGCAATTTATTTTTAAATATAGATGATGGTAAATAAATAGTAGCACATTTACCATAATCTTTGTGATTTATATTGGATATCCATGATTCAAATCCATTTTTACAAGCAACTTTAAGACATAATTTATATTTCGCAATAATATCCTCTATGCTATTATAGATTAAAACAGAATCTTCAATGGATATTCCAACTATATGCAATTTCCAGCCTGATAAATTATCAATTGTCTTATCTAAGTAATAAAAATCTTGATGATTTAATAGCGTGCCAATATCTATCGATTCATTAAATTTTTTTAAATAATTCATTAAGTATATATTAATAAATAAATTAATACTTTATACATCCCATTTACCGGCTGGACATGTTTCGGGTCCATTTGGTGAATATATTTTCTTCTGTAGTGGGCAACCACATTTTTCACAATAATAAAATATCATATGCTTTCTGAATTCACAGGAATTACATATATTGATTCTTCTTTGTGCCCTCTCCTCTGTCTCTGGAGTTGGATTGGTCGATATTATCCATGATTTTGCAATTTCTACAAAGTCCATTATTTATTGAAATATTTTTTGTATATTTGTTATATGTAAATCTACACATGATGTTGAAAAGACGAGAGAACTTTAATAATTTAAAATTAGGTCAAAAAATATACTCATCCGAAGGATCTCAAATCAAGTCCTATTATTTTGCTGGGTTTTCTCCAATAGGAGAATATGTTATGTTAATTAATGGTGATTGTGTCTCTAAGATGACAACTATTTATATTCCAAATTTAAGTAGTCATAAATTTACTAATAATTATGAAGAAGCAAAAATCATGATGCTTAAATATTTAAATAAAAGACTAGAGTCGGCTAAAAAAATCTATTTCAAAGGTTGGAAAGAATCTGATTGGAGAGATTTTAATTTAAATGAAATTTTAGAATAATATGTATGGATTTGATAAAGTTAACTATAGAAGAATTTAAATCAAAAATTTGTGAGGAGGATGAATCTGTGTGGTCTTCGAGATCGGTAAGATCCAGAGCCATTTTTCGAAAAAAAGTTTGGTTGTATCTAATAGAAAATGATATTCTTACTTGTCCAATGACAGGTGAAAAAGTAGCATATTGCCTTTATGAATATAAAAATGTTAGAACTAAAAAGGGACATAAAAAAAGATATTATTATAAATTTTATTCTGATACTGGAACCGAATTTTCAATAGATCATAAACTGCCAATTTCGAAAGGTGGTCCAAAAAAAGATCTACTTAATCTACAAGCAATGACTTTACAAGCAAATAGGTTAAAATCCGATGAATTAATTTACCTTTAATTCATTAATTGTTCTAAAGTCTCTAAACTTTCTAACATTATTGTTTTCTTCTATTGGATTGTTATTAATCAATATTCCTGATTTTTCATTATAATCAATATTAACGACATCCTTAATCGTCTTTTTAAGTATTTCATCGGATAGAGGATCTTCTATATATCTCTGTATAGCTCTATTTAATGGTCTAGCTCCCATTTTTTCGTCAAATCCTTTTTCTATTAGGAAATCCTTAACAGCGTCAGTTAATGTTAATTTAAATCCCATTTTTTCCACCCTCTTTGATAACTTATTTATTTCTATATCTATAATTTTGTATAGATTTTCTTTATTTAGTGAGGAAAACATCACAATATCATCAATCCTATTTAAAAATTCTGGGGTAAGAGCTTCACTTAGTCTTTTTTTCATAATTGATTTAACATGCTCTTCTTTAACTTCTTCTTTTTCTCTATCTCCACCACTAAATCCAATAGTTGTTCTTAAATTACTAACCTCGGAAGCTCCTATATTAGAAGTCATTATAATTATTGTATTCTTAAAGCTAACTTTTCTACCATGTCCATCAGTTAAATGACCATCATCAAAAACTTGTAAAAATATATTTCTAACATCAGGATGCGATTTTTCTATTTCATCTAACAAAATAACAGAGTATGGCTTTCTTCTAACTTTTTCAGTTAATTGGCCACCTTCATTATATCCAACATATCCTGGAGGAGACCCTATTAATCTAGCTACATTATGTTTCTCGCCGTATTCACTCATATCCACCCGAATCATTGCATCTTCTGATCCGAATAAATTTTTAGCTAGCGCCTTAACTAATTGTGTTTTACCAACCCCAGTCTTTCCCAAAAATAAAAATACCCCGATTGGCTTTTTAGGATCCTTAAGACCGGCTTTATTTCTTTTAATGCATTTTGAAACTTTAGTTATAGCTTCATCTTGACCAATTATGGACATTTTCAAATTGGATGCTAATTGTAATAATTTTACTCCTTCTTCCTGATCAAATTCTTCAACAGGTATTTTTGTTTTGATAGAAAATACTTTTGCTACATCTTTAGACGTTATTTCTATCTTTTTTAAACTAGAACTTTGCTTAGACCATGATTCCCTTTTTTCCTCTAATTCTTTTTTTAGATTAATTTCTTCTTGTCTTAACTTTGCTGATTCCTCGAAATCCTGATCCCTGAGAGCGGTAACTTTTTTACTTTTTAGTTTTTCCAATTCTATCTCAATATCATGTATATCCTGTGGAGTATCGTCAACATCATCTAAATGTGCCCTAGCTCCAACTTCATCTAATAAATCTATTGCTTTATCAGGAAAAAATCTATCTGGTATATGCCTATTTGCTAAATCAACACAAGCTTTAATGGCGCTCTCTGTATATATTACACGATGGTATTCACCATATTTGTCT
>ENA-UOYA01004097-UOYA01004097.1-activated-sludge-metagenome-genome-assembly--contig:-NODE-4097-length-12504-cov-4.958310_pt1 | contig 12504 bp, 11 predicted proteins | sample MGYA00238163_ERZ764804 | MGnify/ENA primary metagenome ERZ764804 (study PRJEB28919, sample SAMN05720223) | activated sludge metagenome | isolation source: Anaerobic digester | place: Hong Kong...
CTGCATTGAACGCATCCATTCCAACGCATCTCTGGAAGCAGGAAGCAGTCTTCTGTCCGAGCAGTCTCTGCATCTTGACCTTCTTGATCAGATCTTCCGTGCTCTGGTGCAGATGGGAAAATCTGTTCACGACCTTGCCTGTGAGATTGGATTTCGCTGTCATCAGGTCGGCATACTGAGGATCGTGCGCCAGCTCATAAGTCATCGCCAGACAATCGATGGAAGGTCTGATCATCGGGTGGTCAACCCAATTTTTGACTTCTTCGCCAAATAGATACACTTTTGTGTTCAGTTTTCTTAAGCTCTCGATATACTGAGCTCCATTCATTAATGCCATAATACAACCACTCCTTACATATAAAATATTGTTCAGACGATACAGGCCGGAAAGCCCCATTGCCTTCGGTACGTATCGCCAAAAGAAACCACTTGTAATAATAAGCAATTATTATGCCAAGGTTCTACTTTTCCTTGTTCAGAATCTTCCTTGCCATATCCAACAGTTCCTCGCTCACAGATGTGTCCAGAACCACATCTTTTACTTCGGGGATCTCCTCAAGGACGATCTCTTTCACCACATCTTCAATGGTATATTGAGCGGACGGGCAGGTGCTGCAGGAACCGGTCAGCTTGACATAGGCCGTCCCGTCTTCAAAAGCCGTCAGCACGACTCCGCCGAAATGAGAAGCAAGGAGCGGATCCACTTTTTCCGCCAGAACTTTTTTGATTTTATCTTCCATTGGAATTGCCTCCGACTCTTGAAAAATGATATCTTTAACTTCAGTATAATCATTGAAATGTCGGTTGACAAGAGCAAAATAGACATATGACAATACACGGAATTTTTAGAATTTTAATGTTTTTTTCCGGAAATTTTATGATATAATGCTTCCATTGATTGAAACGGCGTTGCAAGAAGGAAGCATTGAATCATTTTTACAGAGCCGTGTAACATGATATCATGAACGCTAATATCGTAGGAGGTCCATGAAAATGACAAAATACCGATTTGATACAAACTGCGTCCAGGGTTCCTACCGGCCGAAGCAAGGAGAGCCGAGAGTTCTTCCCATCGTGCAGAGCACTACGTTTGCATATGACGATTCCGATCATGTGGCGGACCTGTTCGACTTAAAGGTCGGCGGTTCCTTCTATACAAGGCTTGGGAATCCGACTTCAGACGCCTTTGAAGGAAAAATAGCACTGCTCGAGGGCGGAGTCGGAGCGCTGGCGCTTTCCTCCGGGCAGAGCGCTAATATGTTTGCAATCCTGAACATTTGCAAAGCGGGCGATCATATCATATCATCGACCAACATCTATGGAGGCACTTTCAATCTGTTCGACGTATCCTTGCGGAAGCTCGGAATCGATTTTACCTTTGTGGATCCGGACTCCGGAGAAGAAAATATTTCAGCCTGCGCGAAGCCGAATACAAAGGCGATTTTCGCTGAAACCATTGCGAATCCCGGAATGAATGTTCTCGATTTCATGAAATTTTCTTCAGTGGCAAAGAAGCTTGACATCCCGTTTATCGTCGACAACACTCTGGCAACACCCTATCTGTGCAGACCCTTTGTGCACGGGGCGAACATTGTCGTTCATTCCGCGACAAAATATATCGACGGTCACGCCACCAGTGTCGGCGGCGTTGTAATCGACGGCGGAAATTTCAACTGGGATAACGGAAAATTCCCCGGTCTTACCGAACCCGATCCAAGCTATCACGGACTGAAATACTTTGAAACGTTCGGCCCTTCCGCCTTCATCATCAAGGCAAGAGTTCAGCTTTTAAGAGATTACGGCTGCGTGCCGAGTCCCTTCAACTCCTTTCTGTTCCATCTCGGCCTGGAAACGCTGCATTTGAGGATGGAACGGCATAGCAGCAACGCTCTGAAGCTGGCGGAATTCCTCTCTACCCATCCCTGTGTGGACTGGGTCAAATATCCCGGCCTGAAATGCGATCCGTATTACGAACTGGGCCGGAAGTACATGCCGAAGGGCGCCGGCGGCATCCTGAGCTTCGGGATCAAGGGCGGAGCAGCGGCGGGCAAGGAACTGGTCAAGCATCTTGACCTAGTCCGTCTGGTGGTTCACCTGGGCGACCTGCGCACCAGCATCCTTCATCCTGCCAGCACGACCCACAGGCAGCTCTCCGAACAGCAGCAGATGGAAGCGGGAATCCTTCCCGAAATGATCCGCGTATCCGTCGGCATCGAAGATATCGAAGATATCATCGCCGATTTCGACAAGGCGCTTCAAGCCGCCGCAAAATGATTTTTACTGTTCGAAACCGCACTTTTGTGCGGCTTTGATACGATATCTGTTAAACGAGGTGATCATCATGAAACGGTGCGTCATAGTGACATCCTTTCAATCCGAGGCGCTGAAATCGTCCTTCGAATTCGAACCGGATGATTTTATCATCTGCGCCGACGGAGGATATACCCATGCGCGTGCGGAAGGCGTCGTGCCCGACGCGGTGATCGGCGATTCCGATTCCGTTGACTTTGACAAGGTGGTAAACGACCTGCAGTGTTGCGGGCTGACCGGCTGTCGAACCATACGCGTGGCGACGGAAAAAGACGATACGGATACGATGATCTGTCTGAAATATGGCATGGATCAGGGATTTCAGGATTTTTTCATCCTGGGCGGCCTCGGCGGCCGGCTGGATCATACCATGGCAAATCTTCAGACCATGGTCTACGCCGTCGACCATCAAAGGAACATTTGGATCCTTGACGGCAGCAACAAGGCGACACTTAGAAATCCCGGGAGCATAACGATCCAAAGGCAATCAGGCTATAAGCTCTCTCTTTTCGCTTTCGGAGAGCGCTGTGAAGGCGTGACGATACGGGGCGTCAAATATCCCCTCACCGGCCATCTGCTGAAAAATGATTTTCCTTTGGGAGTCAGCAATGAATTTCTTGAAGACCATGCGGAAATCAGCCATGATTCCGGCAAGCTGCTCATCATTTTATCTCATGATTGAGATTTTTGGCGATGAATTTCTCAAGAATCATGTTGACAGCCGGGGAAGACAAAGTATAATATTAGGCAAACAATTCAATATCTTTTGCTAGGGGAGCTTTTTGCTGAGAGTTTTTCGACCCTCATTACCTGATCCGGGCAATACCGGCGTAGGGAAGCATTTTTGATTGAACACGATGTACATCGTTTCCGTGCATCAGGGTTTCAATCGGGCAGTCCCCTCCTGCAAAGCGACACGCAAGTGTTTCAAAGGAGGTTTTTTTATGTCATCAGAACAATTACAGGGATTTTTTGAATCCACCCTCGGTCAGGGGGCAACGCTTGCCGCCATCCTGCTTCTGTTTCTCGGCATCCTGATTTCGGACCGCAAAAAAAAGGCGGATACCAAAGCGATGGTAACGTCGGCAGTGCTGGTTGCGCTGTCCATTGCGCTCAATCAGATCATTCTGTTCCGCATGCCCCAGGGCGGTTCCATTACCGCTTTCAGCATGCTTCCCATCGTCGTCTGCGCGTATTTTTACGGTGTTCGCAGAGGAATGATGGCGGGGATGTGCGTGGGACTGATCGATTTGATTTTTAATCCTTATGTCATCCATCCCATCCAGATGCTCCTGGATTATCCGCTTGCTTTCGGAGCGCTGGCTTTTGCCGGTTTGGTCAGGACCGGAAAATTCAGCCTGATCTTCGGTTATCTGGCCGGACTGTTCAGCAGATATTTCTGTTCCGTACTCTCCGGGATCATCTTTTTCGGTGAATATGCGCCGGAAGGCTTCAATGCATTTACCTGGTCGATCTATTACAACATTACATACCTCGGCGTGGAAGGAGCGCTTACTGTCGCTGTCCTTTCTATCCCGGTGGTCAGAAAGTCCATCGACCAGCTGAAAAAGCAGACCGGTTCCGTCGGCTGAACCGTACACGGGCGATCCACAGTTACCATTCTCCCTGAATGTCGCCATTCTGATGTGTCCGGGAGAAATCCCGGTTGTCGAAGGCTTCCTGTCCGGCGCTTCCGAATGTGGCGTCGCAATCGACCCATCTTTGATCCGCTGGGTCGTAGACCTGATTCCAGGCGTGGCTGCCCCAGGATGCGCCGTTGTATCCCAGTCCCGTCACCAGCCTGACCTCCACCCCTGCGGCACGGCACATGGCCACATAGAGCGCCGCATAGTCAAAGCAGATCCCTTTTTTGGCGGCAAATGCAACTCTTGCTCCCGATTTCAGCGAGGAAGGATCGGAAGAAAGCACTTTTGCTTTATCGTAGTCGTAATCGATGTTCTCGGCGACCCATCGATAGAGCAGACGGGCTTTCTTTTTCTGATCCTGCTCCGTTCCGATAATCTTCAGCGCCGTTTCATCGATCTCATCATTGGATTCCACCGCTTCCTCCAGCGTTACCCCATTGAAAAATTCAACGATCGGAAAGATGCTGTCCACCCTCCCTGCATCCTGGCCGCCCTCTATGCTGCGACCTCCGTTTCCGGAATCAAGGCCTTCGTTGAACTCCTGGAAGGCGTCACGGGCCAGGATCGGGATTTTCTTTGCCATGCCTGTATCGAGCACGGGGTGCAGGACCTTTTCATTGATCGCGGAGTATACCCGGGAACTGCTGATGTAACCTGCAGCCGGTGAAGCCGGAGCGTAATAGGTGCAGATGTTCAGCAGCAACGCAAACACCAGGACGAACCACAGCGCTTTCGGCAGCTGCCATAGGCCCCCTGCAATCCGTTTTGTGACGCCGTTCCAATCATCAATCCCGGCCGTTACTCTGTCCAGCACGGGAACGACGGCATAACGGTATATTGGAGCCATCAGGAAATGAAGCACGAAAACGACGGCAAACAGACTCAGAAAAAAGAAGGTCACGCTGTCGGAAAAGAGACGCCATGCGATCCTGTCGATGAAAACCAGCTTGTACAAAAAAATGGCCAGAAGGATCCCGGCGGCCAGTTCCAGATTGTTCAGGAAAGCCAGAAATGAATGCTTTACTCTGTATGATGAAACAGGATAAACGATCCCTGCCGCGATGGGAGTCAGAAAAACGCCCGCGAGCAGAGCTGTTATTCCATTCATGTCGCCGATCAAACTGCTGAAAAAATCCATGCTGCTGAAAAAATCCATGTCCTTTTTTTCGCTTTCTCTTGTATCATATTTGCATTAATTATAACATGCACAGGCCCGGCTGATGACCGGTATAATCTGCCATCGGAATATAGAAGGGGCTCGGACTTTTTCCTGTGTAGGTTTGTCAAACATATGTTACACCGTCCTGTAAAAAATCTATGAGAGTCTGTTTTGGAGATTTCCAGCCCAGAGGTCTCATAGGGAAACGGTTGTACTTCCAATTGTGTATGTAAAGCTGACGCTTGAAATCATCGAAAGAGTAGAACTTTTTCACTGCATAAAAGTACTCATTATCTTTTCTGTGTGACCGTTCTACCTTGCCGTTGTGACGCGGAGTAAAGGGCTTGATCTTCTTATGCTGGATTCCCAGGAAGGAAAGGCGATTTTCAAACATGGTAAGCCGACCTTTCGATTCCTTATTGTGGAAGCGTTTTGTAAATTCAAAGCCATTATCCGTCTGAACACATTTAATCGGAAACGGAAATGCATTGATTACATGATCAAGAAAAACAGTGGAAGTGAAGGTGCTGGCTTCTTCAAATGCTTCCACATACCGAAACCTTGAGAATTCATCGATGGCAGTGTATTGGAAAAACTTCTGCCCGCCGGCATCGCCAACAATACAGGCCGCTGGAACGTGCTTTACATCAATTTGAACACGCTGACCTGGGTAGATCATTTGCTCATATGGCTTTGGTATATACTTCGGATTCTCAGGTTTTACAGGTGATAGACTGTTTCTTACAAGAACTCTATATAGTCCTGTGATCGAGCGTTTGTAGCCTCGCTGCCGAAGCTTAACCCAGAAGACCACAAGGCCGGCACTGGGATTTCTACGGCGCATATTGTGGATCAATTTCAGCTCGGCTTCCGAATGCTGATTCTTATGGGAGTGAGGCCGCCTTGAGCGTTCAGAGAGAGAATAGATCGTTCCGTCATACCTTCGAAGCCAGCGGTAGATATATTGGCGATTACAGCGGTACTTGATAGCTGCTTTGGAGACGCCATGCTTTTGAGCATACTGGATTAATGATAGACGATACCTCATATCCTGTGTTATACTTGCCATACGGAAAACCTCCTTCTTTGTGGATAGATTTTGTGTGGTAACTAAACCTTAACACAAGTTTGGAAGTTTTCCGCTTTTTATTTATATGAGATGTAACACATGTATTGTAATCCTACAATAGAAGGGGCTCGGACTTTTTCCTGACCCTTGATTCTTGAAATGAATAATGATAAGATTTATTCATAACATCAATCAAAACATGTCGAGCAAAATAATAGGTCGGACGGAAAGGAAGGAAACTATGTTTCAGCATTTAATTTACGAAGTAAAAGATGGGATCGCCTACATAACGGTAAACAGGCCGAAATCCTTGAATGCCCTGAACATCGAGGTTTTGGACGAATTATATGAAGCCTTCACCACAGTCAATCAGGATCCGAAAGTACGGGTCGCAATTCTGACCGGAGAAGGCAAAGCTTTTGTAGCCGGCGCCGATATCTCCGAAATGGTAAGTCTTTCTACCCTGGAAGGAAGAGCGATGATGATCAAAGGCCAGAATGTCATGAATCTCATAGAACACATCGACAAGCCTGTCATCGGGGCGATCAACGGATTTGCGCTGGGCGGGGGATGCGAGCTTGCGATGGCATGCGATATCAGGATTGCATCGGAAAAGGCGAAATTCGGACAGCCGGAAGTCAATCTCGGGATCATTCCGGGATTCGGAGGCACACAGAGGCTTCCGAGACTGGTCGGAAAAGGCATGGGCAAATATCTCCTCATGACTGCGGAAATGATCGACGCCCAGGAAGCATATCGGATCGGCCTCGTCGAAAAGGTGGTTCCCGAGGAAGAATTGATGGGAACTGCGGAGAAGATCGCAAAGACGATCATGTCAAAAGCCCCGATCGCCGTCAGAGCCGTTAAATTAGCCGTAAATACCGGAATTGCCCTTGATGTCAAAACAGGCGTGGCATTTGAAGGAGAGGCGTCTGTCGGGCCGTTCAGCTCCGAAGACAGAACGGAAGGCATGACCGCGTTCCTCGAAAAGAGACCGGCGGCATTCAGGAACAAATAAAACAGACTTACGAAAATGCACCCTTCGGGGTGTATTTTTTTAGCGCGAAACCGGACTGTGCTGATTCTTCCCCAGGTCGCCCAAAGCCCGCATTAAAAAATTAAGCTCCGAAATAATCTTCTCCTTTGCGTGGGCGTCTTTGCTTTCCAACAAATATCGTAAATTTGTGATCATGATAACGGACAGAAGGTGCAGCTGATATTCGGACGCCTCCTTGCCGGTCAATTTAGAAATGATGTCCCGAGCGATACTCCTCAGCAGGTCCTGCATGTCATCAAACACATGGACCCGTTCCGTATGAATTTTCGACAGCGCGAGGATCGTCTCTCTGTGCACCGTCAGCTTTTCGAACAGCTTGTCTACGCCCAGGAATAAATTGCCCGGGTTCAGTGTGGAAGCCCGTTCCTCAAGAATACACCGGTACTGATCCATAAATTCCGAGCACATCGATTCCGCCAGATCATACTTGTCTCGGAAATGCTTGTAGAATGTTGAACGGTTGATCACAGCCCGGTCGATCAGCTCCTGAACCGTAATATCTTCAAATTCTTTTTCCGATAACAGCCGTATGAATGTATTTCGTATATTCTGCCTCGTCTTGATCACTCTTAAATCATTTTTGTTCAATTGAGCCCCTCCCGTTTTCTGTACTTGCTTTCATAGAATATCGCATTGGTATTGTTTCTTATCATACATTCCGTATTGTTTTATTGGTTGAATGGCCGTTTGCATTATTGTAACATAGTGTTGAATAAGATACACCATGTCTATTATATTATGAGAAAACGGAACAAGCAAGTACGAAATCAAAGGGGGTATTTCATTGAATCTGAAGTTGATACGAAAAGATTATTTACCAAGGCAATACAGGCCCGCCGTCATTCTGATCGCCGCACTGGTGCTTGGAGGCGGAATGCTGATGCTTCAGGGGAATGACGCTGTAACGTTAGCCGCCAGCGAAAAAAACTGCCTTCTGACCGCCGATACCGTGAACGCTTCCTTTCAGGGCATCGGAGGACGCGTCGTCGGGATCGAGGTCGATGAACAGCAGGACGTCAAAGCGGGAGACGTCATCATGCAATTGGATACGACGGATATCGATCTTCAGATCGCGCAGCTTGAGGTCAGCATCGCTCAGCAGGATATTAAAATAGAGCAGGCCCGGATTCAGACAGTCAGACCTGAAGAACTGGACAAACAAAAGCTGACGGTGGCTTCCGCGAAGGAAACATACAAGCAGGCGCAGCAGAATTATGACCGGTGTCAAATCCTTTACCAGGAAGGCGGGATGTCTAAGAAGGATTTTGATAACGCCGCTAGTCAGCTTGAAATTGCGAAGAACACGCTGGCGCTGCAGCAGGCGCAGGCAGAAAAACTCGCCGCGCAATACGGAACCGACAGCCTGAATTACGAATACAGCCAGGATCTTCTCGCTCTTCAAAGGGAAAATCTTGCGTCCCAGCTGAAAACATTGCGGCTGCAGAAGGAACGGATGACGTTAAAGGCGCCGATCGACGGAAAAATCACCAAGCTGATCCCCAAAACGGGTGAAAACATCGCGGCAGGCGCTACAGCAGCGATCATACAAACAAACAGCCTATATTACAGCCTTTATGTGGATGAAAAGCAGGTTATGAGATTTGAAAAGGGAGACACGGTCATCGGAACGGTAACCGCATTGAAAAAAGAGATCGAGGGCACTGTCAGGAGCATCGGTTCGGCGCCCCAATATGCCAGCTTACGAATGAGCCGGGAAAAAGGTCAGCCTGATACGAACGCTTATGTGATCGTCGTCGACGTAAAGCCGTCATCCAAGCTTCTTCCCGGTATGACTGTGGAGGTGGATATCGATGAATGAAATTCGCGAAGAATGGAATTTTATCACATCGGGACATTTCATTAAGCTCATGCTGCTCGTTCCCATTCTGGCAGCCGCCTTTTTCGGATATCTATTTCAAAACGGTTTCGTGCAGGAGGCGCCGCTTGCCGTCGTCGACCTTGACCATAGCACATACAGCCGGCAGCTGATTGACAGACTGAACGCTTCCCAATATATCGAGGTGGCCGCTCTTTATGACAACCATATGGAGCCGGATCCCCTGCTCTACAATGAACATTATTCCGGCGTCCTGTATCTGCCGGATGGGCTTGAAACTGCCTTCACCCAGCGAAAAACCATCAACCTCGGGCTGTACCTGGATATGACCATGGCGGCCGGCGTTAACGCTCTGCGCACCGGCGTCGGAGAAGTCATAGGCGCCGAAAATGCCGCAAAAGGAATGAGCGTCGTACTGAATACAGAGCAGCGTGCGTTATACAATCCGACCAGCGCAACGAATATGAACTCCGTCATGATGTACGTCAACGTTATCATGCTTGCTCTGCTCGCGGTCAATACGCTGCCTGTCGTTCCGCGGCTCCGGGAAACCGGGCGGCTTTCCGATGAATGGAGAACCCCGCTCGGCGTCATACTCCGCAACGTGCCTTACGCACTGATCTGCACCGTCTCGTTTTATCTGGTCATCGGCGTGGTCAAGCAGGTTGGCCATCTGCGGTTTGAAGCAAACTGGATCGAGTTGTTCGTTCCGCTGTTCTTATACTCCTTCAGCACCTGCCTGATGTCGATGGCGGTTGGATGGTCTGCCTCATCGTCAAAAAACGCTGTCGTGAGGGTGACCTATATCCTGCTTCCTTCGTTCCTGCTAAGCGGCGTACAGGTGCCGTATATCATGATGCCGGCCTTGATCCAATGGATCAATCAGCTGCTCCCCCTCTCCCTGCATTTTAAAATGTTAAGGGGAATCGGCTATAAGGGCGGTCAGCTTCGCTATTTCATTCCGGAGCTTGGCCATTACTGTCTGATCATAGCGCTCCTGACAGCGATCGTCATGCTATTGGCTCTGAGGGAAAGGAAAAAGAGACCGGCTACTCCGGACGTCCCGATTCTTCATTGCGGTGAAGGATCACTGTAGCCGTAACGATCAAAACGATGCCGAAGAGCTGGACCGGCTCCATATGCTCCTTCAGGATCGTAAAGGCCATGATCAGCGTCAGCGGGAGTTCGATGGTCGCAACGACAGAAACCTTCTCCGAACCGATATACTGCAGCGCCTTGAGAAAGCAATACGCCGGCATGACCCCAGAGAACAGGGCCAGAAAGAAGATCGACGGAACGGCGGCAAGGTCGATCGAGAAGCCTGTTCCGTTGAAAAACAGAATGGTCATCGTGTAGAGCGTGGATGCGGAGCACGCATAAAAATTGATGACATTTGGATCTGCCCCCTTCAGCTTCAGGTCGGCGAAGATATTGTAAAACGCATAGGTGACCGCACTCAGCAGCCCCAACGATATTCCGACAGCCGAAAATTTTATGGAACCGGAAAAGACGTCGAGAACGATGGCCGTACCGCAGGCTGCAAGCAGAACGGAAAAATAGTTGATCGGCTTCATGGTTTTTATCTTTGTGACGGCGAAAAATAACGTTATGAAAACCGGATGCAGAAAAAGCAGCATGGCAGAGATTCCCGCGTCAAGGTATTGAAGCGTGGAATAGAAGAGCATATTTGTGGTCGCTCCCCCGACCACACCAAGCAGCGCAAAGAAACCGATCATTTTCCTGTCGCAACGGAACGCGTCCCGGTTCCGCAGGAGGATCCAGACCGCCAGAATGGAGACCGAAATGAGATATTGATAAAATGTAATCTGGATTGGATGAGTGCCGCCCGTGACAAGATTTTTACCGACGATCGTCACCAGGGCGTAAAAAAATGACGCGAGGATTGCGTAAAAATATCCGTATGTATGCCGCTTCATAAGATGCTCTCTTCCCCTTCCTTCTCGCCGGACTATTATGCCGGCGGTTCTATTATACGCCGTCGCCAAGGATAAAACAAGAAAGAGGTTATTCATTGCGAATAACCTCTTCTGCAGCTTTGTCAAAGACTTATCATACGGGTTTGGGCAGCCTGTCTGTAATCACATTCATCAGGTTGTCTGTCGATTCCAGCGGATCGGCAAATGCCGCGCTGCCTACGGTCTTCAGGGAAGCCTTCTCAGGTGCGAGCACGCCTCCGAAAACCTCGCCGATTTCAGCATACTTGTACTTGTAAAGCTGATCATCCATTTCAACAGAAATATCATAGGTATCGTCGAACGGCATTTCAACTTCAAATACGTGTGCCAGCTCTGCTGCGATCTCCCAGTTGCTGAAGCAAACATCCTCGCTCACTGCCTGGCGGACCGGCTGGAGTCTTCTTTCCGTATTGGTGTAGGTTCCTTCCGTGGAGGCAAATCCCGTCCCGGGGATGATCACGTCCGCCTTTCTGGCCGTATCGGTCATGTGGGTGTCCGAAACCATCAGGAATTCCAGTCCGGTAAGGTCTGCCTTCACGTCTTCGCCGAAGACCAGCAGCGCTTTGACGCCGTTCATCGCTTCCGCGCCGGCTCTGATGCCGAGGTCGATGAGCCCTTGGCTGTTGTTCTTTGCCTTGACGATCAGGATGCCGTCTCTCGGCGCTCCGATATGTCCGGAAATCACGGCGATATCGGCGATCAGCGTTGCAGCGTCCGTCGTTACAAAGTTCTGCTGATAAACGATCATAGCCTTCTTTGCATTTCCGTACAGCTCCGCAACCGCCTTGGCGTCGTCGCTGACGGTGACCTTTGCAAGACTTGCCGCGAATTCGTCAAAGCCGTCCGCCTTGGAGGTCTTGCCCATATCAAGGAGCGCTTTCGCAATTTCCTTCAGGAAGCTAACGTCGTTCTTCACATAGAGAACTTTCGCCGCAAATTCAAAGTGCTGCTCATATCCAACCGGATTGATCAGAACAACCTTTGCGCCCACTTCGGCCGCCTGTTTAAGTTTTATCTGAATAACCGGGTTAAGTAATGTATTAAATCCTGTGACCAGGATCACTTCCGTTGCCAGAAGCTCGTCGATGGTATTGGGGGAAGCGTCGAAGCCCAGCACCTTAGCCGCTCCGTTTTCTCTGTTGTTGAAGCAGAGCGTCTTAGCGCCGATGGCGTCCGCAAACTTCTTGATGGCATATGCTTCTTCGTTGGTGTATCTGTCTGAAATCGCAACCGCGACGGCATCCTTTCCGTACTTGGCGCCGATGGATTGTGCCTTCTTCGCCGTAAGGACGAATGCTTCGTGGTAATCGACTTCTTCCAGACCGCCTTCCTTTTTAATCATCGGATCAAGCAGCTTGCCGTCCATATAGGCACAGTCGAAACCGAATTTCCCCTTTCCGCAGAGAAGACCCTTATTGACGGCGCCTTCCTTGTCGGGAACGGCTTTAAC
>ENA-UOYA01004099-UOYA01004099.1-activated-sludge-metagenome-genome-assembly--contig:-NODE-4099-length-12501-cov-6.273502_pt1 | contig 12501 bp, 6 predicted proteins | sample MGYA00238163_ERZ764804 | MGnify/ENA primary metagenome ERZ764804 (study PRJEB28919, sample SAMN05720223) | activated sludge metagenome | isolation source: Anaerobic digester | place: Hong Kong...
AAGTTTAAGGTGAAGTAAAATAATAAAACAGGCGAAAGAAGGGAGAACCAAAATGGTGGCTTCGAGAACCTCAGCCACCGTCAGGGAATCGGTTGCTGAGATACTGTAAGGTTTATGGTTTATCGAGGCAATAATCTTTGCAAGTTTCTAATGCATAATCTGGTTTGAACAAATGTAGTTGTATTCTCTGTACCTATTTATTACATTCATAAATAATTTACGTGTTGAAGCTTATTTTTATAAAAGTGGAATATGGGAAAAAGAATCGTACTTGGAGTTGATATTGGCGGAACCAATACAAAACTTGGTTTTGTGGACAATGAGGGAAACATTCTGGCTCATACCTCAATTGCAACAAATGCTCACAATCCTGCGGATGAATTCTTCAATAGGCTTAATTCGGAAGCAGAGAAACTCCACCATGAATTGCCAAAAGATTTGGAATTAGTTGGTATTGGAATTGGATCTCCAAATGGAAATTACTTCAAGGGTACTATCGAGCATCCGCCAAACTTAAGCTGGGGATATGTCAATGTAGTTCAATTGTTACGACAGTGGTACGACATTCCAATTGCAATCACAAACGACGCCAATGCAGCAGCGTTAGGCGAAATGCAATTTGGCGCTGCAAAAGGAATGAAGCATTTTATCGAAATAACTCTGGGCACAGGACTTGGAAGTGGAATCGTCGTTGATGGCACTTTGGTCTATGGTCACGACGGATTTGCAGGAGAAATCGGTCATACTATCGTTGATCCAAATGGGCGTCTCTGCGGTTGCGGCAGGCAAGGATGTCTTGAAACATACGCTTCTGCAGGCGGCATTTGTCGCACTGTGGAGGAGTTGAAACAGCTTCGTTCAACACCGAGTGTGATACGTTCTATTCCAATTGAAGAACTTACGTCAAAAAAAGTGTTCGAGGCGGCAGAAGCCGGCGATGAGTTGGCAAGAGAAGCATTTGAGTTTACTGGAAAAATTCTTGGGATGAAACTTGCGGATAGTGTTGCTCATACAAGTCCGGAAGCGATTATTCTCTTTGGCGGAGTTGCGGAAGCAGGTGAATGGATTTTTGCCCCAACGCGACGGTGGCTCGAACATTTCCTGTTTCCAATTTTTAGGAATAAAGTAAAATTACTTCATTCAGGATTGCCTCGCGGTTCTGCCGCAATTCTTGGCTCAGCCGCACTAATCTGGAATGAAATACAAATGAAGCGTTAAGCCAATTTTCAGCGAAGGGATTCTATTCTTGCTTTTTCTGCTTCCTTCTATTAAATAGAGCACGCTGCCTTCGATAAGTACTGTTACCCACCGTCGAGAATTTGGTCGCCGAGTAGCTCGAAGAGCGTATCGAGGCAACAGGCAACTTTGTTTTTCATCCACGGGTGAACCTGTGAGTTGCAGAATGTTTCGCGGTGGCTTCGATACGGACTGCTGTCCTACTCAGCCACCGTCCAGAAATTGGTTGCTGATGTGCCGTAAAGCATAATTGAAGCAACCATCTTTGCAAATTTCTAATGCGTAATTTTTGAATTCAGAGCTACCAAAACTTATCTCAAAATCTCATTCAAGCGCCTATTACAAGATTGGGAAAGATTAAAATTTCAGAAAGGTGAGTTTATCTTTTCAAATTTTATCTCCATATTCCACTGAAGTTATTCGATTCTTGGAAAAGATGAAATGAAAAAATTATCATTACAGAGCAGAATATTTATTGGAAGCGTCGCTATTGCGGTATTAAGTCTCCTGGTTCTATGGTTTGTTGTGCGTCCTATTTATGAACGCCGTGTTCTTTCCGAGCGCATCACAATTATCCAGCAGGTCGAAGCCTATACAGTTGAAACGCTCGAGAAACAAATAGCGATGTGGATTCAAGCGACACGCGGTATTTCTCTCCATCTTCAAGAACAACCAAAAGATGGCGAGCAATTTATTTACCATACAATGCTTTTGCATCCGGAAATAATTCGCATTCGTATCTACTCTCAAGATTTGCCGGACAAACTCGAAAGTCAAAATACTCAGTACTCTTTAACGATTCCTGATTCTGTCGACAACTTCTTACTGCCGTCGTCGGATTCTTTAGTGAGCGTTGGATGGATTCCCCAGAGTTCGGTTGTTGTTACGCGCTCGAAGAGTTATCTTGCGGGCACAACTTTCTATACTGCGATATGGTGGCATGCGCCAGATTTTCATTCTGTTCTCCAGCGTCTTCCTTTAGGGGAAGAGTACAGAGTTATGCTTGCATCCGATTCTTGTCTTCTCTACGCATCGTGCGATACGGCAATGATGAAATATTTTTGTTCAGGTGAAACCCATGTCAATTCGTTACAGAAAGTCAAGATCGGGAAGCAGAAATGGTATGGAATGGCATCGATGTTCCGAACCGTTCCGTTGAAATTTATAGTTGTAGTGCCAGAATCCGAAGTGCGTGCGCCTGTGCGAGAACTACTCCTGCACTCATCAGTATTCGTTCTCTCTCTCTTTGTTATTCTCCTTATTGCTGGCTGGATTCTCTCCTATCAAATTAGTAAGCCAATTATACGCCTTGCAGAAGATGTTGAGAAGCTTGGTTCATTGGATTTCTCTCAGCCAATACGTGAAGTTGGGATGAAGAATTTACAGCGAATGGCAGAAACAATAGAACTCATGCGCCAGTCCTTACAACGGTATCAACAACTCAATGTCGAGCGGATCATTGTTGAAGAGTGGAAGAACAAACTTTTTATGATGCACAGCGATGATCTGATTGGATTGACCGATGCGGAAGGGAAATTTGTTTTCCGTAATGCTCGTTTTGATGAATTATGTACGACGCTGATGCCAGAAGGAGAAATAGTATCCAAAGAGGAATTTCTCTCGCGACCCGAAATTTCAAAGTCAAAGGAATCTGTAGAAGAAGATATTCAAGATAGGAATGTTATTGAGAGCAGGCAGGTAGAGTTGAAAATACATCTCCCAAATGATGAAGTGCACTACTATCGTCTCAACGATAGCATAATATCGAGAGACGCTCACCCGCTTGGTTCGTTGCTTATTCTCCACGACCTGACAAACGATCGAATTATCGATAAGATGAAGTCTGAAATGATGAATGTCATTGTGCACGAGATGAGAAGTCCAGTGGGGAGCATTGTGGGATTTGCCGAACTACTTTCCCACGATGAAGATGTTACGCCTGAAGAACGAAGAGAATTTCTGCAATATATTCTTCAAGGCGGAAATCATCTCCTTGCGCTTATCAATCGGTTTCTGGATATTTCGCGATTGGAATCGAGAAGCGTTGAATATCCTAAAGCGCCAACAGATATTGTTGCATTGGTGCAGAGTGTCATTGAAATGCTGGAGCCGCAGTTACGGGGGAAAAATCTTACGGTGGAAGTTGAAATTCGCGGTGCGATTCCGTATGCTACAGTTGTCCCTGATCTTATTCGTGAGGCGGTGATGAATTTGGTTACGAATGCAATTAAGTACGGCGATCAAAATCGTTCAATCCTAGTTCAGCTTTCCTTTGAGAATGGAGCGATTATTTTTTCTATTACAGATCATGGATACGGCATTCCTCTGGAAGCTCAAGAAAAATTATTTACAAAATTCTATCGTGTACGATCGAACAAAAAAGGAACGGAAGAAGTTGGAACAGGATTGGGACTCGCCTATGTCAAAGAAATTGTTACTTACCACGGCGGTACAATTTCTCTCGAATCGAATTCAGAGATAGGATGTAAATTTACTATTTCACTTCCAGTGGAAAGCGATCACGATAATGCGAAAAATGAGTAAGATTCTTTTTGCAATGTTGTGCTGTGTAGCGCTCAGAGTGAATGCTCAGGTATCGGAGCAAGTTTTCCGCGCACTCGATGTCGAGAAGAAAGCGCAGAAATGAGCGATTTCACCGGGCATTCGTTTATTCTGATATTTGGAGACACGGTTACTATAAAATTCGAATCAATCAAAGATCGGATGAACTTTGGTTCACATTCGTGGGAGGTAAAATGATGAAAATGCATAAAATCAAGATTTCAAATTTTGTGGTTCGTTCAGTTATACTTTTGATCCTGTCGCTATTTCCAATGCTGCTCTTTGGACAGGATGTTTACCTGTTTGTTGCCGGGAAGAAGGCAGTTGTACAACAGACTGGCGATGAAATTCATCAATACGATTTTCTTATCGAAGCGCCTGACAATGGAGGAGAAGGAATTCTGGAAATATTTGACGCCGCTATTGGTGGAAATGCCGATGTCAGAGGATACATCAACACTTCGACAACATTTCAACTTTTTGCACAAACTTCCGACGGTTCTCTGGAACTTCGGAAGAGCGTGACGACGGAAAGCGAAAGCAAATATCTTCAACGCTGGATTCCGCTCGATACGCTGACAGTCAACAATAAATGTAAAGCATGGCTTCTTCGAACAATCGGCGGCGATGGAGATGGCGTCAACGCATTTAAAATTCGCGTTGAGTCTCTCAGTGGAAACGAATCGTGGAAGCTCTATGCAAAAAATCTTCCCGTGTGTATCAATGGTCTTTCCGCGTATGAGGAAGCTCAATTTTGTCCTGCAACCAGAGATATGACGGCGCCTTTACAGTTGGTTGTAAAAGGCGCAGAAGGTTCTCAAGTGGTAGTAAGAGATAGCTATGGCAAATTTTCACATCTTCCTGTTGATAAAAATTTTCAGTTTGACCAGAGAGAAGAGAACGAATGGGGAATAGGAATTGCAGGTTCTGCAATCAGAGTTAATAATCTTGTCATAACAACGCAAAGCAGCGATCCGATTCTCTGGAACATCAATCCAATTGTTGTCCATATTCCGACCAAACCTAAAATTATAATAGAGCAAGTTCCCGATACAAGTTGTCTTCGAATGAAAATTCGACTCAATGAACAGACGCGAAAGCTGCTGGGAGAAGGCAATCCCAAATGGACTGTCGGAGTCGAACGTTATGAAGGGGATTCTATCGTCGTTGAATTTCCGAAGGCGGGAACTTACGCTGCTACGGTTATCCTTCCAACGCGAGGATTATATTTTCCAAAATATTGGGTGCACGATTTTTCTATTCACCTCAATGAGCCTCCTGTCGCTAAAATTTCTGTTGCGAAAGAAATTGTTTCGCCGAATGAAGTTGTAACTTTTTCTGCAACTCAATCATTCGATCCAGAACAGCAGCCGCTGAAATATGAATGGTTTGTCAATGGCGAGTACAGAGGGAATCAGCCATTTCTTCGCTTCTTCAGTGGTTCGCCAGGAAAGTATGAAGTAAAGCTCGTTGTCTACGATGGTTCAACGAATTCACTCTGCAATAGTGGAACTGCGTTGAAGATGATTCGTGTTAATAGTCAACCGTATGGAGAGATACAGGGTAGTTCCGTTATTGCTCGCGCTACTTCAGCTTTCTTCTCGCTCCATGGCGCTTATGATCCAGATGGTGATTCTCTAACGATTCGTTGGGATGGAATGGGTATTATTGGCTCGCATACGGAAGAAGCAGTGCAGGTGTTACAGGAAAAGCCCGGTGTGTACATCCTCACAGCAACACTTTCAGATGGCACAGGCGCTACAAACGGATCGTACGCTACTTCATTTCGGTACAGGGTAAATGCAGAACCTCATCCGGCATTCACATTGCCATCGAAGGTTGCGCCTGGCGATGAAATTATCCTTTCTGCAAAGACATCATTCGACCCCGATAATCCAGTACTGAAATATTTTTGGAAAGTAAGCGATGGCTCTGAACTTTCAAGTCCTGTTGCAAGTCTTTCCTTCGAAGAACCGGGTACATACTCGGTATCTTTAATTGTTGATGATGGCGAGGGGGTAGAAAATTCTGTTCAAACTCTTACAAAAACCATCAAAGTCAATGCGCCTCCTGTTCCGGTTATCATTGCTCCTGAGAAATCGAATTTATCGCTCATACATTTCTCTGCAGAAAAATCGTGGGATGCAGATCAAGATCAACTTACATACAGATGGAATTTTGGCGATGATAGCACAGCAGTTGGAAAAACGGTTTCTCATCTCTATCAGCGCAGTGGAACTTACACAGTAACTCTTACTGTCAACGATGGAAACAATCTTTCGAATAGTAGTCAGTTTGTACGTCATACAATTACAATCAATAAAAATCCGAAAGCAAATTTTGATGTACCTCCGCTCTGGGAACCACAAGTTCCATTGTTCGTTGATGGTTCACAAAGCGTTGATTCCGATGGTTCGATTGTTCTTTACCAATGGTTTATCAACGGCAAAGAAATTTCGAATGAATCAAAAACATCATTGGAATTTCCAGCGCCAGGGGACTATACTGTAACGCTTCAAGTAAAAGATAACTCTCAATTCGATGATGCAATAGGGGTTAAAACAGCGATGGTGCATGTTAATTTTCCGCCGAACGTGCGCTATACCTTTTCCCCATCCGTTTCTGAACCGAATGAGATTGTAACATTTGACGCTCGAGGAAGCAACGATCCTGAAGGCAAGCCAGTGATGGTTACATGGAAATTCCCTGATGACTCAACATTCCATGGAAGTTTTGTAAGGAAAAGATTTTCGACATCTGGAACAAAGTATGTACAAATCATCGTTGATGATGGAACAAAACTGAAGAATGGGGTTGTCGTAGAAGAAATTCCTGTGCTTGTTAATAATCCACCAATGCTTGTTACGAAGCAAACGATTCGTTCGAACGAGCGGCGTATTTTTCTTGATGCGTCTCAAAGCTACGATATTGATGGTCAGCCGCTAACGTTCGACTGGGTTCTTCCCGATGGGACGCATCGAAACGAAGCTTCATTTTGGTGGCAAGCTCCATCGGCTGGCGCTCATGTTCTTACAGTAGGAGTGAACGATGGTCAGAACAAAACGAACTCGATTGTACGCCAAACAATTCGTGTAAATATTAATCGGCCGCCTGTAGCAATTGTTGATTCAAGTATTTCTACCTGTGTTGGACAGGTGGCGCTCTTCAACAGTTCAAAATGTTATGATCCGGATAATGACGCTATTACAACACATTGGGATTTTGGCGATAACGCTTTTTCCGACGAAACAAATCCTGCGCATACTTACACGGAACCCGGAATATATCTGGTCAAGCTAATGTTAAGCGATGGGATTGTAGAACATCCTCCTGTTGTTACAATTCCTGTGTTTGTGGAAACTTCTCCCCATGCGATTCAGAGTTTTTCAGATACAACGGTCTGCGCTAATGTTCCTCTTACATTCGATGGCAGTCAAAGTGTTGCTCCGAAGAGTTCCATTGGTTTATTTACATGGGATTTTGGAGATGGAACGAGCGCTTTCGGTAAGACAGTTTCGCATGTTTATACAAAAGGAGGTGCTTACACAGCAACGTTGACTGTACTTGCAAATGGAAGCGGAAATTGTACACGTGTTCATCAAGCAACTTCGGTAGTGCATGTTGTGGAAGGACCAATTGCTGCATTTTCAATTCCATCGAATGTCAATATCAATGAGATCGTGGAACTCGATGGAACGCCGTCGACATATCAAGGGGCAATTCGTTCCGTACGATGGCTCATTGATGGACAGGATACAGTGTTTATGCGAGAAGGAATGGAAACTCAAATCCAATTTTCGAGGCCGGGTGTTTATTCAATTCAATTAGAACTCGAAATAGAATCCAGTTCCCCTTGCAGCGCTGCCACTGCTCAGCAACAACTGCAGGTCAATATTCCGCCTCGTTGTGAATGGAGTATTCCTTCTGATATAGCGCTCGGAGATGCGCTCGTGCTGGATGCATCAAGGTGCTCTGATTCTGATGGGAGCATTGTGAAGTATGAATGGCAGCTCGATGGGATTTATTATTCATCGAATTCGGTTGCGGCATGCGTACTACCAACGGCTGGTACACATACAATCTCCTTGACGATTCAAGATAATTCTGGAACAAGTTCAGGAATTGTGAAAGAGACAAAATCCTTATACGTAAATGCAAAGCCAGATGTAACGTTTGATATTTCAAATTCTTTCTATGAAAGCGAAGAGTACGAATTACAACCTGCGTCATTTGTGGATAGCGATGGCGATACGCTTTCCTTTATCTGGAAAATGAACGACGAGGCGCTTTCTTCGACTCGTGGCGTTTGGAATAAACAGGGAACGGTTCGAGTAACATTGGTTGCCGATGACAAAAGAGGTTTGCGGAATTCCATTGATTCCGTTTCCCGCATTGTGCAAATTCTACCCGTACAAAGACTCGAAGAAATTGATGTTCCAGTCAATTGGATTGTTGGAAGTGAGATAAAAATACAGGAAGTTACTGCAATACCGAACGTTGGTTTTATTAAAGATGCTGTGCTTGTTTCAGAAATTATTGTGGAAAAAGGAAGTCAAACTTTTACGCTTGGCTGGTCTCCGAAAGGAAAAATTCTCAAAGAACGAAATATCGAAGTTGTCGGATGGGAACCGTTAGCATTTATTGAAGAGCCTCAAGTAATGAAGTGCCAATGGAATCCGTCGAATCCTGCGATTGTGCTTACAGCGCCAAAATTAAATCGACTGACAGACCAGCAAGTAAAAATTGAATGGTTTTCTGGGCAGATGATTATAGGGTATGGAAATTTTCTGGAAGTTCCTCTCCGTAGAGGAAATAATGTTTTTCGTGTTCGAGCAAATGACCAAAATGTGAAGAACTCTCTCCCGTGTGAGACAAATGTTGTAATTCTTTGTGAGTAGAGATGGCTGCTAAAGTTCGACAAATAAGAAATGTGCAAGAAGATCTGGAACTTATTCGTACCGCAAAACAAGGGGACGAGCAATCATTTACCAAAATCGTCAAGAAGTATGAGCCGTTAGTCTTCAGCTTTGCATACAAAGTGTGTCGTGATAGAGAGAAAGCTGAAGAAACTTTGCAGGATACCTTTGTGAATGTTTATCGGAAGCTTCATCAGTTCGATGGAAAGGCAAAGTTTTCAACATGGCTCTACAGTATCGTTGTCAACAACTGTAAAATGAAACGCCGGAAAACAAAATTAGCGCAGGCATCCCATTCTCTCGATGGTAGCGAGATCTCTCTTGATCATCACACCGGTGAGATTCGGACGCTAGAATTGCAATCACATCGTGCTTCGCCTCTAGAATTAGTAATGGATGACGAACTTCAACGACGCCTTGATGAGGCTATTCGAAAATTACCGCTCGAATATCGAGTTGTATTTGTATTGCGCGATATCGAAGGGAAATCTTCTGAAGAGACTGCGAAGATACTGAAGCTCTCTGTTCCTGCGGTAAAATCCAGATTGCGTCGAGCTCGTCTTTTTCTTCGGGAACAATTGAAGGACTACCTTGAAGTATGAAGAAGGAACAAACTCCCTGCTGTAAACAAGTTGCAGATTATCTTTGCACGCATTTAGATGAAAAACTAAATTCACGCAACTGCAAAAAAGTTCGTGAACACATAGAAACATGTTCAAATTGCGCTTCACTGTTACGAAGTTTAAAAATTATAATTACTCTCTATCAACAAGAACCGTATCCAGAGCTTTCCAGTTCAGAGCAAGATAAGCGTATTCAAAAAGTGTTGGAGTGTATTCAGGGTATGAAAAAATAATGGACCTTTAATTTTTTGCCACTGAGCGTAATGACAATGCGTTTAATAGTGTATTCCTGCATCTCGTCTCATTTAGCTTCCGTTTTATTGTTATACTTGCTAACTTCATTTTGAAAAAATAAAAAGTTCTTAAAACAACTTGACAAGAAGTTAAATGAAGTTTATATTTTAGCCGATTAGCGTGTAGATAAAAATTCAAAAAAGTTAGCGCCATTAGTTCTCTCACGATATATGTAAAACCAAAAGTAGAGTGAGGACTTCATGATAAAAAAAATAAATAGAGTAACCATTATGATTTTTGCTGTGGTTACTATTGGTAGTATTGTTGTAGCTCAAGATATTAACTGGTCAACAAAAGAAACTATCCTCAAACAAATCATTCCTCCAACTTTTCCATCAAAAGATTTTGATGTAACGAAATACGGCGCCGTTGGCAATGGCAAAAAGGATTGCTCAAAAGCATTTGCAAAAGCGATCGAAGCATGTTCGAAAGCTGGCGGTGGTAGAGTAATTGTTCCTGCAGGCAAGTATCTTACAGGTCCGATTGTACTCAAGAGCAATGTCAATCTCCATATTATGAAAGATGCGGAGATTCTGTTTTTTACAGATCCGAAGAAATATTTACCTATAGTATTTTGCCGCTGGGAAGGTGTGGAATGTATGAATTATTCCCCCTTGATCTATGCAATGGAGCAGGAAAATATTGCAATTACTGGCGAAGGTGTTTTGAATGGACAAGCCTCCGATGCAAATTGGTGGCAGTGGAAAAATTTGCAAAGTCAGCGAGATGCTCGGAAAAAACTTTTTGAAATGGCTGAGCAAGGAGTTCCAGTAGAAAAAAGAGTGTGCGGCGAAGGCTCATATTTACGACCAAATTTCTTTGAGCCATATCGATGTAAGAATATTCTGGTTGAAGGAGTCACTTTTAAGGATTCCCCAATGTGGTTTCTGAATCCGGTGCTATGCACTAATGTCTCTTTTATTGATGTAAAAACGGTTGGCTTGGGTCCAAACAATGATGGAATCGATCCCGAATCATGTAAAGATGTTCTTATCAGAGGTTGTTACTTTAAGAATGGCGATGATTGCATTGCGATCAAATCTGGCAGAAATGCCGACGGGCGCAGAATCAATGTCCCTTGCGAAAATATAATTGTTGAGAATAGTACGATGAACGATGGGCATGGAGGTGTTTCCATCGGAAGTGAAATATCTGGCGGTGTGAGAAACGTCTTCATTGAAAACAATGTGATGGACAGTCCAAGTCTCGATCGTGCGTTAAGAATTAAGACGAATGCGATGCGCGGCGGCGTTGTTGAAAATGTGTTTATGAGAAATATCAAGGTTGGTCAGGTTGCTGAAGCTGTTATTAAAATTGATTTTTACTATGAAGAGGCTGATAAAGGTTCTTTTACGCCGATTGTCAGGAATGTTGATGTTCGAGATGTAGTTTGTGAGAAAAGCCATTATGGAATTTGGATACGGGCGTTTGGGTATTCCCCTGCGACGAATGTTCACATCGAGAATTGTAAATTCGATAATGTTGCCGAGCCAAATGTCATTGAGAATGTCAAAAATTTTGATTTGATCAACGTTGTTGTGAATACAAAAAAATAACTGTGGTGTAAGTCATTATTAACTTGTCATTAAGGAACTAAGGAGTACAAATGGCAAAACGAGTAATATACAGAATGCTCATACTTAGCGTGGCTCTGTGTTGCACGCTGAGTATTCTCTCTGCACAAACCGGAGGGAAAATATCAGGTGTTGTGAAGGATGCTCAAACTGGCGAGCCGCTCATTGGAGCGAATGTTGTAATTCGTGGAACGAGCCTTGGCGCAGCTTCTGACCTTGATGGAAATTATTTTATCTTGAATATTCCTGCTGGAAAATATGAAGTACAAGCTTCGATGATTGGATACGAGCGAGTCATTGTGCAGGATGTTATTGTAAATTCAGGACGTACGACGACGCTGAATTTTGATCTTAAACAGACAGCAATCGAGCAAGAAGCAATCGTTGTAGAAGCGACGCGTCCTGACGTCGAGCCAGAAAAAACATCGACGAGTGCAATCGTACGACCGGAGGATGTACAATCTCTTGCAGGTGTACGAGATGTTGGTGATGTTATTGGACTTGCCGCCGATGTTACAGACGGGCACTTTCGAGGTGGGCGTACAAACGAAGAGTTATACACTTTGCAAGGAATGGGCATTAATAACCCTCTAGATAACTCTAGTGCATTTTTGCCAATTGTTAGCGCGGTTGAAGAAATTGAAGTTATCACAAGCGGCTTCGACGCACAATATGGGAATGCTCAATCGGGCGTGGTAAACATTACAATGAAAGAAGGTAAGTCAGATAAATGGCGTTCACACTTTGAATCGCGAATGCGGTTGCCGGGTAAAAAACATTGGGGAGCAAATATTTTTGATGTTAAAGCGCAACCATATATGATGCTCCTTGCAGATGAAGAATTTTGGCTTGGGAAAAAGAACGATGGGAAAGCACTTTTTAAATGGGTGAATTCGCTTTTCGCAAATGATACTATGCTTACAGCTAGGGTAGGTAAAGCCGTTTGGGATCAGATTGTAGCTCGTGAAGGAGATGCTGATTATACAAAACGGATTGATTATGCAGTTGAAGGCGCTACAGGAGGACCGATTGACGAGGGAGTTACAATGTTTATGGCTTTCAGGTCGAATATAGAAAATCCTATACTTCCAACTCAACAACCTGACGAGCAAAGGCAAGTCATGGGAAATGTTGCATTCGATTTAGGTCAAGGTGCGGCGTTCAAAGTCAGCGGCGGCTATCAGTATGAATTTGAGAATTATTTCTCTGGAGGTACAGGTTTCTATGGCTGGATGTGGGATCGGATTCTTGGCATTCAATACCGTCAACGTATGAACCACCAGTTTGGTTTACGCT
>ENA-UOYA01004100-UOYA01004100.1-activated-sludge-metagenome-genome-assembly--contig:-NODE-4100-length-12492-cov-6.451636_pt1 | contig 12492 bp, 7 predicted proteins | sample MGYA00238163_ERZ764804 | MGnify/ENA primary metagenome ERZ764804 (study PRJEB28919, sample SAMN05720223) | activated sludge metagenome | isolation source: Anaerobic digester | place: Hong Kong...
GCCAATTGGGGCCGCGTCGTTATGGCCGTCGGCAAGGCGGGCGAACCCGCCGAGCGCGACCTTCTCGCCATTCGCTTTGGCACCACACAGGTCGCCGAAAAGGGCCTGCCGGTCGAAGGCTATGACGAAGCGCCTGTTGCAGCACATCTCAAAGGACAGGACATCAACATCGGCGTCCATATCGGCCTCGGCGATGGTCGCGCAACGGTTTGGACCTGCGATCTGACGCACGGCTATATCAGCATCAACGCTGATTACCGGAGCTGACGCAAAGCGGCTTCACGCCCTCCAATCGTCATCCTGAACTTGTTTCAGCATGACGAAAATGAAAAGGGCGGAGCATTGCCCCGCCCTTTGGGTCTTTGCCGGACGTAAGAATCAGATTTCCGATTCGATCCAGCCCTTGAGCGCTGACTTGGGGGCTGCACCCACCTTGGTCGCGGCGGGCTGGCCGCCCTTGAACATGATCATCGTCGGGATGCCGCGCACGCCATATTTGGCGGGAGCATCGGGGTTTTCGTCGATGTTGATCTTGGCGATCGTCACCTTGCCCGAGAGTTCGTCAGAAATCTCTTCAAGGCTGGGGCCGATCATCTTGCACGGGCCGCACCATTCCGCCCAGAAATCGACAAGAACGGGGCCTTCCGCGTTGAGAACGTCGGCGGCGAAGCTTGCATCGGTGACTGCCTTGGTGGCCATGAACTGATCTCCTTGTTTCGTGCGTGCAATCTAGGCAGTCCGTGCGCCGATCTCAACGGGCGGATGCCAGAAGAAAAACTATTCGCGGCTTTTGCCGGGGCGCCATTGCTCCAGATCATCGGCAGAAAGCTTGATGAGGCTTGGCCCGGACGAATAGAGAAGCGCCGCGCGCACCGCGCGACCGGGGAAGATTTCCGCAAGCACGGCCGCATAAGCGCCCATCTGCGCCTTGTGATAATCGGGCACGGCCTGCGCATCGCGCGGCACGCGGCGGCCCGTTTTGAAGTCGATCACAGTCACATCCGCATCCGTCACGACCAGCCGGTCAACGGTGCCTGCAATCACTTGCCCGTCAACGACACCCGCGAGCGGCGCTTCGGCGAGCGCCTCGGTTGAAAAGACATGCGCAAATGCGGGGTCATTGATGACGGCGAGCGCCGCATCGGTCAGCGCCTGTGCATCGGCTGCCCCCTGCCCTTCCAGCCAGCGACGCGCGGCTTCTGCCCTGTCGGCTGGGCGAACAGCGGGAAGTCGCTCGAACAGGCCATGGAGCAGGCGCCCACGCTCGGCGGCGGCACGCATCGCGGGGTCCGGCGGCGGGCTTGCGGCAAGGTCGGCGACGCCAAGCGCGGAGGGCGCCAGCGGACGCGCGGGGCGCGCCTCTTCAGGGGCGGGCATCAGGCTCCAAGCGGGCAAAGCCCCCTCCCAGCGCTCGACATCGTCGTCCTTGGGCTTGCTGCCGCCGGGCTTCCTCTGGCTCTGCGCGAAGATCAGGCTTCCCTTATCTTCGCGTACGCCCGAAAGACGCCGCATCCCGGCGGCCACGCGCGCATGCCAGCAATCGGCACTGATCTCGCCCTTGTCGAGATACTTCTTCGATTGCGGCTTGTTGAGCGCACCGCCCACAAAGAGATATTCCTCCGCCCGCGTCAGCGCGACATAGAGGAGCCGCCAATGCTCCTCGCGCTCGCGCTTGTCCTGCGCTTCGGCAGAGGCCTTGAGCGAGCCCGCCAGGTCATCCTTTTTGGGCCGGAAGATCGGCAGCGTCAGGCCGTCTTCCGCAAGCCAATCAAGGTCTGAAGCCTTCCTGTTGTCAGGATCGGAGGTCGCATCGGCCAGAACCACAACGGGTGCCTGCAACCCCTTGGAGCCGTGCACCGTCATCACGCGCACCGCATTGGCAGGCTTGGACGGGTCACGCTTGATCTCGACCTCGCCGCGCGAGAACCAGTCCAGGAAGAGCTGGAGCGATGGCGTGTTCGACGCCTCGAAGAGAAGCGCTGCGTTGAGCAATTCCTCCACCGGATCACGCGCTTCTTCACCAAGCCGCGCAATCAGCCGTGCACGCCCGCCAATCGGGCCGGAGAGGATATTCTCCAGAAACACATAGGGTGTCGTGCGGTCCGCCATGTCGAGCATCATATGGAGCGGTTCAATCGCCTCGCGCGGCTGGGTGGCGCGCAAATGCGGCCAGAGTGCGCCCTTGCGGCCCATGGCCCGGTCCATGAGCTGATCCTGCGTCCAGCCGATGAGCGGCGAGACAAGCAGGCTTGCAAGCGACAGATCATCCGAAGGCTGCAACACGAAGCGGACGGCGGCCATCAGATCCTGCACCGCAATCGGCGCATTGAGCTGCAGCCGGTCAACGCCCGCCACCGGCACTTTTTCCTCATAGAGACGTGACACGATGAGACGCGCCAAATCCTTGCGGCTGCGCAGCAGGATCATCACATCGCCCGGCTCGCAGGGGCGGCCCTGATTGTCGAGATGCAGCCCGCCTGTCGTCCAGTGCTTCACCTTACGGGCAAGCTTGCCCGCCCATTCCAGCTCGGCATTGGAAAACCAGCTTTCCTCGTCATCACCATTGGCTCCGGCGGCCTCATTTTCGGGCTGGACGACAAAGGGCAGCAGTTCGACATGGCCCGAGCCGCCGCGCGCGCTCTGGTGCGGCTCGGCGGCCTGGGGAAGCCCCATCACCTCATGCCCGACATCGGCAATCACCGCGTCAACGACATCGAGAATGGGCTGGCTGGAACGGAAGGACTGGCTGATCGACAGCGGGTGAAACGACTGTTCCGCCGCTTCCACATGCTCGCGGAAATAGGTGCCCGCCTCATCAAACTGGCGCGGATCGGTCCCCTGAAAGCCGAAGATCGCCTGCTTGAAATCGCCCACCGCAAAGATGGTACGCACTTTGTCGCCCTTGGCGCCTTCGCCTGCAAAAAACTCCTCGGTGAGCGCCTTCACGATGGACCATTGGGCAGCGTTGGTATCCTGCGCCTCGTCTACCAGCACATGATCGACCGTCTGGTCGAGCTTGTAGCGGATCCACTCGCCAATGCCTGGCGTTTCCAAAAGGCGCACGGTCGCACGGATCATGTCGTTGAAATCGACCACGCCCGCCGCACGCTTCGCATCGGCATAAGCGCGGGCATAGTCCTGCCCAAGTGTGAGGGCAGCCGTGATCGCGCGCGCTGTCCGGTCAAGGCGGCGCATCTCGATAAGCCCGGCAAAGAAGCCGTAGAGCGGCTCGGCGGCGTTTAAATAGAGAGGATCAGACGGCACCCACCTCTTATCCGTCTTGATATCGCCATCCTGCTTGGCCCAGGCGCTATGCAGCAGCTTCAAATTCTTCGCGCGCTCGGCGACCGGAAGTGCGAGCCAACCGTCAATCGCCTCGACATTCTGCCCAGCGCGAGCGCTGCCCCACGCCTGGTTCATCGCGCGCACCGACATGACCGCCGACCGGTCAAAGCCTGTATCCGCGCAACAGCTCAGAATATGGGCTTCGACATCAAGATCACCGAGTTTGAGCCAGCGACGCACGCGCGCCTCGATGCCGGGGCCAAGCCGCTCCATCTCGTCGGGTGCCTGCGCGCAGCGACCCAGAACCCGGCGCGTTGCGTCCTCGCCAATCGCCTTGGCGAGCATCTGGAGCCTGTCGATGGTGCCCATCTGGCCTTCGCGCTCGGCGCGGGTAACAAGGCCCGCGAGCGCTTCTGCCTGAAGGTTGGTCTCGTCGCGCCCCTCCAATGGGCGGAAACCAATCGGAAGATCAGCTTCTGCGGGAAAAGCGGCGAGCAGCGTCTGGGCAAAGCTGTGGATCGTCTGGATGCGCAGGCCCCCGCCACGCGCATCAAGCACCTTGGCGAACAATTGCCGCGCCTCGCCCAGACGGTTGTCGAGATGCGGCTCGCCCAGCGCGAACAGCTCCTTGCGCAGTTCCTGCTCGGACAGCGTGACCCATGCCCCCAGCCGCTCATGGACGCGGTCGGCCATTTCGGCAGCGCCTGCCTTGGTGAAGGTCAGGCACAGGATCGCTTCCGGGTCCGCCCCGTTGAGCAAGAGCCGCAGCACGCGCGCGGTGAGCACCTGCGTCTTGCCTGCCCCGGCCGAAGCCGACAGCCAGACCTGCGCATCGGGACGCGACGCCTGCGCCTGACTGTCCTTCAGTTGCGGCAGATGCGAAAAGTTCTTGCGCCTAGCCATCGCGGCCCTGCCATTCTTCAAGCCGCATCAGATGATCGAACTCACCATAGCCATATTCGGGATGAATCTTGGCGATGAAGGGCTCCTCGCCTGTCAGCCAGCGCGCTGCGGCCTGCCGGAACTTCTCGACAATATAGTCGACAAAACCATCCGGATCGATCTTGGAGCTGCCACTTCCGGCGGGCGAGGAGACCTTGCCGAAGCTCTCCCCAGCGCGCTGGAATGACCAATATTCGAATGTGTCGGGCGTGCCATTGCCGCGCTCAAAGCCTCCCTGCGACGCGATGAAGCCCAACAGGCCAAGCTGGAGCGCAAAGCCCTCTTTCACCTGCTTGTTGCTGGGCGCAGAGCCCGTTTTGTAATCGACAATCGCGATGCCGCCGGGGGTGCGGTCCAGCCGGTCGGCGCGGCCATAAACAGTGATACCGTCCTTCACCGCCTCGCCCTTGACCTCGCTTGCAACGGGATCGCGCCCCTCCTTGCGACCGTCCGCCACCTGCGTCTCAATCCAGCCACAGGCATCTATGAGCCGCGGCAGCCAGAGCGTGCGGACCACGGGATGCACAGCAGGCCCGTCCAGCGCATGGCGCATCCGCGCTTCGAGCGCGCCGGGCGCATACTTGTCTTCCTTCGCCCAATGATCGAGCACATCATGGATGAGCGACCCCTTCCACGCAGGGCCGGGTTCAGCATCGACATCTTCGAGCGCCGCCAATTTGAGAACCGCCTTGGCGTAGAAGGAATAAGGGTCCGCCGCCAACCGGTCGACATCGGTCACCGAAATCCGCTTGGGCCGCGCAGCGACGGGCGGGCATGGCGCAGGCTTGCGCTCCCGCTTTGGCTGGCCGTCTCCGCCATCAAGCGCGCGGGCGAGCAGATCGTGTCGCAGGGCGGGCAAGGCAAGCTCGCCCGCCATCGTCTCGAGCCGCAACCAGAAACGCGAGGCATTGGTCGGCGACCCCGTGTCGCGCCGTGCGCGTGTGAGGAGCACTTTCGGCGCGCCAAGGGCGCCCGCCAAGTCATGCGCGGAAAGGCCAATGCGGCGCTCAAGGCTCGGCAACCCAAGCTGGCGGCGCACGGCGGGTGCAAGCCACGGGTCCGGCGTGGGCAATGCAGGCCACACGCCTTCATTCAGCCCCCCAAGGATCATCATGTCCGCCGACTGGAGCTTGGCCTCCAGCAAACCCCAGATGAAGACGCGGGGATGGCCACCGCGTGCGGGACGGGCGGTGGTGGCTTCGAGCAGCTGACGCAGGAAGCGCGGCAGCGTCGCCACCTCCACGCGGGCCGGGCCTTCGTCGGCATGCGTCTGCAAATCGGCAAACAGGTCTGCGAGCGCGCGGCCTGCCTCGCCTGCCCAGACGCCGTCTCCGCCCAGAGCTTCCAGCGTGGTGCGCAGCACTTCGAGCAACTGCGCGAGCGTACCGCCATTGCCGAACATCGCTTCCGCCGGCTCCAGCAGCGGCGCCACATCGCGCCACCAGTCAAGCGCTGCCTTGCGCGTCTTTTCGGTGCGCTCGTCGCCCGTTTCGAGAAAGGCAGTGATGCCTGACAGCGAGGCGGCAGGACGCGGACCGCGCAGCGCCAGATCAAGCGCACGGGCACCATCGAGCCAAGCCATCCGCTCCTGCCCGCCATTGACCAGCGGATGCTTGAGCAGTGCCAAGAGCGGTACAGGCACGAACCCTTCCGCAGCCGCCGTCGCCAGCGCGAGCAGCAACATGCCCGGCGCCGTTTGCGACAAGGGGCTGCCTGCGGAATCATCGGCATCCACACCCCAGCGCTTAAAATGCGTGGCAACGCGGCGGGCAAGGCCGCGATCCGGCGTGACGAGTGCGACCGTCCCCGGCGCATCGAGCGCGGCGCGGATGGCGAGCGAAATCGCCTGCGCCTCATCGGCAGGTGTGGCCACTTCAATGGCCTGCACGCCCGAGAGCTGGCGTTCAGATGCCTTGAGGTCGACCCATTTGTCGGTGAAACGCGCGGGTGCGAGCGCATTGGAGATCGCGCGGGACCGGGCGGGCGCGGCATCGGTATCGCTGCCATAGCGCCACAGCTTCACATCGCTGCGCGCAACATCCATCCGGTCGATCATCTGCCAAAGATGGAATTGCGGATGCGTCTCGATGGCAGGCGCGCTGCCTTTTCCGGCGACGGCATCCCATTCTGCATCGGGCATGTGCTGATCGAGCCCGGCGAGCACCACCTTGCCATTCGGCAGGCGCGCCACGCGCTTCAGGAGACGCGCGACCGCAGGTGCCCCGGTCGAAATGCCCGCCGCAATCACAAAGCCCGGCGGTGTCTCACGACCCCAACGCTCCTCAACCCGCGTCAGCAACTGGTTGCGCCGGTCCGCAAGATCGATGCAGCCAAGCTGCGCCAGTTCCTCGGGCCATTTCTGGAGCACGATGTTGAGCAGATCGAGCGAACGCTGCCAATGTTCGGACAGCCCCTCTTTGAGTTCGAGCTTGGCAAGCTCTTGCGGCTGGCGCTCTTCAACACGTAGCTGATCGAGCACGCGACCAAGATCGGAGGCAAGGCGCATCGCATCGGCCGCATCGCCGCCGCGCGCCTCCTGCAACAGCCGCGCAAGGATCATCTGGCGACGCAGCGGCGCGATGGCGGGCGGCAACGGCTCTTCGCCCAAGGGATCAAGCGCCGGTCCCGTCCGGTCATCAAGCTCGGGATCGCCAATGGGCACCAGCCGGGGCATGAGCAGCCCGCCTTCGGCGCGGCGCACAAAGGCATCGCTGATCGCCTGGCCCGCGCGGTTATTGGGAACAAGGATGATGCCGCGCGCCAGCGCCAGACGGTCACCGCCCTGCAGCGCCAATATGCCTGTAACGAGCGCATCGGCAAACGCCCGGTGCGGCGGGATAGTGTAAACGGCAGGCTCGCGCCGGTCAGCCATCCGCGAGCATCGCCTCGGTCGCCGGGATTGCCTCGGGCGAGCCGACATCAAACCACATGCCCTGATGGACGACGCCATAGCAGCGCCCCGCCGCAATCGCGCGGTTCCAGAACAGGTTGGTGGAGAACGGCCCTTCGGGCGCATCTACCAGCAGGCGCTTCGACATCATCTGGATGCCGGTAAAGACAAAGGGCGCTACACGGCTCGGCTTGCGGCGCGACAGGCGGCCCATGGCGTCCATGTGGAAATCGCCCTTGCCCGAATGGTTGTTGGCGCGCGCCTGCGGCACGAGCAGCAACAGCGCGTCCATTTCCGCATCGTCCCAGCGCCCTGCAAGAAGCCGCAGCGCATTGACCGGCCCATCGACCCAGAGATTGTCGCTGTTGACGCACAGGAAGGGATCGGCGTCGATCAGATCCTTGGCGTGCATCAGCCCGCCGCCGGTTTCCAGAAGCTGCGCGCGCTCATCCGACACGACAATGTCAATCCCCGACACGCGCGTGCGCAGATGCGCCTCGAGCGCGTCGGCCAGATAATGGACGTTGACCACGGCCTTTCCGACGCCCGCCGCCTTCAGCCGGTCAATGCAATGGTCGAGCAGGCTCCGCCCGGCGACTTCCACCAGCGGCTTGGGGCGCGTTGCCGTCAGCGGGCGCATGCGCTTGCCAAGGCCTGCGGCCATCACCATCGCGGTGCGCGGCGGCACGGCGCCGGCTTCCGGTCGGATGGTCAGTGGCTTGCGGGCAATGTTCATGGCTGGAAGTTTTCCCAATAGGGCTTGCGTTTGTCGGCGGGCACATTGGCGTCAAACCATGACTTGACGGGGGCAAGGCCCGGATGCGCCAGATCGCGCTCCAGCAACCCCCACATGCGCGGCTGGAAGCTCGTATAATGCGGCTTTCCGTCGCGCTTCCACAGGCGGATGAACACGCCAAGGATGCGCGTGTTGCGCTGCGCACCCAGCGCCCAATAGGCATCTTCAAAGGCCGCGCCCTGCCCGGTTGCCGCCATATAGCGCGCGAGTTGTTCGGCTTCGACTGCGGGCGACACATCGCGCCGCGCATCCTCCAGCATCGAGACAAGATCATAAGCCGGATGGCCAACCAGCGCGTCCTGAAAATCGAGCAGGCCAAAGCGCGCCGCGCCTTCGCGGCCATCAAGCAGCATGATGTTTTCGGCGTGATAATCTCGCAGTTCGGTCACGCTCTGCCCCTGCGCATCGACGGGCGCGAGCACTTCGCGCCAAGCGGCCAGAAATCCATCGCGATCCACGTCCAAGCCGACAGCGGGGCAATACCAATCGGTGAACAGGCAAATCTCGTCGAGCCACTGATCCAGCCCGTGCGTCTTCAGCCCCGACGGTGGCGCATGGCGGTGCAGTTCGATGAGGACATCGACGACACCGGCATAAGTGTCGCGTTCAATAGAGAGATCGGCATCGACGGTTTCGCGCATCCGCACCGAGCCGAAATCCTCGATCAGCAGCAGGCCCTGCTCAAGGTCACGGGCAAGGATGCGCGGTGCCGAAAGTCCAATCGACACGAGATAATCGGCCACATGGATGAAGGGGCGCGGATCTTCATGCGGCGGCGGCGCGTCCATCAGCACCGCTTCGCGCGCGCCATCGACCACGCGGAAATAGCGCCGGAACGACGCATCGCCGGCCAGTGGCAGGATTTGCGCCCCGCCCCATCCGGCAGATGTGAGAAAGTCACCCGCGCCTGCGGGCGGTGTCATGGAAACGGCCATCGCTCTTCCCAAGACGGCGGCACGGTCGCTGTCAAGCGGCGCGGGCCGGTCACCGGCACGGAAATGTGGAGGCGCAGCGTTTCGGGCCAAAGCCAGCCCAGCCGTTCGGGCCATTCAATGATCAGCGCCCCATCGATCAGCGCGTCGTCAAGCCCAAGCTCCTCGGCTTCTTCCGGATCATCAAGCCGATAGAGATCGACATGCCAGACCGGCAGCCGCGTTTGCGGCGGATCATAGGGAATGACGAGCGCATAGCTTGGGCTGGGTGCTTCTTCAGCCAGCCCGAGCGCAGAGAGAAGCCCGCGGGCAAGGCTCGTCTTTCCCGCGCCCAGATCACCCGTCAGCGCAATCACGTCGCCCGCACGCAACACAGGTGCAAGCGCGCGCCCGGCAGCGTCGGTCGCTGCGGCATCGGGCAAGTCCAGCGCGCGTTCGCTCACGCGCGCGGCAATTCGATCTGGACGGCAGTGCCCTGCCCGAGTTCAGAAACAAGCCGCATCGTGCCGCCATGCCCTTCGACAAACTGGTGTGCGAGCGGCAGGCCGATGCCAAGTGCGCCATCGCCGTCACGCTCCCGCGCGGCGCCCACCCGGCTAAACCGGTCAAGCGCGCGGGCCTGCTCGGCCTCGTCCATGCCGGGACCATTGTCCGAGACAACGATGCGGGCCATTTCGGTCGTGCCTTCGGCGTGGAGCAGCACGCGCCCGCCGACGGGCGTATAGGCAATGGCATTGTGCAAGAGCTGGTCAATCGCCTGTCGCAGGCGGCGGGCATCGCCCTTCACCACGCCCACCGAGGCATCCAGATCGTGGACAAGGTCAATCGACTTGTCGCGCGCTTCTTCCGAGATGCCTTCCAGCGCCTCGCGGAGGAGCGGCAGCATATCGACACGCTTGCGCTCAATGGGCAGGCCGCCCGCATCGCCCTGTGTCAGATCAAGCACATTGTCGATGAGGTTGCCCAGCCGCGCCGTGGAATCGAGAATGGCGGCGGTATATTCGAGCGCCTGATCTCCCAGTTGCCCGGCCAGCCCACCTTGCAGCATTTCAGCAAAGCCCTGAATTGAGGTGAGCGGCGTGCGCAACTCGTAGCTCATATTGGCGACGAAGGCAGACTTGATGCGATCCGCTTCCTCCAGCGCTGCGGCCCGCTCGCGAAGCACATGCTCGACCTGCCGACTGTCGGTAATGTCGAGCATCGTGAACAGCGCTGCACCATCGGGCAGCGGGACGGCTGCAAACTCGAAATGCCGCCCGGTCTTGAGCGCGACGCGCCCGCCGCGCTGCTTGCGGTCGACCGTCGCGGAACGGACCAGCTCGCGAATGAGGCCCGCGCGCTCCGGGTTGGAGAGTTTGGGCGCAACTGCTTCTGCCAGCGCATCGACGCGCGGGTGGGCGACCAAAAAGCTGTCTTCAAACTCCCAGATTTCGCGGAAGCGGTTATTCCAGGTGCTGAGCCGACCATTGGCCTCGAACACGCCAATCGCCTCGAAGAGATTGTCGAGCGTAGCGGTGCGGACGCGCAGCAGCGTATCGCGCGCGCTCGCAAGCTGCGCCTGCTCGGTCCGGTCTTCGAGGATGAGCAACAGCCCACCATCGGGCAGCGGCTGGGCGACGAGGCGGAAATGCTGCCCGCCCGGCACGACCCATGCCTCTTCAATCGCGCCGCCCGTGCTGGTGAACCATTGGCGACGTTCTGCTTTCCACGCCGGAAAATCGCGGGTTTCGGGCAAGCGACGCGCTTCGCGCATCCGGTCCAAAAGCCGGTCGAAATCGGGGCGCTCGGCGACCCATTCGGGCTTCAGGCCGAAAATCTGCTGGAAGGGCTGGTTGCAGAAGATGAGGCTGCGATCCCCGGCAAACTGGGCGACGGCAGCCGAAAGCCTGTCGAGCGTGTCGCGCTGCGTTTCGGCAAAGCGGCGGAAGGCCTGCCGCGCGCGCTCCACCTCTTCAACGTCAATCGCATAGCCTGCGATCCCTGCATCGCCGAGCGGGACATCCACGATGCGCAGCGCACGGCGCTCTCCGTTGATGGTGGCCGGCACAACGCGTGAGGTCGGCTCGCCCTTGGCGCGGGCGGCAGCAGCCGCCGCCATTGGCGTCGGCCCGCCATCGGAATCGACCAGTTCCAGCCCGCGCGTCACGGCATCCTCGGCGCTATCGGCCTCAACCGCTTCAACATAGGCGGTGTTCACCATGGCAAGCCGCAGATCCGGGCCGCGATGCCACATCGGGAAGGGCGCCGCTTCGAGCAGGCCCGTAAGCGTCGTGAAGGCGCGGCTCATGCGGTCCGCCTCTTCGGTCAGCCGATCAATCTCGGCTTGCGTGTCAGTCGTGTCGAAAAACCAGATGGTAATCGCATTCTGGCCCGCAAGTCGTACCGGGGCGGGCGCACCGCGCACCATCAGCCGCCTTGCCCCGCCACGGGGGATGACAACACGGGCAAATGGCCGCGCCGCGCGCTGGGCGGCCGTCACATCCTTGGAAAGCGCCTGCATGTCTTCGGGCGTCAGCCCCGCATCGCCCGCAGACAGGTCTGAGAGGAAATTAGGCAGATGCGAGAGCCCCAGCCAGCCGACGAGCCGCGCTTGCGCCTCGACCCTGCCATCATTGCGGACAACGAGCGGAACGGCGGGCGCGGATTCGAGCAGCATCGAAAGCCCGTCTGCCTGGGCCGCGCTATAGCTCGCGCGACGCCGCAATTTCAGGCCCGTTGCCAAGGCCCACGCGCTGCCAACCAGCCAGACCGCCATCACCATCCCGGCAAGGACAGCCCAGGATGAGGTCAGCGTCACCATGCAAGAAACGAAAAGAGGCCCGGCAGCATGCCGAGCCTCTTACGAATGTCAGCGACGGAATGGAACCGTCAGATGATCAATAACGATAATGATCCGGCTTGAACGGGCCCGCCGTCGGCACGCCGATATAGTCGGCCTGCTTCTTGGAGAGCGTCGTGAGCTTCACGCCCAGCTTTTCGAGATGCAGCGCAGCAACCTTTTCGTCGAGGTGCTTGGGCAGAACATAGACCTTGTTGTCATATTCGTTCGCCTTGGTGAACAGTTCGATCTGCGCGAGCACCTGGTTGGTGAACGACGACGACATGACGAACGACGGGTGGCCCGTCGCACAGCCGAGGTTCACAAGACGGCCCTTGGCGAGAATGATGATCTGCTTGCCATCGGGGAACTCGACAAGATCGGTACCCGGCTTGATTTCGTCCCACTTGTAGTTGGACAGCGCGGCAATCTGGATTTCGCTGTCGAAGTGGCCAATGTTGCAGACGATCGACATCGGCTTCATCGCCTTCATGTGATCGGCGGTGATGACGTCTTCATTGCCCGTTGCCGTCACGAAGATGTCGGCGCGCGTCACGGCTTCTTCCATCGTCACGACTTCATAGCCTTCCATCGCCGCCTGAAGCGCGCAGATGGGATCGATTTCGGTCACGAGAACGCGGGCGCCGCCCTGACGCAGCGAGGCTGCCGAGCCCTTGCCAACGTCGCCAAAACCCGCAACGCAGGCAACCTTGCCGGCGAGCATGACGTCGGTTGCGCGACGGATGGCGTCAACGAGCGATTCCTTGCAGCCATAGAGATTGTCGAACTTGGACTTGGTGACGCTGTCATTCACGTTGATCGCCGGGAA
>ENA-UOYA01004102-UOYA01004102.1-activated-sludge-metagenome-genome-assembly--contig:-NODE-4102-length-12490-cov-4.521512_pt1 | contig 12490 bp, 11 predicted proteins | sample MGYA00238163_ERZ764804 | MGnify/ENA primary metagenome ERZ764804 (study PRJEB28919, sample SAMN05720223) | activated sludge metagenome | isolation source: Anaerobic digester | place: Hong Kong...
CAGCAGTACTGGTAAATGTTATAGTTGTACCAGGGCAAACCGGTGTATTATAGTTACTGCTGATGCTTAAGGCCGGTGCGCAATCGGGGGCATCCGTAATATTGATATCAACGATGGAAATATGACCAAAAGTGCTGGTGCTGCCAACCTGGAATTCGAATATGACTTCTTTCCTGGCTGCAAATGTGAGTATCGCCGCATTATTAAAATCTGTATTGAACCGGGCATCAAATTGTTTCCAGACAGAATCACCTAGGATCCTGACCTTGATTATGCGATCATCTGTGGCATCACGGGTTCCCCAGAATTTTACCGAGTATTGTTGTAAGCTATCCAATCCGGATAATTTCCATTGGCCACTGGTTGTACTGTTATGTGCAAAGGTAAAATCGGAAACGGCGCTGGCGGGATAATCGCCTACCGCGGTATTGATCGAACTTGTATTAACGCCGGGTCCAGACAGGTTAAATGTACCATCCAGCCTGTTCAGGATCTCCAGTGTTATACTGGTTGGGTTATTGCCGATGTTAACCGCATTGGATATTTTGACGCCAGGCAGTCCATCGGAAACATTATTCCAGTATTTTCCTCCTGCATCGGGGCCATTGGTTGATACGGCGCCAAAGTCAAACAGTATCCTGTTACTAACGGTAACGGTTACATTTGTTGTGGTCACCGCACTGCTGTCGTCCGTAATGGAGAACTGGAATACATATACTCCCAGTGCCAGGTTATTGATGTTGGTAACGGCGGCATTAGGCGATACGATACCGGCCTGAGTTGGCCCGGAAATCTGTGTCCAGGAATAGTTTGTAATAGTACCATCATCGTCTACTGATGCACTTCCATCGAGTATTGCACTTGTAGATGGAAGGGATACGGCCACATCATTCACAATGGCCCTGGGAGCCACATTAACCCTGGCTGCAGGTTCAGTGCGGCTGATGTCAATTAAACTGATGTAACCGAAAGGGCTACCGTTCTTAACCCTTATATCGAAAGTGACTTCCGTTTTTCCATACACGGTGAAAACGGCGGCCCTGTCATAATCTGTATTTGAAGCGGCATTGTATTCCTGCCAATTGTTTTGATTGGCTATGCGGATCTGAATGATACGGTCATCAGATACCGAGCGGGTTCCCCAGAATTTGATCCGGTATTCTTTCGTGCTTTGCAGGCCTGTGATCTTCCACTGGCCATTGGTGGCGCTTGGCTCCGCAAATGCATAGTCTGCCGTGGCTGTTTCCGGATAGTCTTCTACATCGCCGGCAGTATTGCCTGTATTAGTACCCGGACCATTGATGTTAAATGTGCCGTCTATCCTGTTGATAACGGTTAAGCCAATGGTTGTCGGCAGATTACCCGTTGTTACCGCATTGGATAATTTTATGCCAGGTCTGCCATCGGCAATATTGTTCCAGAAAAAATCATTGTCGTCTGGACTGCTCGTTGCATCTGGTCCAAAGTCGATCAGGATCCTCGAACTAACAAAAATATTCACCGTATCGGTGCTTGTGTTGAATTGATTGTCCTGAACGGTCAACACAAAAGTATAACGTCCTTCAATGAGGTTACCAATCTCCGTGACTGCCGATTGTGGCTCATCAATAAGGGGCGAATTAGGTCCGGTTACCAGGCTCCACTGATACGAAGTAAGGAAGCCGCCATTGGAACTGTAAGATCCCGTTCCATTCAATTGAACGTTGGATACGGGAAGAACTAAAGACATGTCGTCACCTGCACGTGCAACAGCTACCTGTGCTACGCGGTTACATAGACTGTCCAGGATGGTTTCTGCTTTTACCCTGTTATAGAATAAAGCATGACCTGCATTGTTAACGTGTGTGTTATCGAAATTGAATAATGCATTGATACTTCCGTCTGCATTGGAAACCGTTGTCCAGAAGTCAACGGATTTCTCCCCAAAACGAGTATTGATCCAGTCGCGCATGGCAATCAGGTTATTGACCTGAGCTGCACTTATATTGCTTCGCGGTTGCGTAGTAGCTATCCACACCGGGATCCTGGCCGAATCAGCGAGGTATACAGCCCGTTCGAAATTGGCCTGCTGCTCTTCTACCGTGTAATCATTCACAGCATCATTTGATGGCATATTTATGATGATGGCATCAGGTTTCAGTAAAAGCGCTGCAGTGATGTTGAATGCATCATTGGGGGCAGGCCGGTTGGCAGGAGGCACATAGCCTGTCGGGCATAAATTCTGGTATGTGGTAAAACCGGGAATACCCAGGTTATACACCTGGCTTAGACTGTTCTTCCTTTTAACGTAAGCCGTGAAACGGCTCACCCAGGAGCTGTCATATGCAGAAGCGCCGGTTCCATACGCAGTGGAAGACCCAAGTACGGCAATTTTCCATGCCCTGTTGCAGTTGACAACATCAGAATCATTGGCCCTGGCCATCAGGCCGGATAATACGAAGAGGCATGCCAATAGGCAGTTTCGGGTAACGGAGGTAAGCATAAGCGTCTGTACTTTAATTAAGTATATGAAAATAACAATGCCGGTTTCAGGGTTATTTCCGGATAATGGAGGTAAATGGTACGGACAGAGGAGATTAAAGACTCAATAAATATAACGGCCAGTTGTTCTGGCGGGTAAGCACGACAGTTAGGGGCTATCGTTCCACAAAAGAAATAATTAAATTTTTGGAATCAAAGCATTTAGATGTTTTTTTTAAAAAAAAATCCGGGTTTGTCAATGCAAAGGATTACCTAAATGGCAAAGGGGCAACCGGTTATGGCTGTTCATTATTTAATATGAAAGCTGCTGAGATGCTTATCCTGACTGGGCCCAGGCATATTGGTAGTATGGAAATCAATTATATAATGGCATATCATATATGCCGTCGGGTTATTTTGATCAATGTTTCCTTTGATCGCTTAGTCGGAACTTACCTGATCAGTATTTTTTCCCTGTCGATATGATCCGATGTATGAATGGCAAAATAATAAATGCCTTGTGACAGGGCCGGTAAACCAAACCGGGTAATACCACTCAGTCCGTGAATGTCTTTTTGCCATACCAGTCTTCCTTCCGAATCATATAACTGGATCTTCTTTTCCTGCCCGTTCAGGTTAACACTAACCTGGCCCTGGGATATCACATTCGGGTTGATCCTGTTTTTGATGACCGCTTTTCTGGTCAGCCTGACGAGGTTGGAATATTTTATGGATCCGTCGGGGTCTTGCATCTTCAGGCGGTAAAATGCATATCCTTCTTCCTGGGTATAGTGTTTGAAACGGTAATTGAATCCTGTTGGTTCCCCGCCGTTCAACCGGCCGATCCTGTTGAAATTCCTCCCGTCGCGGCTGTATTCCACCTGGTACTCCATGCCGGCACTTTCTTGTGAGGCAGACCATTCCAGCAGGTTATGATCACCGGCTGTGCTGCCATCAAATCGTGTAAGGGTTACCGGTACTACAGAGGTAAGGACCACTTTGTACAATATGCCCGTATTTCTTTTAGCGGCGTATAATTTTCCGTCGGCTCCTTCGCCAAATGTGGAAATATTGCTTGGCAGACCGGTCTGCATATTGATCAGCCATCCACCGGCTCCATTCGGTTTGACGGTCCATAAATTCCCGGAAACATAGTCGGCGGTTATATAATATCCCTGCAGTGCCGGATATTCTGAGCCCCGGTACACATATCCGCCGGTAATGGAAAACCCGCCTGTTGTCGAATTATGCGGATAGGTCAGTACGGGTATGACTGTTCCGGGTGGGTTGCAGGAATTAGCTACATAAACAGAAGTTCCTTCGTAGCAACTCCATCCGTAATTAACACCGGCCGTACTGCCGGCAGGAAGATAGTTCACTTCTTCCCATGCATTTTGTCCCACATCTCCGATCCACATATCCCCTGTTGTTCTATCAAAGCTCCAGCGCCATGGATTGCGTAATCCGATCGCATATATTTCATCCAGTATGCCGTCTCCCGTGCTCAGGAAGGGATTGGTAGGCGGGATATCATAAAAGGGAGCGGAGCTGGCAAATCCGTTGACATCTATCCGCAACATCTTGCCAAGGTATGAGGCCCCGTTTTGTGCATTGCCAAAAGGGTCGCCACCGCTTCCGCCATCGCCTGTTCCAATATATAAATAGCCGTCTGGCCCGAAATTCAATTTAGCTCCATTATGATTGGTAAAAGGAGTGGTGCCGGGTTTAGCCTGGGTAAACAGTATTTGACCACTGGCAGGGTCGGCGATATCCGGATTAATGGCATCGCGTCTGTACCGGGCCAGCGTTAAGATTCCGCCGGTGCCCGTGTACCACACAAAAAAATAACGGTTGCTGCTGTATCCCGGATGAAAGGCAAGGCTTAACAAACCCTGTTCATTTCCTGCAGGATTGGTGATCAGTGAACTGAGATCCAGAAATGTGCTCAATACGCTACCATTCCAAAGCCGGATCAGTCCGCCCTGTTGTACAATATACAAACGGTTGCTTCCGTCATCTGTAATATCAACGGGATTGTTGAGGCCGGAAGTGATTTGCTCAAAACTCAACACCGGCTGGCCTGTTGCCTCGTTTCGGCCCAACGTCAGGGCAATAAAAATCAATACAAATGGGTATAATTTCCTGATCATACAGTATGCGTTTAATATACTTGATGGCAGCTCTGAAAATAAAGGGATCGTTTCTGTAAGGGTTGTGGATAACTGGCTGGTCGGGCCCTGGTGGAAAACCGGGTTAGTCGCTTTTAAAGTTCCGGAAATCATGCTACATAAACAAAAGAAAAGGGACTAACCTATTCCGGGTATAGGGGCCTTGGGCAATAAAAAAACCAGTACATTGTCTACCAATTTTTCACCAAACAAATTAGCGATATGAAAAAGTACATTATTGTAATGGGCTCGATCATTTTTTCGGCCCTCAGCCTGTCGGTTGTTGCACAATCCGAAGAAGACAATAAAAAGTGGATGGAGTATGCCACCCCGTCAACCATGCAAAAAATGATGGCCTCCTGGGATGGAGAATGGGACGAGGATATCACTATGTGGATGGCGCCCGGTGCACCCGAGCAAAAATCCAAAGCGAGTTGTGTGAACAGGATGATACTCGATGGACGTTACCAGGAATCTGTTCACAAAGGGGAGTTTGCCGGCATGCCGTTCAATGGGATCGGAATATTGGCATGGGACAATACGTTGAAGGTTTTTGTGAATACCTGGATCGATAATTTCGGCACCGGGATGATGTATATGACGGGAAGCTGGGACGAAAAAAGTAAGGTTATAAGCCTTTCCGGCACAATGACCGACCCCATATCTGGCAAAGCCGTACCCGTACGCCAGGTAGTCAGGATCATTGACGACAAAACACAGGTTATGGAACAATACATGCAAAATAATGGAAAGGATTTCCTAAACATGAGCATTACCATGAAAAAAAGAAAATGATCAGCAGGTAAAATAAATGAATAGATCCCCCGTATCAAGCGGGGGATTTTTATTGTATGCTGAAATCGTATTGCGGCGCTGTAATTATTTGATCCGGTTGTAGTAGAAATGTTGTTCCTGGCCCGTGAGCTGCTTTCCGCCATCGATACTGGCATGGATGGAGTCGGGCTTGATGAGCCGGTAAATGATTCTTTTGGGAAAATCATGGGCGGGATTCTCGAAAATATAGATTTGATGATCCTCAGAAGTTAATGTAAAGGCAACCGGTTTGTTCTGGTTTTGGCCCACAGAAGTTACCGTATAGTTCCATCGACCCTGTAATTTGGCAAGTCTTACTGTTTCATAATAACTCGTATCGGTTGACCGGAAGGAAAAAGAACGGGCTTCCCATACCCCCGGATCGCTTTGAATCCAGGTTTCACCCATGCCGCCAGGTCCATCTTTCATGACCCAGGTTCCTTCCAGCCATGAAAAATCACCTTTTTTTTCTTGTTGGCAGGATGAAAGAAATAATTGGAATGGTAAGACGAGAATAAAGAGGACCTTATTCATAGTAACCAAGATTTATTTTTTAGAGATAGACCGTACGGGCAGAGATTTTGACTATGCTTACTTTTTAAGCATGCTTTCATATTTTTTGATCCAGTCTGCCGGAGTCATTTTTGCGCACAATTCACCGATCAGATCATAAGGGATATGTTCGGGTTTCTTAAAGCGGATACAGCTTTTGCCCATATCCAGTTTGGCCGTGGCCACTTTTGCATAGGCTTTCGTGAACCAATCATATAATGCAGGATCGGCGTAAATGCCCATGTGATAAAAGTTGATGGAATTTTTTTGTGAAGCCAGTCCAAGAAAAGGCAGCGGCTGTTTGGGGTTGCAGTGATAACCGGCTGGATAGAGTTTGTGTGGTACGCCAAACCAGATCATCCCGTATCCCATGTCTTCTTCAAAGCCTTTGGGAAGGTTTTTCCTGATGATTTTCCTGAGTTTGTTGATGGCTTCCCGGCGGTCTTCCGGTATTTCATTTATGTATGCATCTACGGTACTGGCTTTTGATTGCATATAAGTTAATATAATGGTGTGATGAAGTGTATAAATATACTACAATCCGCCGTTGATATGCGTTTATAGTTTTCATGTCATTCTGTTGAATTGATTACATGCCTGGAGGTATAGAGTGCAGGGCGATTCGGTTTCCTTCTGTATCAAGGAATACGGCCATATGCCCAATCTCAGGTGATATCTCGGTCTTGGGTACCAGTATTTTTCCGCCGGCGGGTTCGATCCGGTCTAGAATGATCTGTACATCAGGGTTCCCGTTTAAATAGATGAGTGGTCCATGCGTGGCTGATGGCTGATGAAAGCCTCCACTGTCCACCAGGGCGCCGCTGACAATGTCCTTGTCCTGTTCAGTTGGGAAGACCCGCATGGTCAGGTTTGGAAAGTCCATGGGGAAGAAGGAAGTCTGAAATATGTTCTCATAAAAAGTCTGGGCTCTTTCCATGTTTGTGGTTGGAATCTCAAACCAGCTTATGGCGTGTTGCATGTTTTTTGTAAAAGATACTATGATTTTATGATTTTGTTTTCCTGAGTTGATAAAATATTTATTGATTTGTTTCAAAGGCGCCAATCGGATTTTGTAGATTTTATTTTAATGAGCTGTCGATTTTTTACTACATGCCTTTGACCTGAGCATCGTGAATGCACATTGATAAAGGGTTTTGGATGATTGATCTTATTGATATGAATTGTATATCATCTGTCGTTTACAGAGATGGCATATTTATTGTGTAGTGTCAGGAAGCTATTCCAATATGAAGAACCCGGTCGTCATATTCTTACTTAGCCTGCATCTGTTAGCCCATACAGATTTTATTCAGGTTTGCAAATTGCCCGAACTCATCAGGCATTACCAGGTTCATCACCAGCATAATCATTCGGTCGGCTTTATAGACTTTTTAAAAATGCATTATGGGGGAGCGGATGACGGAACCCGCGACGATGACTGGGAAGATAACCAGCTGCCCTTTAAAAAGAAAGTTGACTTTCACCATATTTCACAAGTCGTTGTCTGCATACAAGAGCAAACATTCGATTTGGTGACCTTTGAAAAACCCCTTCAGCATTTCAGCATTTCTTACTCTTCTCATACGAAGCCGGGTAATCCTAACCGGCAGTTAAGGCCCCCTATTTCTATTGCATAATACCGGTTAAACCGGATTTCCCTTATTTGATTCGCAGAACGCCGTTGCTAAACCTGTGTGCCTGTCCGGCATACCCAAATCACCCTTTTATGAGAAATAGCCTATTAGTCATTTCAGGCATGGTCCTGTTTATACTTCTGTCGCTTATTGCATGTGTACATGAACTGCCCCATGATTATTGTGCTTCTGATCCTATTCAGTTGTCTGTTGTGAAGACCGACCCGGTCGGAAACCAAAATAATGGAACGATAACCGCCACGGCAACCGGTGGCAGTGGTTTTCAATACAGCCTCAATGGGGCCCCTTTCATTGATACCGGATATTATTCCGGCCTTCATGCCAATACCTCTTATCAGGTTGTGGCCCGTAATTCCTGGGGTTGTACTGATACGGTCATGGTAGATATGGGTAATATACCTCCTCCGGATCCCTGCGCTGGCGTGAGTATTTCGGTTAGCCTCACTAAAACAGATGCCACGCTTAACCAGTCAAACGGGAGTATCACGGCGGTTGCTTCGCCGGGTACTGGTTTCACTTACAGCCTGAATGGAGGTGCCTTTCAGTCTGGTGGAATATTCACAGGGTTACCGGCAGGAAACTATACTGTTACTGCTAAAAATTCCAATGGATGTACGGGGGTTGGCACCATTGCGGTTGGAAGCAATGACCCTTGTGCGGGCGTAACGGTTAATGTTAGCATTACAAAAAATAATCCAACAGCAGGCCAGTCGAACGGCAGTATAATCGCCACCGCTACGGGAGGCAGTGGCTTTCAATATAGTTTGAATGGGGGCGCGTTTCAGGCCAGCGGTACGTTCAATAACCTTGCTGCGGGAAATTATACGGTAACTGCGAGAAATTCTAATGGGTGCATAGGTGTGGCCTCTGTCAGTCTCACATCCGTAGATCCATGTGCCGGAGTTACCGTAGTTGTTGCCACTACTCAAACAAATCCAACCACCGGTCAGTCTAACGGCAGTATCACGGCAACGGCTACAGGCGGAACAGGTTTCACTTTTAGTCTGAATGGAGGAGCATTCCAGACCTCTGGAACATTCAATAACCTCGCCGCAAGTACATATACTATCACGGCAAAAAGTGCCAATGGTTGTGTTGGCGTTAAAACTGTCACATTAGGATCCACAGATCCCTGCGCAGGTGTAACCGTGACGGTTTCTTCTACTCAGTCTAACCCAACCAGCGGACAATCGAACGGCAGTATCACGGCAACGGCTACAGGTGGAACAGGATTTACATACAGCCTGAATGGAGGTGCATTCCAGGCCAGTGGTACATTCAATAATCTGGCTGCCGGTACATATACCATCACAGCTAAGAACTCTAACGGTTGTACAGGCACTAAAACAGTGACGCTTACGGCTGTAAATCCATGTACAGGGGTTACTATAACAGTTACCGCAACGAAAGTGGATCCAACAACCGGCCAGGCCAATGGATCCATAGCTGCTACCGCTACCGGTGGAACCGGTTTTACATACAGCCTGAATGGCGGGGCATACCAGGCCAGCGGAAACTTTGCAAACCTGGGTGCCGGCACCTACACGGTTACTGCAAAAAGTTCTGCAGGTTGTACAGGCACAACTACGGTCACCCTGGTAGGGGTCAATCCATGCAATAACATTTCCATCGTTATCAATCCCACAGTCGTTAATGTAACACCATGCAGTTCCCCGGCAAATAATGGGTCAATAACGGTGTCGGCTACAGGCTCAACAGGGTTTACCTATAATCTAAATGGAGGGGCTTATCAAACCAGTAATGCGTTCAGCGGTTTATCGGCTACGGCGTATACGGTTGGTGTAAAAGATGCAAACGGTTGTACGAAAACGGCTTCAGTGACGGTTGGAACCAAAGCTCCTGGTCCAACTTTTGGCCCGGTGCGCACACTGATCAGAGCCAGGTGTAGCGGATCAGGCTGTCATGTTAATGGGTCAAGTGCGGCAGGGTATAATTTCGATAGTGATTGCAGTATAATCAATTCCTGGAGTCAGATCAGAAGTTCCTGCGTGAATTCCAATTCTATGCCCAAGCAACCGCAACCTTCTTTGACAACAACTGAAAAGCAGACGATAACGGCCTGGATCAACGCTGGCCATGGATATAGCAATTAGGTCAGTTTCACTAAAAATGATCGTTGAACCGGTACTTACACCCATGTAAAATGAAATGACTATGATTAAAAGAATAGCAATGTTTTTATCAGTATCAATCTTATTGTATTCATGTTATTACGACAAGGAAGATATATTATATGATACGGCCAACAGTGCCCAATGTGATACCATGGCGGTTGTTTCTTATTCGCAACACGTAGTGCCGCTATTGCAGAGTTTCTGCTATAACTGTCATGCGGGAAACAGCCCCTCAGGAGGTGTTTTGATGGGAACCCACGCAAGCGATAGCCTGATGGCCCTGAATGGTTCGCTGTATGGTACCATTGCTCATGCAGCCGGTTATTCTCCGATGCCGGACGGCCAGCCAAAATTGTCGGCTTGCAAGATCAACATCATCAGGCGGTGGATCGATGAACATGCCCCCGCAAATTAAATTCAATTTAATATGAACAGGAAAACAGTGAAGTATTCATTTTTTATTCTGCTGACCATTGCTTTGATGGGTACAGTTATAGCCTGGCGTGAGTTTAATAGAAAGATTCCCGATACAGCGGGTCGTCCCTCAGCTTTCCAATTGAAAGCTATGGACCTGATCGATTCCTTTTCGAAGAATCAGCAACAGGCAAGTGGACGATACCTGGATAAGGTTATTGAAGTGGATGGCGCCGTCAGGAAGGTGGAAAAAGATGAACAGGGTAATTACACTGTGATCCTGGCCGATCAGGGAACTATGTCAGCGGTTCGCTGCAGTTTCGATAGTGCACACCTGATGGAGGCCAGCCGACTTAAAGCCGGGGAAATCGTTACCCTGAAAGGTGTCTGTACCGGATTTAATCAGGATGACCTGTTGGGTTCCGACGTTATAATGAACCGATGTGCGGTATCGCTTAAATAATTAAAATCAATCAACATGAAACAACCAGCTATTATTATCGCCTTGTCCGTTTTGATTTGTTTTCACACCCAGGCACAGGATAAGTTTTTTACAAAATCAGGTAAACTGACATTTGATGCAACTGTGCCAGCATCGCCGGAAAAAATTACAGGCATATCCAAAACAGCTACCGCAGTACTGGATACCAAAACAGGGAATCTGCAATTTTCAGTATTGATGAAAGGGTTTCAGTTTGAAAGGGCTTTGATGGAAGAACATTTTAATGAAAACTATGTGGAAAGCAACAAATTTCCCAAGGCTGAATTTAGGGGGGTGATCTTGAATCAGGATGCCATAAGCTATTCAAAGGATGGATCGTATATGGCAAAAGTCAAAGGAAAAATGAGCATGCATGGTGAAACAAAGGAAATAGAGGCCACCGGAACGATAAAAGTCAAATCCGGGACGATTACGCTTCTGTCTGATCTTGGCCTCCCATTGTCTGATTATAAGATCAGCATACCTTCTCTTGTAGCCGATAAAGTGGCCGCCAAAGCGCAGGTGCGTGTGGATTGCCAGCTCGAACCATTGAAAATGTAACCCGTTAAACTAAACAAACACTTATGAAATTCACTGCCACAGCGATCGCTTTTATTATTACCATGTTTGTTATTGGGCCAGCTTTTGCACAGGATGATGACTTGCTGTCGTTGGTTGGTAAAGAAAAGCCCAAAAAAGAATTTGTCAAGTATGCATTTAAATCGCCCAGGGTTATCAATGGTCATTCGATGGAGTTCCTGAACCCGGGTACCATGGATGTGCGTATCCTTCATCGATTTGGGCCACTGGACCAGGGTGTTAAGAATTTCTTTGGTCTCGACCAGGCCAGTATGAGGCTTGGTTTTGATTATGGTATTTTCAGGAACCTGATGATTGGTATTGGCCGGAGTACTTATCAAAAGGAGATCGATGGCTATGTGAAGTATGCTCCTTTGATGCAATCAACCGGTCCGGGTGGCATCCCATTTACATTTGCAGCAGTGGCAGGAATGACCATGAATTCAATGCCCTGGCAGGATAAGACTAGGGTCAACTTTTTCACATCCAGGCTGGGGTATTATTTTCAGGGGATCATTGGCAGGAAATTCTCTGATAAATTTACCCTGCAGGTATCCCCGACACTCGTTCATACCAACCTTGTTCCTTATCACGACCAGTCGAATGATGTTTATGCACTTGGAGTGGGAGGGAGATTCAAATTATCCAGGAGAGTTGCTTTTACATTCGACTGTTTTCATAATTTCAATGGACTGGTGGATGATGTGTCGTATGACCCAATTTCAATCGGCTTTGATATTGAGACCGGGGGACACGTATTTCAATTGCATTTTTCCAATGCCAGTGGTATGAATGAAAGGGCCTTTATCAATGAAACATATGGCGACTGGTTGAAAAAGCAAATCCATTTCGGGTTTAACCTGAGCAGGGTATTTCAGATCAGGAAGGCGAAGGCAAAAAAGGAATTCGCGGAAAAGCCGTTGATCAGTTTGGAAAAGTAAGGTAGCGCCTTTCGTTTGTATCAGGGGATTAACATTTTGTTTTGTTTTTGCAGTATGAAGTTTGGCAAAGCCGGGCATCCAATTGCGAAACCAACTGTATGGCCCTTTTACGGATACGCGATGCCCGGTATTTCCAGATTTTCTTTCAAAGCATTTTTCTTTTGTACGGTATCTATTTCCTTCAATGGAACACGGAGCACTGGTTATACCTCGTTTTCTTTTCAACAGCTATCTTTTCACAAATTCTTATCGAAGCCCTTATCCAATGGAGGAAGGGTAACAAACTCGATCA
>ENA-UOYA01004103-UOYA01004103.1-activated-sludge-metagenome-genome-assembly--contig:-NODE-4103-length-12488-cov-5.327113_pt1 | contig 12488 bp, 12 predicted proteins | sample MGYA00238163_ERZ764804 | MGnify/ENA primary metagenome ERZ764804 (study PRJEB28919, sample SAMN05720223) | activated sludge metagenome | isolation source: Anaerobic digester | place: Hong Kong...
AGATGACGGCGACCCCGTCCTGGAGCGTGGTCTCGAGCGTGGAGTAGGTCATGGGGTCGCGCTTCGCGAGTCGTCTGCGGAACGGCAAGGATACCGGTCGGCCCGGTCGATGCAGGCCGGGGTGCCCCGCATTGCATGCATCGGAGGGCCGTCGACCCTGGAATCGCCGGTTCGAAGTTGACTGTCCGTCAATCCTGCACGCATGATCGCCGAACTTCGGTCGGGGCGAGCGGGCTGCGCGTTGCGGCGCACGCATCCGGACGACACGACACGGGAGACAGTCGATGAAGGTGTGGATCGCAGCCGCCCTCGGCGTGGTGGTGTCCGTCGCGGCCGCATCGCCGGCCCGCGCGCAAGCCGTCCCGGACCTGGCGGCCGCCGCGGCGCGCAAGCCGCCGGTCACCTGGTACGAGAGTTCCCCGACGGAGCAGATCGACAAGGTCCTCGCGGCCTTCAACGCGCGCCATCCGCAGGTGAAGGTGCGGCACATCCGCCTGGTCGGCGGCAACGAGCTGGCGGTGCGCAGCGTGCAGGAGGTGCAGGCCCGCGGATTCACCGGCGATCTGCTGACAGGGGGCGCCGATCACATCAGCCAGCTGAACGGCCGTGGGCTGCTCGAGACGGTCGACTGGTCCCGCCTCGGCATCCCCAAGGCCTACGCGCCGAATGGCCAGATGGTGGCCACCACGGCGTCGGTCTACGTCGCGCTGTGGAACACCCGCAAGGTCAGCGACGCGGACGCGCCGAAGACCTGGGAGGACGTGCTCGACCCGAAATGGACGCAGCGCATGGGCTCGTGGGTGCGCGCCGCCGCGTTCGCCCAGCTCGCCGCCACCCAGGGGCCGGACACCGCCAAGAGGCAGCTCGAGCGGTTCATCCGGCTCAAGCCGATGCTGTTCAAGTCGACCTTCCCGCTGGCGCAGGCGGTGGCCGCCGGCGAGGTCGACATCGCGATCGGCTTCTACCACGCCACCTTGCCCCCGATCAACGCCGGAGCGCCAGTGAAGATGCGCGCGCTCGATGTCGTCCCGATGCACATCATCTATTCGGCGGTCAGCAAGGGCGCGAAGAACCCCGAGGGGGCGAAGCTGCTGCTCACGTGGCTCGCGACCGACGAGGGCGCGCTTGCCTACGAGGCCGCCACCGGTCGCGGCAACCCGCTCTCGCCGAAGACGAAGACCGCGCAGCTGATCGCCGGCAGGAAGGTCTCCGAGTGGCCGCCGGAGAAGTCGGACGAGCTCGGGGCGCTCAACGAGTACTACAACCGGTTGCTCGAAGCGGTCGGGTCGGCGCGGTGACGCGACGGTCCGGCGTGGCGACGTCGGCGGGCCGATCGGGCGCGCGGGCGAGCCTGCCCGGCCTGGCGCTGCTCGCGCTGCTCCTCTACCTGGTGGCGGTGCCGCTCGTCCTCCTGCTGGTGGCGAGCGTCAAGCCGACCGGGCTGCCGCTGGACCCCGGCATCGGCGCGGAGCAGTACCGCGCCGTCTACGGCGACCCGGGCTTCTACCGCCTGATCGGCCACACAGCGGTGTTCGCCGCAGGGTGCACGATCTCGGCGCTCGCGGTCGGCGGCGTGCTCGCCTGGCTGGTGGAGCGAACCGACCTCCCGATGAAGGGCGCCGCGCGGGTGATGATCGCGCTGCCGATGGTGATGCCGCCATTCCTGCTGGCGATGGGTTGGGCGCTGCTGGCGAGCCCGCGCACCGGCCTCGTGAACAAGGCGCTGGTCGAGACGCTGGGGCTGGCCGAAGCGCCCTTCAACGTGTACTCGATGGGGGGCATGATCTTCGTCGAGACGCTGGCGCTGGTGCCCTCCGTCTACCTGATCCTCGGCAGCGCCTTCCGCAACATGGAGCCCTCGCTCGAGGAGGCGGCGATGGCGTCGGGCGCGCGATGGCCGCAGATGATTGCGCGGATCTTCATCCCGCTGCTCGCACCGGCGATCCTCGCCGCGGCCGCGTACCTGCTGATCGTGGGCTTCCTGGTGTTCGACGTGCCGGGCACGTTGGGCATGCCGGTCGGCCTGTTCGTCGTCTCGTCGCGCATCGTCTATCTCGCGACCGACCAGTCGGGCGGCACCTCGGCGTACGGCCAGATCGCGGCCATCGCGGTGACCTTCCTGGTGCTGCTGCTGGCACTGGCCTACGGCTACCGGTACCTGACGCGTCAGGCGAGCCGGTTCGTCACCGTCACCGGCAAGGGCTTCCGGCCGCGGGAGCTGCGGCTGGGCCCGCTCAGGCCCGTGGCGATCGCACTGATCGTCGTCTACTTCGTGCTCGCGGTCGCGCTGCCGCTGGCCATCCTGGTGTGGACCAGCCTGACGCCCTACCTGGCGCCGGTGAGTCGGGAGATGCTGGATCAGCTGACGCTGTCGCAACACCGCGCGGTGCTGGCGAACAGTCGGGTGGGCGCTGCCGCGTGGACCTCGACCTGGGTCTCGCTGCTGAGCGCCACGCTGGTCGCGGTGCTGGCCCTGCTGGTCGCCTGGACCGTGCTGCGAAGCCGCGGGCTGGGCCTGCGCCTGCGCGGCGCCATCGATACGCTGGCGTTCATGCCGCTGGCGATCCCCGGGACGATGATCGGGATGGCACTGGTCTACGTGTACCTGACGCTCGCGTTCGTGCCGGTGTACGGCACCGCATGGATCCTCGTGATCGCCTACGTCACCGTCTACCTGTCGTTCGCGTCGCGGGCGGCGACCGCGTCGCTGATCCAGGTGCATCCCGAGCTCGAGGAGGCGGCCTGGACCTGCGGCGCGCGGACCGGCGTGGCGGTCCGGCGCATCGTGCTTCCGCTGTTGCTGCCGGGGCTGGCCGGCGCATGGGTCTGGGTGGTCGCGCACGTGATGCGCGAGCTGTCGACGGCGCTGCTGCTGCAGGGCGAGGACAACGTGACCGTGGCCGTCCAGCTGTGGAGCTACTGGTCCGGCGGCGAACCGGGCAAGGCCGCGGCCGTCGGGGTGTGGATGGTGCTGGCGATGACCGTCGTCACGGCGGTCTGGCAGCGCCTGTCGTCGCGATCGGCGGCGGCCTGACGTGGTCGAGATCCGGGATCTCTCGCTGACCTACGCCGGGGCGGCGCAGCCTTCGGTGGCGGGCGTCTCGCTGACGGTCGCGCAGGGCGAGTTCGTCACGCTGCTCGGTCCCAGCGGCTGTGGCAAGACCTCGACCCTGCGCAGCGTCGCCGGGCTCGAGCGGCCGAGCGGTGGCGCGATCGCGATCGCGGGCGTGACCGTGTTCGACGGCGCGGGAGGGATCGAGGTACCGACGCACGCGCGTGACATCTCGATGGTGTTCCAGTCGTATGCCGTGTGGCCCCACATGACGGTCGGCGAGAACGTCGCCTTCCCGCTCGAGATCGCCCGCGTGCCGCGCGACGAAGTGCGACGGCGCGTCGACGAGGTGTTGCGCCTGGTCGGTCTGCAGGCGCTCGTCGCCCGCAGCGCCACGCAGCTCTCCGGCGGTCAGCAGCAGCGGGTCGCGATCGCCCGGGCGCTGGTGCGCCGCGCCGCGGTGATGCTGCTCGACGAGCCACTGTCGAACCTCGACGCCAAGCTGCGCGAGCAGATGCGCGTGGAGCTGCGCCAGCTGATCAAGACGGTCGGACTGACGGCGCTGTACGTGACACACGACCAGGAGGAGGCGCTGATGCTGTCCGACCGCATCGCGCTCATGAACGCCGGCCGACTCGTCGAGACGGGCGCGCCCGCGCAGCTCTACCTCGCGCCGCGCACGCTGTTCGGCGCGACCTTCCTCGGCGCCGCCGAGGTGTTCGCCGTGCGGCGGGTCGACGGCGACCGCGTGGAGACCGAGGCGGGCGAGCTGACCCTCGCCGACGCACCGCCGCGGCTCTCGCACATCGCGATCCGTCCCGAGGCGATCGTCGCCCGACAGGGCGACACGACAGCGCGCGCCAACCAGTGGCGCGGCGCGCTGACGGGCGTGGTGTTCTCCGGTCGCCAGCAGCAACTGGCGGTCACGCTCGCCTGCGGTCGGCGGGTCCACGTGCTGGCGCCGCCCACTCGGCCGTATCGTGTCGGCGAGTCGATCACCATCGAGCTGCCGTCGGAGCGCCTGATGCCGCTCGTCGACGATGCCGCGCCTGTCCATGCCCCCACCGAGCTCCAACCATGACGCCGTCGCACCGCATCGAAGTCAAGCCTTATCACCTGCCGCTGCAGACCCCGTACCGCTGGTCGAAGGGCACCCAGCACCATCGCGCCGGCGCGATCCTGCGCCTCGACGACGGCGAGGGCCATGTCGGCTGGGGCGAGTCTGCCCTGCCGCCGCACGTCGACTATCCGCCGCGGGCGCTGGCCGACGAGATCCGCGCGCTGTCGTGGGGGCTCGATCCGCTCGCGCCCGACTTCCTCGCCGAGCTGTCGTTGCGGGAGTGTCCGGCGCGCATCCGCTGCGGGCTTTCGACGGCCGTGCTGACGCTGCATGCGGCGCGGGCGGGCCGCTCGCTAGCCGCCCATCTGCTCGGCGACGGGACGGCGGTCCCCGCCCGCGTCCCGGTCAACGAACTGATCGGCGACGCCGATGCACGGGTCTGCGTGGAGCGCGCGCGCGCGGCCGTCGCGCAGGGGCAGCACACGGTCAAGGTCAAGTGCACCACGGAGCGCGCGCTGGACCTGGCGCGCGTCGGCGCGATTCGCGAGGCGTTCCCGTCGATCCGGATCCGGATCGACCCGAACGAGAGCTGGCCGGTCGAGTGGGCCGCCGAGCAGCTGCGCGCGATGGAGGGCTTCGACATCGAATACTGCGAGGAGCCCCTGCCGCGCGACACGCCGCTCGAGGTCTACGGCGCGCTGCGGCGCCAGACGCGCGTGCCGATCGCGCTGGACGACAGCATCCGCACGATGCGCGACGTCGAGCTCGCGGCGCTGCACCGGGCGGCCGACGTCTTCGTGCTCAAGGCGCAGCGCGTCGGCGGCCCGGACCGCCTGCTCGAGATCGTCCGCGAGGCGAGCCGTCTCGGCATCGCGTGCACGGTGACCTCGAGCATCGAGACCTCGCTCGGCCTGTACCTCGGCATTCACTGCACGGCTCTGACGCCGGAGCCGATGGCGGCCGCCGGGATCGGCACGGCGCGCTTCTACGCCGAGAACGTCGGGGAGCCGCCGCCGATCGTCGACGGCCACATGGCGGTGCCGACCGCGCCCGGTCTCGGGTTCGACGCGCAGCCGTGGTGGGACGGCGCGCCGGACTGAGCGCCCCTCACATCCTGAACACTCCGAACCGCGTCTCCGGGATCGGCTGGTTCAGGCTCGCCGACAGCCCCAGTGCGAGCACCCTGCGCGTGTCGGCCGGGTCGATCACGCCGTCGTCCCACAGCCGCGCGGTCGCGTAGTACGGGTGACCCTCGCGCTCGTACTGCTCGAGCAGCGGCTTGCGGAACGCGGCCTCGTCCTCGGCGCTCCAGGTGCCGCCGCGCGCCTCGATGCCGTCGCGCCGCACGGTGGCCAGCACTGAGGCGGCCTGCTCGCCGCCCATCACGCTGATCCGCGCGTTCGGCCACATCCACAGGAAGCGCGGCGAGTACGCGCGTCCGCACATCCCGTAGTTGCCGGCGCCGAAGCTGCCGCCGATGATCACGGTGAACTTCGGCACCTGCGCGCACGCGACCGCGGTCACCAGCTTCGCGCCGTTGCGCGCGATCCCCTCGTTCTCGTACTTGCGCCCGACCATGAAGCCCGAGATGTTCTGCAGGAAGAGCAGCGGGATCTTGCGCTGGCAGCACAGCTCGATGAAGTGCGCGCCCTTGAGCGCCGACTCCGAGAACAGGATGCCGTTGTTGGCGACGATGCCGACCGGCATGCCGTGGATCCGCGCGAAGCCGGTCACCAGCGTCGTGCCGTAGCGCGCCTTCCACTCGTCGAGCTCGGAGCCGTCGACGATCCGCGCGATCACCTCGCGCACGTCGTAGGGCTTGCGGGTGTCGGTCGGCAGCACGCCCCACAGTTCCGTCGGGTCGTACAGCGGCTCGCGCGGCTCGGTGCGCACCAGCTGCTCGGGCTTGCGCCAGTTCAGGTTGCCGACGATGCGCCGCGCGATCGCCAGCGCGTGCGCGTCGTCGTGCGCGAGCCAGTCGGACACGCCCGACAGCCGCGTGTGCACGTCGCCGCCGCCGAGGTCCTCGGGGGTCACCACCTCGCCGGTCGCGGCCTTCACCAGCGGCGGGCCGCCGAGGAAGATCGTGCCCTGTTCGCGAACGATCACCGACTCGTCGCTCATCGCCGGCACGTAGGCGCCGCCCGCGGTGCACGAGCCCATCACCACCGCGATCTGCGGGATGCCCTGCGCCGACAGGTTCGCCTGGTTGTAGAAGATCCGGCCGAAGTGGTCGCGGTCGGGGAACACCTCGTCCTGGTTCGGCAGGTTCGCGCCGCCCGAGTCGACCAGGTAGACGCAGGGCAGCCGGTTCTGCTGCGCGATCTCCTGCGCGCGCAGGTGCTTCTTGACGGTGACCGGGTAGTAGGTCCCGCCCTTCACCGTCGCGTCGTTGCACACGACCACGCACTCGACGCCGGCCACGCGGCCGATGCCGGTGACGATGCCCGCGCAGGGCGCGTCGCCGTCGTACATGTCGTGCGCGGCGAGCGGCGACAGCTCGAGGAACGGCGTGCCCGGATCGAGCAGGCCGTCGACGCGGTCGCGCGGCAGCAGCTTGCCGCGCGCGGTGTGCTTCGCGCGCGCCGCCTCGCCGCCGCCCTGGGCGGCCTTCGCGATCTTCGCCTTCAGGTCGGCGACCATCATCCGCATCGCGGTCGCGTTCGCCTGGAAGTCGTCGGATCGGACGTCGAGCTTGGTCTGGATCGGGTGCATGGCGGGTCAGCGTGCGAGGAGGACGGGGAGGTGGTGCATGTCGTCGAACACCGCCGCCGCGCCGGCGGCGAGCAGGTCGCGGGGATCGGTGTGCGCGCAGTAGCCGAGCACGGTGGCGCCTGCGGCCACGCCGGCGGCGGTGCCGGTGGGCGTGTCCTCGACGACCGCGCAGCGCGCCGGGTCGACGCCGAGCGCCCGCGCGGCGAGCAGGTAGACGTCGGGTGCGGGCTTCGCGCGCTCGACCATGTCGGCGCCGAACAGTCGCGATCCGGGGACGACGTGCGGTCCCCGGGCGCCCGCCGACGACGCCACGATCCGCGCGGCGTCGGTCTCGAAGCGCCCGATCAGTCCGGTCGCGCCGAGCGTCACGCGCATCTTCGAGCGGCTCGCGCCCGAGGCGACGGCGAACGGCAGGCCGGCCGCGTCCAGCGCGTCGAGCACGTGGCCGATCCCCGGCACCGCCTTCACGTCGCGGGCGAGCGCGACGTCGCGGCGCACGGTGAACCCGTCGTACCAGCCGGCCGGCACCGGACGGCCGGCGAGCCGCTCGATGATCTCGAGCTCCTCGCGCAGCGCCTTGCCCATGAAGGTCCGCGTCGTCTGCTCGACGGTGAACGCCAGGCCGAGCTCGTTCAGCATCGCGGTCAGCACGCCGAGCGTGATCGGCTCGCTGTCGACGAGCACCCCGTCGCAGTCGAAGACGACCGCGTCGACGTCCATCAGCCGCGCGCGGGCAGCGGGTGCCCGGGCATCAGGTCGTACGGGTGCCGCCATCCGGGCATCGACTGCAGGCGGCCGAGCCACGCGCGGATCGCCGGGTACGTCGCCCAGTCGACCCCGAACTCGCCCTCGAACCACAGGTAGCCGCAGATCGACAGGTCGGCGATCGAGGGCTTGTCGAGCGCGACCCACTCGCGGCCGCTCAGCCGCTTCTCGAGCACGCCGATCGCCGCGAGCGCGCGCGCGCGGAAGGTCTCGACGACCGCCGGGTTCGGATCCTTCGACAGCGACAGCAGGAAGCGCAGCGTCGCGGTGTAGCTGGTCAGCTTGTGGTTGTCCCACAGCAGCCAGCGCAGCACCTCGCGTCGCTCCTCGTCGCCTTCCCAGTCGAAGCGTCCGAGCGCGTGCGCGAGGTAGTCGAGGATCACGCCCGACTGCGACAGCCGCCGGCCGCGGTGCTCGAGCACCGGCACCTCGCCCATCTCGTTGACGGTCGCGCGGTAGGCGTCGCTGCGGGTCTCGCCGCCGAAGTAGTCGACGAAGCGGGGCCGCCAGTCGGCGCCGCACAGGTTCAGCATCAGCGCGGCCTTGTAGGCGTTGCCGGACTGGGCGAAGCAGTACAGGGTGTACTCGGGCATCGGGTCTCCTCCCCGGGAGCGCGGCGCGCGCGCCGTCAGTCGTCCATCACGCGGTCGAGGCCGCGCACGACGCCGTTCAGGCGCGACACGCGGCGGATCGCGAGCAGCGCGCCGTCGACGTAGATGCCGGCACCCGCGCCCGCCTCGTGGCGCAGGTGCAGCCGCTGGTCGGGCGCGCCGAAGATCGCCTCGACGCCGAGCACGAAGCCCGGCACCCGCACCGCGTGCACCGGGATGCCGGACATCGCCGCGCCGCGCGTCTCGAGCGGCCCGCGCAGCTGCGCGGGGGGCAGCGCCGACGCGGCCGCGTCGCCGCGGGCCGCGCCCAGGCGCACCGACAGCTCGCGCACCGTGCCCGAGGGCACGTCGGCCTTGGTCGCCTTCGCGTAGTCGACCAGCTCGACGTCGGGCAGCCACCTGACCGCCATCTCGGCGAACTTCTGCAGCAGCACCGCGGTGATCGCGAAGTTGCCGCAGGCGAGCACCCCGCGTCCGGCCGCGCGCGCGGCCGCGTCGATCCGCGCGTAGTCGTCGTCCGACAGGCCCGAGGTGCCGACCACCACGTGCGCGCCGGCGGCGAGCGCGGCGAGCACGTTGGCGAGCGCGACGTCGGGCTTCGCGTACTCGACGAAGACCTGCGGCCGGTGCGCGAGCGCCTCGGCCGCGGTCGCGACCACCGGCGCCGCGCAGTCGAGCCCGAGCGCGTCGCCGACGCTGCGCCCGGCCGCGCGCCGCGCGATGCCGGCGACCAGCCGCAGGTCGGGGGCGGCGACGATGCCGCGCGCGAGCGCCGAGCCGGCCCAGCCGGTCACGCCCGACAGCACGACGTCCAGCGGAGCGGGCGCGTCAGCCACGGCGCAGGTGCTGGCCGAAGAACGCGAGCGTGCGCTCGAGCGCGGTCCTCGCCGAGTCCTCGTGCCAGTCGGGGTGGCCGAACCGGTTGAAGCCGTGCCCGGCCGGGTAGACGTGGCAGGGCACGTCCGGGTACGCCGCGCTGATCCGCTGCACGACGTCCATCGTGATCAGCTTGTCCTTCTCGCCGAAGTGCAGCATCGCCGGCGCCTGCATCCGTTCGTGGACGAACTGCGCGGTGCGCCCGCCGTAGTAGCCGACCGAGGGCAGCCCGAGCCGCGTGGCCGCGAGGAACGCGACCGAGCCGCCCCAGCAGTAGCCGACCACGCCGGTCGGCAGCCCGCCGCCGACCTGCTGCTCGGCCGCGCGGATGTCGCGCAGCGGCGCGTCCATGCCGAGCCGGTCGACCAGCTCGCGCCCGCGCGCGGTGCCCTCGGGCGTGTAGCCGAGCTCCACGTCCGGCTCGAGCCGGTCGAAGAACGCCGGCGCGACCGCCAGGTAGCCGGCCTTCGCGTACTGCTCGGCGACGACCCAGCGGACGTGGTCGTTCACGCCGAAGATCTCCTGCGCGATCACCACGCAGCCCTTCGGATCGCCCGCGGGCCGCGCGACGAACCCGCGCACCTCGCCGCCGTCGATCGCCTTCAGCTTCACCGTTTCCATGCCTGGTCTCCTTGTCTCGTCTTCGCGTGCGTTGTCACCGCCGAGGACGCCGAGAACGGCCATGTCCGCGACGCCACGACCTGCGCTCCGAGCCCCACTGTCTCCCTCTGCGTCCTCGGCGGACCTCGGCGTCCCCGGCGGTTCGACCCTCCGAAGCGCCCCGACCCTCACTCCCCCGCCAGCGCCCGCCCGATCAGCACCTTCTGGATGTCGCTCGTGCCCTCGTAGATCCGGCAGACCCTGACGTCGCGCCAGATGCGCTCGACCGGGAAGTCCTCGACGTAGCCGTAGCCGCCGTGCACCTGGATCGCCTCGGAGCACACGCGCTCGGCCATCTCGGAGGCGAACAGCTTCGCCATCGCGGCCTCCTTCAGGCAGGGGCGGCCCGCGTCCTTCAGCGAGGCCGCGTGCAGGATCAGCTGGCGCGCCGCCTCGATCGAGGTGGCCATGTCGGCGAGCCGGAACTGCACCGCCTGGTGCTCGAAGATCGGCACGCCGAACGCCTCGCGCTCCTTCGCGTAGCGCAGCGCCGCCTCGAAGGCCGCGCGCGCCATCCCGACCGACTGCGAGGCGATGCCGATGCGGCCGCCCTCGAGCCCGGACAGCGCGATCCGGTAGCCCTGGCCTTCGTCGCCCAGCAGGTTCGCCGCCGGCACGCGACAGCCCTCGAAGCGGATCTGCGCGGTGTCGGACGCATGCTGGCCGGCCTTGCGCTCGAGGCTCGCGACCACGTAGCCGGGCGTCGAGGTCGGCACGAGGAACGCCGAGATGCCGCGCTTGCCGGCGGCCTTGTCCGTCACCGCCATCACGATCGCGACGTCGGCGTTCCTGCCGGACGTGATGAACTGCTTGACGCCGTCGATCACGTACTCGACGCGGCCGTCGGCCGACACCTCGCGGCGCGCGGTGGTGCGCAGCGCCGACGCGTCCGAGCCGGTGTGCGGCTCGGTCAGGCAGAACGCGCCGAGCATGTCGCCGCGGGCGAGCGGTGCGAGCCAGGCGTCCTTCTGCGCATCGTCCGCATACGCCATCAGGATCGAGCAGACCGGGCAGTTGTTGACCGACACGACGGTCGAGGTCGCGCCGTCGCCGGCGGCGATCTCCTCGAGGATCACCGCGAGCGCGGTGTAGTCGAGGCCGGCGCCGCCCCAGCGCTCGGGCACCGCGATGCCGTAGCAGCCGAGCGCGGCCAGGCCCTTCAGCGCGTCCTTCGGGAAGGTGCCCTCCCGGTCCCAGCGCGCGGCGTGCGGCGCGACCTGCTCGGCCACGTACGCGCGCACCGCGTCGCGGACCATCGACAGCTCTTCGGACAGGATCATCGGTCGTCTCCTCGCGGCGCGGGTCGGGCCCGCCGGTCGGACGCGTCGGCGTGCGGGAGCGGGACGACCTCGACGCCGGCGGTCGGCATCAGATGCCCGAAGTCGGACCCCAGTCGAACGCGGGCGGGGCGGGCGGCGAAGGCGCCGCGGGGATCCGCGCGTCGACCTCGATCTCGATCCTCATCCGCGGGTCGACCAGTCCGACGACCATCGCGGTGGCCGCGGGGCGCGCCCGCGCGAACGCCTCGCCGAACAGCGGCGCGACCCGCTCGAAGTCCGCCGCGTCGGTCAGCAGGTAGCGGGCGCGCACCACGTCGTCCAGGGTGCAGCCCGCCTGCGCGAGCGCGGCCGAGATGTTGGCGAGGCACTGCCGGGTCTGCACGACCACGTCGTCGTCGATGGTCATCGTCGCGTAGTCGAAACCGGTCGTGCCCGACACGTGCACGTCGCGCCCGTCGACGACCGCGCGCGAGTAGCCGGCGACGCGCTCGAACGACGAGCCCGAGGAGATCAGTCGCCGTGCGCCCGAGTCGCTCATCGCCGGCCCCTCACCATGCGATCGGCTGGCCACGCCAGTCGAGGAACGCACCCCCCGGGAACGCCGCCCGGTCGGCGATCACGTGCCGCAGTCCGGCGACGCTGTCGCCGACCGCGACGTCGGCGTTGGGCCCGCCCATGTCGGTGCGCACCCAGCCCGGATGCAGCGCGAGCACGCGCACCCCCATCGGACCGTAGTCGCAGTGGGCCATCTTCGCGACCATGTTCACCGCGGCCTTCGAGACGCGGTACAGCATGCCGTAGCTCGCCTGCGCGTCCGCGATCGACCCCATCCGGCTCGACAGGAACGCGAGCGTGCCCTGCGAGGGCGCGAGCAGCGGCGCGAGCATCGGCATCAGCCGCATCGCGCCGAGCACGTTGGTGCGCATCACCAGGTCGAACTGCTCGTCGGTCGGCGGCGACTGGATGCTCGAGGTGCGCGGGCCGTAGACGCCCGCGTTGACCACGGCGACGTCCAGGCGCTCGCCGTCGAGCTGCCAGGCGATGCCGGCGACGTCCTCGGTGCGCGTCACGTCCAGCTTCAGCGTGTTCGCGCCGAGGTCGCGCAGGCGGATCCGGTCGTCCTCGCCGCGGTGCGTCGCGAACACCGTCCAGCCGGCCTCGCGGTACTGCCGCGCGAACTCCAGGCCGATGCCGCGCGACGCGCCGAGGATCAGGACGGCCGGCATCAGACGAGCTCGATCCCCACGGCGGTCGCTTCGCCCCCGCCGATGCACAGCGAGGCCACGCCGCGCCTGCCGCCGGACTTGCGCAGCGCGCCGATCAGCGTGACGATCAGCCGCGCGCCCGACGCGCCGATGGGATGTCCGAGCGCCACCGCGCCGCCGTGCACGTTGACCTTCTCGTGCGGGATGCCGTGCTCCTTCATCGCGGCCATCGCGACCACCGCGAACGCCTCGTTGATCTCGTAG
>ENA-UOYA01004105-UOYA01004105.1-activated-sludge-metagenome-genome-assembly--contig:-NODE-4105-length-12487-cov-5.837597_pt1 | contig 12487 bp, 7 predicted proteins | sample MGYA00238163_ERZ764804 | MGnify/ENA primary metagenome ERZ764804 (study PRJEB28919, sample SAMN05720223) | activated sludge metagenome | isolation source: Anaerobic digester | place: Hong Kong...
ATGTTGCATACTACGGACAGATCGACCAGATAAATGCACGTGCCATCAAGGCCCAGATACTGATTACACGGGCAAGCCCCTTATTCAACGGCAACTCGGAATTTTTCAGCAATTTCAAGAACAAGCAGGGCAACACCCTCTTCCCCCTACAATATGATCCGGAGAAATGGAAGCAGGCCCTCGACGGGATCAAGGATGCCATTGATTATGCTGAGGCCAGGGGTAAAAAACTCTATACCTTTACCGGGCAACCCAAGTTCTGGGATGTGGACAATTTTGAAAAGTCCGAAATCATTCAATACGCATACAATAAACGCTTTTCAATCGTAGCTCCATGGAACGAGGAGTTGTTGTGGGGATATTCCGGTCTGGATTACGAGGGTGAAGGAGGATTTGCCCATGCAACCAATATGCGCTCCGTGGCGGAACCCACTACGGCAAGCTATGCCTGGCAATGGCTGGGTGCAGACTACCGGATGGATGAACTGTTCTACACGAAAAACGGTGTTCCCATTGAGGACGACAACACCTTCGAGTACAACAACCGGCTTGAGATCACAGAGATACCCGAAGACACCTACCACAAGGGCTATATGCAGGCAGGCGAGAAAACCATCAAGCTGCACCTGAACAGGGAGCCCCGATTCTACGCCTGGATGGTGGTTGACAGAAGCATCTGGAGAACACACGACATGGCCAACGACGTAAAGATGCGTTACAACGAATACCCCGGCGGTAGGGGATCACAGCACACCACCGACTTCTACTGGACCGGGATCGGCGTAAAGAAACTGGTTCACCCTGAATCTGGTACGGGGCACTGGGCCCGCGTGGTAAAATACCCCTATCCCATCATTCGCCTGTCAGACCTCTACCTGATGTATGCAGAGGCGTACAACGAGTATTACGGCCCCGGCGCAGAAGCATACTTCTATCTGAACAAGGTAAGGGAGACCGGCGGGCTGAGGCCGATAGAAGAGGTCTGGAGTGATGCCTCCATCGTCAAGACACCGGGAAAGCATCTTACCAAAGAGGGACTGCGTGACATTATCCACCGGGAGCGGATCATCGAACTCTCGTTCGAAGGACATAAATATTTCGACGTATTGCGGTGGAAAGAGGCCGACAGGTATTTCCTCACCCCGATGAAAGGGTGGAACACCACTGGTGTTGATCCGGAGCAATTTTATGTCTTGATGACGTTGCAGCCCCGTGTATGGCAGAGCCCGCGCGACTATCTGATGCCCATACCCTTATCGGATATTAACAGAAATCCCAACTTGATACAGAACCCCGGATGGTAATCTACAAAAAATTTAAAGCATATGAAATTTATACATTATCTTTCAGTCACAATAGCAGTTGCAGCCGTTTCGCTTTTTTATAGCTGCAATGATACGCTAGAGGTGGAAAATACTCCTCCAGGCCAGGTCACCAATGTCACCTTCACTCCATTGTATGGAGGTGGTTATTTTACATATACCATCCCCGACGATGAAGATTTTCTCTATACCCGTGCCGAATATATCATCGATACCGGCAAGAAGATTTCCAAAACCAGCAGCGTCTATTCCGACACGCTCTTCATCGAGGGATTTGGACAGGAGAAAGAGTATGAGGTGAAGATCTATTCGGTAGATAGAAATTCCAACGAGTCGCAACCGGTGATTCAACGCGTAACTCCGCTGGCACCCACAACATCTGCGGTACTGGAGACGGTTCAGGTTCAACCGGGATTTTCATCCCTGGTACTTGACTGGACCAATGTACTGAGACAGAACATTACCATCTACGTGGAGGTGGAGGTGGGCGACACCAAGGCGACCAAGATCTACGCCTCCAATCTTGCGAAGGACCGCTATATCATCGAGAATCTGAAAGGGGTGCCCCATACGGTAAATGTACACATCAGGGATACCTATGAAAACAGGACGGAAACCAGAAGCTTCGGTCAGATGACCCCATTGATCGATGGTCCCATTTCAAAGAGACAGTGGTCGTTCCTGCGTAACAACCTCCTCTATGGTGACAAATGGGATTACAACAGCAGCAGCAACCCGTTCGAACAGAGACCGCTGGAAGCATACCTGGGAACCTGGCGCGACGACAGCATGAAGAATGCCCGGGAGACATACTACGAGGGCCGTATCGAGAAGTTCTGGGACAATGAGTATGATTATGAACCCAAGCTCAACCTCAACTACTTCCATACCGGTCCGCAATCCTATCCATTCTCCTATTTCATCGATATGGGACGTGAGATCAAAGGGAGCCGCTTCAAAATCTGGCAACGGAATGCATGGGGCATGCTTTATGGAGGCGAGAACGTGGAGATCTGGGAAATCTGGATCAGCGACGACAAGGATCCCTCCGACGGTGTGTTCGACGGATGGGAGCTGGTTGGAAGATACCGGATTTCACAGCCGTCCAATGTGATTGAGGCCAGGAATGAAGCCAGGAATGGACACGAATATATGTTCTATCCCGAAAATCCGCGATTTACCAAACCGTTCAGGTATCTCCGCTACAAAGGCATCAAGCAATACGGCAACGGAAACTCCGGTTGTACCTCGGAAATAACCGTTTTTGGAACGGAAGCTGACGGAACCATCATTGATGACCCGGCTACCCTGACAGGAGTTAAGGAAGGATGGGAATAAGCTGGATAAGAGATAAATTTTCAAACACTTGCAATATGAAAAAAATCAAATCAATAATAACAGTCGGCATCCTCCTTGCCCTATTGAGCAATTACGGATGCGACAGCATGGAGGATAACTTCAAGCAGTATCTCAAGGAGTACAACTATTCGGGCAAGATCGACAGTTTGCGGGTTTATCCTGGATTTGAACGGGTTATTCTGGCATGGAATAATCCCAAGGATCAGAAATCCAAATCAATCAAGATTGTTTACGGTCCCGACAGCACGGTTGTAACCTACGATTCGCTGGTAGATTCGGTAAGTATCGAAGGGTTGGATGCAGGTACAGGTTATGAATTTATTGTGTATACAATGGATGCAAAAAACAACCTCTCCGTCCCCACCTCAATCACGGCTTTTCCAGTGTCAAAAGCATTTGTAAATGCGCTGACTCCGCCATCAATTATTGTCCAGGCTATCGGTGCCGACCAGTATATTACCGTGATCGGGACCTCTAACGTGCTTATGCGTTTTGCTGGAGATATCGAGTATACTGTTACCGGAGCCGATGGATTCACCCAGTCGGGAAGCGTTCAATGGCCGGAGAAGGCCGGAGCAACCCAGGTCGATCTTCCGGTAGCCGGCATGGGAATTACCTTTCTTCCGCCGGGCGAGTATACTTTTAGCTACAAGGTTTCGGTTTTCCCCATCGTTGGAAACCTGGTCTCGGTTGACGAGGTGTGGCTGGAAAATACGCAGACAGTCTTCGTGCAACCGGTGGTAATCAATTTGATGACCGTTCCGGGTGTGGTCACTGAAAGCAACAACAACTCGCCGGGAGCGGAGAATATCGACAAGATTATCGACAATAACCCCGACACCAAGTACCTCACCTTCAACAGCACAGCCTGGATAGTGTGGAAGATGGATCGTGCTTTCGCCGCGACGAGATATACGCTGACATCGGCAAACGATGACGACAGCAGAGATCCGAGAGACTGGACAGTGGAAGGATCCAACGACGGCATCACATGGACCGAACTGGACAGGCAGACCAACTTCCCGAGATTTCCACAGAGAAAGCACAGGATAACCTTCCCGATGACCAACCGAACAGCTTATACCCACTACAGGCTGAATGTCACGGCAAACCATGGATCGGGAATATTCCAGTTGGCCGACTGGATACTCTACTACGATAGTGGCGAAGAATAGCGGTTAAAATTGAATCTGAACGCAAGAGACTGTTTCCTGTGATCGAAACAGTCTCTTCTTTTTTTATATCTCTTGCTCATTTTTTCTTACCTTTGTAGGCTCAACACCATAATTATGAACAGAAGAACAAGAGTACGTTTCGCCCCCAGCCCCACAGGGCCGCTTCATATTGGCGGGGTTCGCACCGCACTATACAACTACCTCTTTGCAAAACAGCAGGAGGGTGATTTTATTCTCCGGATTGAAGATACCGATTCAAACCGGTTTGTACCCGGTGCCGAAGCCTACATCCAGGAAGCTTTCGACTGGCTGGGATTACCATTTGACGAGAGTCCCGCCAAGGGAGGAAAATTCGGACCCTACCGGCAGTCGGAACGAAAAGAGATCTACAAGAGGTACGTCACGCAATTGCTTGACAACAAGCTGGCTTACATCGCCTTCGACACCCCCGAGGAGCTGGAGGCAAAACGTAATGAGATTCCCAATTTTCAATACGATGCCTCTACCCGGCTTCAGATGAGGAATTCACTGACACTGCCGGCTGAGGAGGTAGCGCGGCTGATCGACAGCGGCACCCAGTATGTGGTACGCATAAAGATCGAACCGCAGATCGACATTACCGTAAACGACCTGATCCGGGGTGAGGTGGTGATCAACTCGTCGGTGCTCGACGACAAGGTGATCTACAAATCGGCCGACGAACTGCCTACATACCATCTGGCCAACGTGGTGGACGACCACCTGATGGAGATCACGCACGTTATTCGGGGTGAGGAGTGGTTACCGTCTGCCCCCCTTCATGTATGGCTTTACAACAGTCTCGGCTGGGCAGAGACCATGCCGGCGTTTGCACACCTGCCGCTTCTCCTCAAACCTGAGGGCAACGGGAAGCTGAGTAAACGCGACGGTGACAGGCTCGGGTTCCCGGTCTTTCCGCTGGAATGGAGAGATCCTAAATCGGGCGAGCTATCATCTGGATACCGTGAAAGCGGCTATCTCCCGGAGGCGGTCATCAACTTCCTGGCCTTTCTGGGATGGAACCCCGGCACGGAACAGGAGATCTTCTCGCTCGAGGAACTGGTCGCAGCCTTTTCGTTCGAACGGTGTAGCAAGAGTGGCGCCAAATTCGACTTTGAAAAGGCCAAGTGGTTCAATCACAAGCATATTCAAGCCAGACCAAACGAACAGCTGGCAGAGATGTTCCAACCTGTTCTTGCCGAAAAAAATATCTCCTGTGACATGAGCTACGTGGCCAATGTTATCGCGGTGATGAAGGAGCGGATCAATTTTGTGAGAGAGCTATGGGATCAGGTTTCATTCTTCTTCATTGCACCGGTTTCATACGATGAGAAGACGGTCAGGAAACGGTGGAAAAAAGAGAGTCCGGCGCAGCTCAACGAATTGATCGGTCTACTGGAGAGTATTGATGACTTCTCTGCCGGGAATCAGGAGAAGATCGTGAAGCAGTGGATCGAGGAGAAGGGCTACCACCTCGGCAACATCATGAATGCTTTCCGGTTGGCCCTGGTGGGCGAGAGCAAGGGTCCCCAGATGTTCGAAATCTCCTCGTTATTGGGCAGGCAGGAGACCATCGATCGCCTGAGAAGAGCCATAGAGATGATTCCGGCACCGGAAGACCAGTAACTAATCAACAACAAATCGAACGTATGAACCAGAAATCAAAAAGAAAATTCAGACTGAAAACCCACATTTTTGTCCCGACCCTCTTTATCCTGGCAATTGCGCTGGTCACACTGCTTTTTCCCCGCCAGGGAGATTTCAGGTACTCATTCAGTGAAGGAAAACCTTGGCAATACGGTCTTCTGACCGCTCCGTTCGATTTTCCCATCTATAAACCGGTGGAACAGTTGAAAGCCGAACGCGACAGCATTCTCCGCTTTTACGAACCCTATTACACCATCGACGAGGAGGTTGAGAAAAATGCCATTGCCGAGTTTGATGCCGACGTCAACCTGAATACCAAACTGAGCAACCTTCCCCCGGACTATATCCTTTACCTCAGAAACGGCCTGCAAAAGATATACCGGTCGGGGATCATGCGCTCGGACGATTACGACAAGATCTTCGCTTCTGAAACACAATCCTTGCGGCTGAAAAAAGGGAACCTGGCCGAATCAAAGAGTGTGGAGATGTTCAGCACCATCAAATCGGCATACGAGCAGCTTCTCGACAATACTCCCAAGGGAATGGACGTTGAACTGATCCGGATGGCGGATATCAACCGGTATCTCCGCGAGAACATTGTCTACGATGCATCCACGTCGGAAAAAGCAAGGGAAGAATTTATCCAGCAAGTATCCCCCTCTTCGGGGATGGTCCAGGCAGGAGAGCGCATCATCGACCAGGGAGAGATTGTCAATGCACAGACCTACAAGGTGTTGAACTCACTGAAGCGGGTAACCGAGGAGCGGAGCGGACGAACCGGCAAAAACGGCTGGATGATTTTCGGACAACTTATACTGGTTCTCCTTCAGTTTGGAGCCTTTTATGCATTTCTGCTCTTTTTCCGTCCGAACGAGTTCCGCAACAGGAAGAATGCCACTTTCATGATGCTGGTAATCACCACATTCGTCGCACTTACGGCAATCACCTGCCAACTCAACCTCTTCAACGTCTATATTATACCCTACGCCATCGTCACCATCCTGATACGCACCTTTATCGACTCCCGCACTGCCCTGTTCGCCAGCCTGATCACCATTGTCCTCTGCTCGCTGATGGTACCTTTCCCCTTCGAGTTTATCGTGATACAGATCGCAGTGGCCATGGTGTCGATCATCATGCTGAAAGAGCTTTCAGAGCGTTACCAGTTGATTCGCAGCTCATTCTTCATATTGCTGGCCTATAGCTTGATGTATATCGGGTTGGTCATGCACCAGGAGGGAAACATCAACAAGATCGATCCGGTTGTTTTCATCTATTTCTTCATCAACTTCATCTTTATCCTCTTTTCCTATTCGCTGGTATACCTTATCGAAAAATCGTTCGGTTTCATTTCGGGAGTAAGCCTGATCGAACTGTCCAATATCAACAAGCCATTACTGAAGGAACTATCGGAAAAGGCTCCGGGAACTTTTCAACATTCGTTGCAGGTCTCCAACCTGGGCATGGCCGCCGCAATGAAAATCGGAGCCAATGCCTCCCTGATAAGAACCGGTGCGCTCTATCACGATATCGGGAAAATGGTCAATCCCGCCTTCTTTACCGAGAATCAATCGCCCAGAATGAATCCGCATGCGGGACTCCCTTTTGAAGAGAGTGCCAGGATCATTATCAACCACGTGAAGGATGGGGTGAAGATTGCACAAAAAAATAACCTGCCGAAGCAGATTATCGACTTTATCGAGACACATCACGGAACGAGCGTGCCCAAATATTTCTATATCTCCTGGAAGAATGCCAATCCCGGAAAAGAGATCAACGAAGAGCTGTTCCACTACCCCGGCCCCAATCCTTTTTCGAAAGAGACCGCCATCATGATGATGGCCGATGCGGTGGAGGCTGCATCAAGAAGTCTGCCCGAATACAGCGAAGAGAGCATCCGAAATCTGGTGGAGACACTGATCGACTCGCAAGTGGCAGAAGGGTACTTCAAACTGGCCCCCATCACTTTCCGCGACATTGCAATGATAAAGGAGGTCTTCCAGCAGAAACTCCAGACCATCTACCATACGCGTATCGCCTATCCTGCGCTGGAAAACCCGGCTCCATCCAAGCCGGAATCAGTTGAGTAGCGCCTCGATCTGCGGTATCAGCCGGCTCACCTCGATGCTTTTCGCAACAATTACCCCTTCCGGGTCAATCAGGTAGCTTGTCGGTAGCCAGCGTACTGCATACGCTTTCAGCTCGTTGCTGTTCCATCCACCCTCGGAGATTACCTGCTGCCAGGCCAGGCCATCCTTTTCAATAGCATTCAGCCAACGGCTTCTCTCCTCATCGATCGATACCCCGACAATAGTGAGGTTCTTATCTTTGAACCGTTCATGGAGTTCAACCAGTGTGGGGCTCGCTTTCCGGCAATCGGGACACCAGGAGGCCCAGAAATCTACCAACAGATACTCTCCCCGCAATGAACTCAGTGAGAGCGTATCACCCGAAACGGTCGGGAGTGCGAAATCGGGAGCGACCTTTCCGGGAAGTACATTTTCCAAACGGGCCAGGTTCTCCTCCAGCTCCTTCATGTATGAGTGGCTGTTCAATGAGGCTGAGAGCTGTTTGCGGATAAGTTTCAGCCTCTCATAATCATATTTGTAGATATTTCGGTTCAGAAAATAGAGTGCCGCCGAAGATGCCGGATTGGCCAGCAGGAGGCTGTCGGGACTCGCTGTTCCTTTCGCCATCACGGGTAACATCCGGTGAAACATCTCCGCCTCTTCCGATCCCTTGAGGAGTGCGACCTCCCAATCGTCCGTCACCTCCAGATCCAATGGACCATTATCCAGGAAAAGCTGGATCCTTTTCGACTTTTGTGACGGTGTTATCGTATAGACTGCAGGTTCAGCCAGAATACCCGTAAAGATGAATCTCCCTTCCGATATCTCTGCGGAATCGAGGTCGATATATTTCCTGTTCTTATACTCCTGCAGGTAGACCTTCCCGGTAAACCCGGCCGGAACCGTCCCTGTAAGCGTGAAACCGTCACTCTTTCCGGTCGGCCGGCACGCCATGATCGACAGTGCGATCAGAAGAATATATGAGATCCTTTTCATCATGCCTATTCCCATTCTATGGTTGCCGGCGGTTTCGACGAGATATCGTAGACCACACGGTTCACCCCTTTTACCTTATTGATGATCTCGCTCGACACCTTTGCCAGGAATTCATACGGAAGATGAGCCCAATCGGCCGTCATGGCGTCGGTTGAGGTTACGGCACGCAAAGCAACGGTGTTTTCGTATGTCCGTTCGTCACCCATCACTCCCACCGATTGCACCGGCAGAAGAATGGCTCCAGCCTGCCACACCTTGTCGTAGAGCCCGGCATCCCTGAGGTTCGAGATAAAAATATCGTCAGCATCCTGTGCGATACGCACCTTTTCCGGTGTGATATCGCCCAGGATCCGGATACCCAATCCGGGGCCGGGGAAGGGGTGGCGATAAATCAGATGCGGCTTCATGCCGAGCTCCAGTCCAATCTTCCTCACTTCATCCTTAAAGAGCAACCGCAACGGTTCGCACAGTTTCAGGTTCATCTTCTCGGGAAGACCTCCCACATTGTGATGGCTTTTGATAACGGTTCCAGTAATGGAAAGCGACTCGATGATATCGGGGTAGATCGTCCCCTGTGCCAGCCACTTGATCTCTTTCAGCTTACCGGCCTCCTCCTCGAAGAGATCGATAAATCCTTTTCCGATAATCTTCCGCTTCTGTTCAGGGTCGGTCACCCCTGCCAACTCCCGGTAGAAGCGTTCACGGGCATCTACACCGATCACGTTCAGTCCCAGGTGCTCATAATTCTCAAGTACGGTTTCGAACTCATTTTTGCGCAGCAGTCCATGATTGACGAAGATGCAGGTCAGATTCTTTCCTATTGCCTTGTTCAGCAAGACGGCAACCACGGAGGAATCCACCCCCCCCGAGAGGGCCAGGATCACCTTGTCGTCTCCCAGCGTCTCTTTCAGTTCAGCTACGGTTGATTCAATGAATGAGGCGGGCGTCCAGTCTCTCCTGCATCCGCAGATGGTGAGGAAATTATCGAGAATCCTGGTTCCCTGCTCCGTATGAAATACTTCGGGATGGAACTGCACCCCCCAAGTCGGTTCATCCTTTACCTTGTAAGCGGCGATCTCCACCTCTTCGGTGGAAGCGATGACCGAAAAATCTTCCGGAATCCGCACGATAGTATCCCCGTGCGACATCCACACTTGTGAAAGTTGCGGGATATTCCCCAAGAGCAGATCTTCCGGCTCCTTCACGCTCAGGTGGGCTCTCCCATATTCACGGCTATCGCTCTTCTCTACTGCCCCACCGGATGAGTAGGCAATCCACTGTGCCCCGTAGCAGATACCCAATACCGGATAGTTGCGCCGGATCTTGCGGAGATCGGTTTTGAAGGCTGTCTCATCATTTACCGAGAACGGGCTTCCTGAAAGAATTACACCTTTCACCGTCTCGTCTTCGAACGGAAATTTGTTGAAAGGGACAATTTCGCAATAGGTATTCAGTTCACGCACCCGACGACCGATAAGCTGTGTTGTCTGGGAACCGAAATCGAGGATAATTATTTTATCGTGCATTCTAATCGAGCATTTTTATTGTGCGATGCAAAGATACAAAAAGTATGGAAAAAACAGCAGGCGCCTCCGGCGTCATTCACCCAGGCCCCACTCCCGGTTGGGCCTGTTTCCCATGACAAAGACCAGCCTCCCGCCCGCGGCAATCTCCTCATGCTCTATCCAGCTCCTGTCCAGTGCCTTTCCGTTCAAGGTAGCCGACTGGATATATTTGTTCTCAGGAGAGTTGTTTAGGGCTTCAATCTCAAAGATCTTTCCGTTGCCGAGATCAATCTCGACACGGTCAAAAAAGGGAGAGCCTATGCTGTAGCCGGGGAGTCCTGGCGTAACGGGATAGAAGCCCATTTGCGAGAAGACCACAAACGACGACATGCCTCCCCCATCTTCATCGCCGGGCAATCCCATCAGATCGTTTCTGAACCATTGCCTGATCAGGTCCCGGATCCGTTTCTGCGTCTTCCAGGGGGCACCGGCATAGTTATAGAGATAGGGAATATGGAGCGACGGCTCGTTTGCCATTGAAAACTGTCCAACATTCCCCGTATGGTCGGGCAACTGGGCAAAGAATTCATATTTACTTTTTCCCAGGGGTTCGGCAAACATCTGGTCGAGGTTCCTTATAAATTCATCCGCCCCACCCATCAGGTCGATCAGGTCGGGAATATTGTGCTGCACATCCCAGCGGTAAACCCAGCCGTTATTCTCCCCGTAATAGCCTCTGGCTCCCATCCCGCCCGAGAAGCGGTAATCGAAGGGTTGAATAAAATTACCGCTGTCGTCCTTGGGATGGAAAAACTTGGTTTCGGGATGAAAAAGGTTCCGGTAATTGAACGAACAGTTCATGAAATAGTCATGCTCTTCTGTCCGCCCCAGCTCCCTGGCCAGTTGAGCCAGGCACCACTGATCGTAGGCAGTGCCCAGTGTAACGGCAACAGGCTGTCTCCGCTCGAAGCCGTGAACCTCGGGGATGGTCTCCTCCTCACCCTCCCGCAACGCGGGAATATACCCATGCTCTCGATAGAACCGGTCGAGTTCGCCTGCCGGCTTGCCCGACCATGGTGCAAGCGTCTTCTCCATAACGGCACCCTTGCCGGCAAGGTAGGCCTTTTCCAAATCGAAATTGCCCAACCCCTTCATATGGGCATCCAATACCGAAGCAATCCCGTGATTGGAATTCATCCGTCGGCTGTCGCCCGTGATTTCCGGGAATGTAGGCATCCAGAAATGTTCCATTTGCCCGGCCATCAATACAAAAGAGTTCAGGATATCCTCCTCCCGCTTCGGGTCGATAATCACACGCAGGGGATGGTGCGCCCTGTATGAATCCCAGATCCAGTCGTCGGTATAGAAAGGACGTCCCGAATCGACATGCACCTTCCCGTCAAAGGCGCTGAAGTAACGTCCATCCTCCGAAATGGAGACGGGACGCTCAAAAGTGCGGTAGAGGGATGTGTAGAATACCACCCTGTCATCCTCTGTTCCTCCGGAGACCTTGATCTTCCCGAGCTCGTCGTTCCACAACTTCCGACCCTCCTTCCTGACACTCTCCAGACTCTTCTCCGCCACCTCCCTCTCCAGGTTTTTCCTGGCCTGGACTTCATCGATAAATGAGACACCATAGCGCAACACCACTTTTCCAAGGTTGGAAGGGAAATGCATCACCAGGCTGGCATTCCGTCCAGACACGGAGGTCTCCCCTGTCAACTCGTTATTCTTCAGTGCGGAGACACTTAGCGGAGGCTGTTCAGGAAGCAGGTAGAGATAAACTTTCGTATTATTCTCTATCAGTTGATACCCCGATAATGCCGTTCCGTCCCAGGAGAGTTCTCCTTTTCGGGAGTTGAGCACGATCCCAATCTCGTCACCCTCCTCAAAACTGAGTTCGTAGATGGCGGACTGGCGAGAGAGTCCATACTCAACGGCAACACCCTCCTCTTCCAGATAGACGGAATAGGAATAGGGGGTTATCTCTTCATTGTCGTAATGGTAGGCAATCACCGGTTTCAGCCCATGATCCTTCCGGGAGAAGGGACTCAGGTTGAATGCCGAGCTCCCCCGGTGACTGGTAACGATGATGGGAAGACCCTCCAGCAGATCACCGGTAAAGTCTCGACGCTCGGGATAGACCCTCAACATGCTGTAGGGCATGTGAACGGTAGGAAAGGTCGGGACAAGCAGATGACTGATATTTCCCATATAGGGATTGACATAGTCGACCGGCTCCATTGCCGGTTCCTTCAGGCGTGACGTGCAAGAGAAGAGCAGGCAGCCTGCAAACAACAAGCTGACGGCAAAGATCCTGTTCAATGATTGTTTCATATTATCTTTCCATTTAAAATCCCAATAAAATTGGACAATTCATTTTAATTAACTTTTAA
>ENA-UOYA01004106-UOYA01004106.1-activated-sludge-metagenome-genome-assembly--contig:-NODE-4106-length-12486-cov-67.922532_pt1 | contig 12486 bp, 16 predicted proteins | sample MGYA00238163_ERZ764804 | MGnify/ENA primary metagenome ERZ764804 (study PRJEB28919, sample SAMN05720223) | activated sludge metagenome | isolation source: Anaerobic digester | place: Hong Kong...
GATAATGGAGTTTTTTCGATAGTAAGAAAAACATTACCATCTTTAAAATCAACTGTAAAAAGAGATTTTGAAGAAGTTTTGGATTCGTTTGGAATAATAGATAAAGTAAAGGTCAATAAAACAGATTTAACATACACCTACAAAGGTAGGACGGTTGAAATGTTTTCGGTTGACAATCAACAAAAGGTTAGAGGTCGTAAAAGGTGGGGTCTATTTTGCAACGAGGCAAATGAACTGAATTATAAAACAGACTTTTACCAACTATTTACTAGAACCACAGGAGCAATAAACATAGACTTTAATCCAGACGATCCTGAAACATGGATAAAAACAGAATTAGAGGAAAAACGGTTCAATGAAATTGGGGACGTAGATATTATTGTTTCAACCTACAAGGACAATAGATTTTTAGAACCAGAGCTAATACGTAATCTTGAATCACTAAAAAGCGATGCGGAGTTTTGGAGAGCATTTGGATTGGGAGAGTACGGTGCAATAAGCGGTCAAGTGTTTACAAACTGGGAAGTAGGTAGATTTTCAACAACGTTAAAGAAAAGAGCCTTTGGATTAGATTTTGGATTCACACACGACCCAACTGCATTGGTAGAGTGTGGATTAAGCGGTGGAAATTTACACGTTAAGCAACACATTTACGAAACACACATGACCAACTCAGATATTATCGCAAGATTTAAAGAAATTGGAATTAAGAAAAGTGATACAATAATTGCAGATAGTGCCGAACCAAAATCAATTAAAGATTTAAGAAATGCAGGTTACAATGTAGTTGGTGCGAATAAAGGTAGAGATAGTATTAAACACACAATTTCAAATTTAAGACAATATAAAATAATCTTAGATAGTAAAAGTTCAGAATTGATTACAGAATTTAAGCGATATAAATACAAAATGAATAAATACGGAGATTACATTAATGAGCCTATCGATATGTACAATCATGGAATTGACGCAATTCGTTATTATTCAGAAAATCAACTTTCAAAAAACAATCTCATTTTACTATGATAAAAGAAGATGCAATAAAATTACTCATAGAAGTAATTAAGAAAGGGAAGCGGCACGTAAATTATGCTAAAAATGTAGATAGGGCAAAATTGTATCACACATTAGTAACAGGCGAAGATGCAGAATCGTTGCTAAAAATGTATGCGAGGCGAGAAAATGATGATCTATTTAAACAAAGGGTTGCTATAACTCAACATATTTTCACCACTACTACAAAAAGCATTATGGATGTTTTTTATAAAGTTCCACGAGCTTTGTATAATAGGATTTTGGCATTCAAGGACGATGATTCAAATTTAAGGCTGAGAGAGTTAGAAGAAATATTAGCAAAATACTACGGTGATTCAAGTTTGGACGACTGGATGGCAACAAGATATTTGGATTTAAACGCATTCGATCCAAATACTTTTATTGTAGAGGAATTTGAGAGCTTCGACAACAAGGTGACTAGAGCCAAACCCTACCCTTTTGAAGTCAGTTCAGAAATGGCAATTGATTTTCAATATAAAAACAATATACTACAGTATTTGATTGTTGAGCAAAAAAAAGATAAGTTGTTGAGATATACAATTTATACCGACGTTCAAAGTATTGTATTTCAACAAGTAGATTCAAAAGATTTGAACATTTCTGAAGAAGATACTATAATTCAGTATTTTGACAAGTTATACATAAGTATAAATAAGAATGTTTATGAGTATATCGAGCCACTGCCATATAATTTAGGTAGAGTTCCAGCAAGGCAAGTAGGAATTATCAGGGCAAAACAAAAATCTGGGGACGACAATATTTCGTATTTATCACTATTCGATGCTGCAATTCCGTTTATAAAAAAATCCATTAAAACAAATTCTGAACTAGATTTGGTGATGTCAAACATGGCATTTCCGATTAAAATTAGCTATGTTCATAAATGTGATGAGTGTGGAGGATTCGGAAAGGTTAACAACACGACTTGCGGTGAATGTGGTGGAACAGGAAAGATTCACCCTACTTCGAGTATGGAAACAATTGAAATTGGAATGAATGGCAATTTGGATAATGAAAGTGTGATTGACTTAAATAAAATGGTAGCCTTTGTTTCACCGCCAACAGACATTATAAAAATAATGGATGAGTATGTGGACAAAATGGTAGAACGAGCCAAAGAAATAGTATTTAATTCGGATATTTTCACAAAAAAGCAAATATCCGATACAGCAACAGGGAAAATATTAGATTCTCAAAACGTATATGATGCTTTGCAGCCAGTTTTTAGAGCCTATTCGGATATGTGGGAGCATAAAATTGATGTGATTAGTTTAATTACAGATTTGAATAATAAATTAGTCCGTTCGTTTACATTTAATAAAGATGCAAAATTAAAATCAAAAACTGAATTGTTAAGCGATTTAACTTTACTAAATTCTGCAAATGCTTCACCAGAATTTAGACGTGATGTGTACAATGATATTGCAAGAATAACATATTCTGATAATCCTAATGAATATTTACGATACCAAGTTAGAGAGCGATTTAATCCTTTTAGTGGCTACTCTCAAGATTCAATTACACAAGCACTTTTATCAGAATTTGTAAGAAAGGAAATAAAGGTTCTGTACTATAACTTCAATTACATCTTTAATGAAGTCGAACACCGATCTATTTTGAAAGGAAAAGATTTTTATTCTTTGACTTATGAATTACAAAAACAAGAAGTTGATGCAATAGTTTCAGAAATTATAGACCAAACAAAATCTTCAGTTCCAGTTTTATAATGACAATAGAAGAAAAGATAAAGCTATTAGGAGATTTATCAAAGCAAACTGAACAAAAAATAATTGAATTGATAAATAATTTTGATACCAAAATTACTGGTATTCAAAAGGATTTATTGTTATCTTTGCTAAGTGATTTTGTTTCAAATCTAACTTTTACTGATAATGTTTTAGATAGGAGTGTTCAGAATTTCAATAGAATTGCAAGTTTTGATAATTGGTTTTCGGATTTTAGGAATATATTTTTAGAAAATCAAATATTAGATTTTGGAAAAACATTATTAGAATACTCAAAAGATACAGGAAATTATTATCTTGCAATCGGTTTTCCAAAAGAAACGATTGGAAACATATTAGAAAAAAATGCGTTATTAGAAGCAAGGATTGGGATTAAAAATAATAAAATTATTGCAGGTAGTTATTTAGACAATCTTGCAAATATCGAAAGTGTAAAAAACGATTTAAAGAACATCGTTTTAAGCAACATCAACAATAAGTCAAGCCTAAACATTCTCACTAAAAATTTATCAAATTATATCAAAGGATCGCAAGGGATTAATGGAGCTTTGCAGCGATATTATGACCAATACGCCTACGATAGTTTTAATTCTGTAAGAGAAATAAAGAATCAAGAATTTGCTGAAAAGCTAAAATTGAACTTTTTTATTTATGCAGGAACTACTATTTCAACAACGAGGAAGTTTTGTGCTGAAAGGTCTAACAAACTTTTCCATGTAAGTGAAACGAGCAAATGGGTAGATGATCCAAACCTAATTGACCAAAAAACAAAGCTATCTTATAACCCTTTGATTGATAGAGGCAGATATAGGTGTAGGCATCATATTCAGTATATTTCTAACAAAATGGCTGAAAGGTTGGATATTGGCAAGTTTAATAAATTCAAATGATAGATAAAACTCAAGAACGAATCTGGAAAAATCACCGAAGAAAAACTGGTGAATTAGAATTTATGAAGAAAGTTTGGACAAAGCTGTTTGGGGGCGTTGATGAGTTTGGTAAATGTGAAGAATGTGGACGATGGATTAAGTTCGATCCTTTTCACGTTGCACACATCAACAGCAAGGGAGCAAGGCCAGATTTGAGAACAACTGAAGATAATGTTTTAATCCTTTGCAGCGATCATCATACACAAATGGATTCAAAATTTGAAGGAAAGACAAGAAATGATTTAAAAGTATTGCCAAAAATTAAATCTATTATACTAAAATACAAAAATGGTTTTAGCGAAAAATAGTACAGGTGTAGAAAGGGAATTCACTTGCCATCAGTGGGATAGTTTCCCACCATCAAAGTGGGGTTGGACGATGCTTTTCAGAGATTGCAGACCAGATTCTATTACAAAGAATGTGGGTTATCCTTTTGCCTATACAGACGCTACGCCAAACTACGATATTCATGCAAGAAACGGAACTTCTGTTGATACAGAATACTTTGTAACACTTGGGAATGACGAGGGCGAAGAAAAGGCTATTCTTATCAACAATAGGGAAATTCCAATGGATGAATTTCAAGTTCATTGGAACGGAGGGAAGACGGTTTTCACGGATGTAGAAGATACAAAGACAACTCCAGAAATCGCACAAACAATATTGGAGGTTGCAAGTATCGAATCAGCATTTAGATTACGCCCGATAACATTTGCACAGGCAAACGCAATGCAAAATAAGAAAAAAGGGATGATTGTATTTATTGAAGATACTTTTACAGATGGAGATGGCACAATTAATATAAATAAACACTATGGTTGGGATGGCACGAATTGGATGGCTTTTTATTAGCATTTTATTTTGCGTAAACTTGAATGCACAAGTTTATCCGTATAAGATAGCAGCAAAAACGGATACGGTTGCTGTAATTAAAAACATTGGTGGAGTAAATAAAATCACCGTTGGCGATATTGTTAAGTTGGGCGACACTTCAAATATCAACGAATTGCAAGTAATTGATACATTTTCATTTTCCAACGACACACTAAGAATTTCGCTTTCAAAAGACAATGAAAAATACAAAGCAGTTTCAATTTTGGGTGCAGATAAACAAAAGGCTGATACTTTTTTAATTACATCAAACCAATTAAGACTTTCACTTGAAAGGGATGGAGTTCCATTTTATTCCGTAAATCTTGCCCCATATTTAGACAATACAGATGGACAAACATTGTCAATCGCAGGAAATACATTAAGTATTAGCGGTGGAAATTCAGTAACATTGCCAATTACAACCTATACAGCAGGTGCAGGTATTAACATCACAGGAAATGTGATTTCAAATACTGGAGATTTGTCAAATTCAAACGAACTACAAGTTTATAGTCACACAGGAACAACAAGCTACACTAATACGCTAAGTCTTTCAGGTGGTTCATTTTCCATAATCGCAGGTACAAATATGGCAATTTCGCATAATGGAAGTGGGGTAATTACATTAAATGCCAGTACTGGAAGCAACACAAACATCTACAATAGTAATGGTTCACTAACAGCACCTAGAACTGTAGGTTTAGCAGGATATAATTTAGAGTTTAATGGAACTGGAAATATTTACTTAAACAATTCTGGTAGAATAGGATTGTTTTTAAATTCAACTCCATTTACAGCATTTTCAAATTCAACAACTGGAATTCAGGATGGAAATGCAAATAACGCATCGGTTGATGGAATTTTATGGCAAAGTTTCGGTACTGGTTACGCTTTTACGTCATATAGTGGTTTTAGTCATGGGTTACATACTAGAGTAAACAGCACACTAGCAGCTTATAAGATTTTAAATTGCTCAAGCGGTTCAACTGCAACTGATAGATTTACAGTTTTTGGAAATGGAGTAGTTAGGATACAAGGATTGCCAAATGCGCAATGTTTGGCTACAAATTCAAGTGGTGATATAGTCGCTTCAACTTTTCCAAATCAACTTCAAACTTATAGTCATTCTGGTACAAGCAGTTATACAAATACTTTGAGTAGCGGTGGAGGGTCATTTTCGCTTTTGCCAGGAACAAATATAACATTAAGTCACAATGGTAGTGGTTCGGTCACAATCAATGCAAGTGGTGGAGGTGCAGGGTGGCTTACAACTGGAAACGCAGGAACAAATCCAACATCTAATTATTTGGGTACAACAGATGCTCAAGATTTGTCAGTAAGAACACAAGGAACAGAAGTTTTAAGATTAAAAGTAGGAGGAATGATTGGACAAGGCACAGCCAGTCCATCCTATCCTTACCACATGGTTATGGGTGGAACATCAGCTTTTAAAAGAGAAACCACACAACCAACGATTAGAGATGCTTTTAAAACAAGTTCTACATCAGAGTTTTACACAGAAGCTAGTAATGTAGGACTACCGCGACAGACATTCAAGATTTATAGCAATTTTGATTTAGATGGTGGTTTATTTGTAGAAGATAATTGCTCAAGAAGTATTTTTGGATTAAATTATGTAAAACTTGGTGGTTATGGCAATACAAGAAACGACGTTTCTACTTCTGTTGTGAAAAACACACTTTATACAGATGCAGGAGCTATCGTTAAGTCTTGTCCAGCAGGAACGGTTGGAGAAACACAATCTGCAAATAATGCAAACCTAACAACTTCACATAGATTATTTACAGTTCCTTCATCGACTAACTTGACTTGTTCACTAAACCCTATGGCTAGTGGTGGTCAAATACTTTACTTGAAACGTGATCCAGCTAGTGCAGGAACTGGAAACGTGGTACTAACATCTAGTACATTAATAGATAGTTCATCATCTTATACTTTAACATCATCCAGTAGTGGGGTTGTACTAGCGTACAATTCAGCCACTTCAAATTGGTATGTAATAGCGAAATTATGATATTATCAGAAGAAATTAATAATGCGATTAAGAAAAACAATTCAGATATGCTGTTATTTGGATTTGTAGTTGGGGCAACGATTAATGATAAAATTAGTGTAGCTGGAGCCATAATTAAATTTAAGTCAAAATTCAATATAAAAACAAAAAACTCAACCCTTGAAAGACGGTATTTTTTTATTGCATCAAATTATATAAGTAATTTAGAATGAAAGCACTTGCAATATTAGGAACAATTGTAATTTTTGGAGCAGTATTTATTGCAGTCAAGATTTATGAATTTTTAGACGAGAATTTATGAAAAACACAAGCAATTAACCATTGCTTACATTGATAAAATTAACAAAAAATTTAGTAGCTCAGAACATCAATTATTAGAAAATTTGGGTTTTGATAATGTTGTTTGCGACGATAGATTTATGTAAGTATATCAACTATTTTTTGGCTTAAAATTAAAAATAATGAGCATAACATCAAAAGTTTTAATCGGAAGATACGAAGTAATTTGCAATAAGATTGTAGAAGAATTTTGCAAAAAACAAGGACTTGAATTCTATGGATGGGTAGGTGATAATGTTGGCGAGATAGCCTCATTTAGTACAATCTACTTTTTCAATATGACAGATATTATTTTGGACTTGCTAGAAAATGCACCAAAAGGCGAAATACTAAAATGGCAAGATGAGAATTTGGAAAGTGAAAATTACATAAACTACCACTCCTTCATAAAAGGACTAAGATGTAATCAATTAAAATAAACATATCATGAGTGAATTTATTACAGCCACTAAAAATGGCATGACAAGAAAATTTCCAAAAGAATCATGGAAAAGAAGTAAAGGCGATTGGGTTGAGGTAATCGACACTCCAAAAGACCTTGAAGAAGCTGCTGTAAAAACAAAAGGACGAAAAAAGCAAGAGCAAGAGAAATTAGAATCACCAGAAAAAGACCTTGAAGATGAAAATTAGGAATAAATATACCAAAGAGGTTTTAGATGTAACCAGAGAGCAATACGACAGCATACTTTCAAGAGAGGGTAACAGATACGATATTATTGATAGCAAGGACGATCCAGCACCAATAAAAGAGGTGCCAGATGACATTGAAAACGAGGTAAAAAAGAAAAAAGGTAAAAATTTTGAAATATAAAAAATAATTAATATTTTTGCATGGAAATACTTAGCGAGTTCTTAAGCAGAACTATAAACCAGCCAGTCGAGAGCATTCAAGAAAAGCTCTATAAAAAACAAGAAGATGGAACATTTTCCAAAGATTTAGTTGAAAACGCATTAGATGTTATCCTTGAGCTAGATAAAGATCGAGTTAGTAAATTAAAGCAAATTGACAACTCCGATATTACTAAGTTCAAAAACATGGGTAAAGCAGAAGCGTTGACAAACTTTGAAAAGCAAATTAAAGAGCTTTACAAAGTTGAAGAAGACTTAAAAGGAATTGACTTAGTTCAAAGTATTATTCAAAAATCGTCAAACACAAAATTGACTGAAGACCAAATAAAGCTAAACCCTTTATTTATTGCTTTAGAAAAAAGGCTGAACGATGAATTGAATAACACGAAAACAACGTATGAAAAGCAAATCGAAGACCTTAAAAACGAATATACTTCAAAAGAAGTATTTTCAAAAGTAAATGAAACTGCTTTAAGTACATTGGAGGCTTTAAAACCAATTCTTTCAAGCGATCCAGCTAAATCAACTTATCAAAAGCGACTTTTTATCAATGATCTAAAAGGCGAATATGATTTTAAGTCAATTGACGGTCAAATCATACCAACGACGAAAGATGGTAAAAGGGCTGAAGATGAACACGGAAATCCATTAACAATTGAAAAATTAATTCAAAGAAAAGCAGCAATGATTTTTGAGTTTGAAAAACAAGGAGAAAAGGGAAGTGCGTCCAATTCTGGAGGTTCAGACCAAAATCTTGTTGTTCCAAAAACAAAGGAAGAGTTAAACAAAGCTATTTTTAATGAACCCGATCCAGCTAAGAGGATAGCATTACAAGAAGCATTTTCGAAGCTAAATAATTAAATAAAAATTACTAAAAAACACTAAAATGGCAGCAGGAGATTTTTCAGCATCAAATCTTGTAGATGTTCAAATAAAAGCAGACAAGATTTGGATGGACAACATGGCTAAGACTGACTACATTGCAGACGTAGAGGCATTTAAAGCCATTAAGGAAAACCAATCAGCAAACGTTACCGTACTGGAAACTGGTAAAGACTTAAAAGCCACAATTTCTTGGATTCAAGATTGTGATATTGAAGCAACCAGTTGTACGGACGACTGTTCGATTGATGGAGTTGAGCTTTCAACAGAAAGCAAAGACTTAGAGATAACTCAATGCGTTAAAACATCTTTCAAAGTTGAAGCAAAAGGATTTAGATCAAATTTGTTCGATATGGAGGAAGTTGTTGCAAAGGGAATGTTAAAAGCGTCAAAAGTGCTTGATGAAGAAATCACAAAGAGGGGTATTGCATTCTTAAATAGTTCGGCAGGGGTGAATGTCTATGCAGGACCTTTAGGCACACTTTCAAGCGGTGACACACAAATCGCTGGGGTGAATTGGAGTACACAATTATTACCTTATTTAAGAATGGTTGCAACGAAGAACCGTTTCAACAATCCATTCATGCTAAGTGGTGAGAATTACTATTTCACAGACAACGAAGCTGTTTATAACAAAGACAATTCAGATGGAAAAGGTGATTATGTTAGAAATAGTTTATTGAAGCGATACTATGATTTATTCAATATCGAAGCAGTAAACGATCCTGACATGGTGACCTACTTAATCAACAGAGGTGCAATTGCTTTTGCTAGTAAGAATTACGATCCAGCAAACCCTTATTCAATCATGAATCCTGGACAACAAAGGTATTCAATCGAATCAAGAAATTTACCAGGAGTTCGCTATGATGTTATTTACACAACGAAGTGTATTTCTAACAAGATTTATCATGTTTGGGATTTTAGAGGATATATTGAGTTCTTCTTAAATCCAACTGGTTGTGTAGCAGACAGAACAGGGGTGTTAAGATTTTTAAAAGTTTAGTTATCTTCCGAAGTTAAGAGTTGGGTTTGAATGCCCAACTCTTTTTTAATATTTAAAAATGTTTGAGTGCTACGAAAATATAATTGCTGTCAGCGAAACAACTTGTAACTGTTTTCCAGACAATCCAGAAATAGAAAGCAAAAGCGGTCTATACTTAGATGAATTAGAAGGGTTAGAGGTACTTACTTCATTATCTGATTGCGAAACAGGTAATATTTGGGAAATAGGACAAAAGGCAATCAACGAAGCAATTAAAATGTTTGTCGTAGATTCAAATAATTTAATATTAAAAAGATTCAAGCAAACTTTAAAGCAATACAACGGATTGTTGGGGTGGAGCGGTGGAAAAGACCATATAAACATACAAAAAAACTATGCTGGATTAGTAATTGATTGCAGACCTGTCAAATCTGGAGTAATTACCATTAAAGACATTGGATTGATTTTCGATGCAACCAATACAATTAACATCAAGATATTTGACCAATATTCAAATATGATTGAAATGGTCGATTGTATGACATTGGCAGGAAAGCGAAAGTCAAATGAAGTAAATATCAAATTGCCTATTTTTACAAAAGAATATGGTAAAATGATTTACTTCTTAGTTTATGAAGTAGCATCAAATGTGCCACTTGACAACAAGGTTGGATGTGATTGTGGTGGTGGATTTACTAGCAAATTCAATAGTGATAAACCATATTATTTTGGAAACTGGAACGGTTCGCACAGTTGGGCAAACTGGTGTATGATAGGAGGCATTCAAACAGATGACTTAGTTAGTTTTGATGAAGATTTTTCGGTTTCAAACTACGCTAATGGAATTTCATTGTCTGTTGATATGAATTGCAACTACAACGAAACGCTTTGTGAAGAAAATATGGATTATAGCGAACCGCTAAATATGTGCAAAGCTTTAGCGGTTCGATATAAAGCAGCAGAATTAATATCATTGAAAATAATTAATTCTACAAAATTGAAAAGAGAATCATTTTTAAGTCAAGATGTTTTAAATGAACGATTAGCTTATTGGACAGCAATGTATAGCGAGAAGCTAAACTATTTAATTCAGAATACTTCAGTTAGCAATAACGGATGTTTAGGATGCAATAGCAATTTTGGAATCGGAAAAATACTATCATGAGCGAAGTAGCAGCAGCAAAAGAATTGTTGAGTAGAATTCAATTTGAGGCAATTGATAGCTCATATATTTTAGCAAAACAAATCGGAATTGATTTAGCAGCTACGATAAAAAAAAGAGTATTGGAAAGTGGGTTAAGTTCAAATAGAACGCTATTTTCTCCGTACTCCGATAATTATAAAAAATATTTAGCAAAAAAAAATAGAGATACTAAAAGCGGTTTGAAGTTTGTCAAAAACTTTGAGTTGACAGGTCAAATGTGGGCAAATTTTGGTACTTCAGAAAGTGTTGATGTTGAAAAAAATGGAAACATTATTAAGGTCACTTTAAAAGGTGGAAATAGTGATTCGCAAAATAAAATAGACTGGAACAGTAACAGAGAGAAGAAAAGCATTATTGAACCAACTGAAGAAGAACTAAAACAAGCAAATGAAGATTTTAACAACGAACTTATAAAAATACTATTTAATGTTAGATGATTTGATTAAAGATATTGCAATTAGACTGCAAAATGAACTCAATTTTAGTGTTTCATTTGGTCTTGCACATACTCAAATCATTGAAAAAAATGGAAAAATACTAAAAAGTCCAAAGTCTATTAATTTAGACCCTATGACTTGCGATAATATGCCTGAAAAGTTTATATTTCCAGATTCTACATACAATATGTTGACTTTTTTCAAAGAAATAAAAACAGAGGTAAAAGAAAAATTTGCTGGTCATTTCATCGAGCAAAATTCAACATTAATTTTAGGTTGTTGGTACAATACGAAGCGATTAAACACAACCAAAACTAATTTAATCAGCACCTTAATCAATAAGGTGCTGAAAGGTGTAGATGAAACCGATCAGATTAAGAATATTGAAATAACCTATAATGGATATTCTGATGCAAACCCATTCATTGGATATGACATGAATGAAGAAAAGAATCAGTATTTGATGCACCCATACGATGCTTTTTCATTAGTATTCAACTTTAAGTTTTTATATACTTGGAATTGCATTAAAAATATAACTGTAATTGACGAATGTTAGAATATTTTTTAGAATGTGCTAGAATTTCGGTAATATGTTTTGTAGTAACGAACATATTTTTTAAAAGTGGTCACATACTTGGATGGTACATTGACATATTGGATGATATTTACAGAAAAAACAAATGGTATAGCATTATTGCAAAGCCATTAGGATATTGCGAATTGTGTTTTACTGGTCAAGTTGCGTTATGGTATTATTTAATATATTATGGTATTAATTTTAATATATTAACATTTGTATCAATCGTTTTAATAATTTTATTACAACTACAAAAACACTTTAGAGATGCGTAATTTCGCTGATTATAATCCTCCAGACATCAACGAACACAAAAGTAATGTTGACGGATACGACTTTGACAAAAGGCTTAAAAATGTTGATGGTAGAGTATGGGAAATAGTAGATGAAGATAGCGGTGGTGGTACTGTTGACCCTCCAGTTTCAACAGTTCAAACTGAATCATTTGTTTTAGATGCTGATGGAAAGGCAACTTTATCCGTTACAGGATTTGCAGCAATATTAACCGATAATTCAAAATACGAGATTTATTTTGAGGGTCAACGAAAATTTTTCACCAACGGTGATTTTAC
>ENA-UOYA01004107-UOYA01004107.1-activated-sludge-metagenome-genome-assembly--contig:-NODE-4107-length-12484-cov-4.827902_pt1 | contig 12484 bp, 9 predicted proteins | sample MGYA00238163_ERZ764804 | MGnify/ENA primary metagenome ERZ764804 (study PRJEB28919, sample SAMN05720223) | activated sludge metagenome | isolation source: Anaerobic digester | place: Hong Kong...
TGATCTTACTAAAGCGCTTCCTTATACTTCTTCAGCTGGTGATGCTGTTGTTGAGTTGAAAGGAACAGGAACATCAATTGGTGCGAATGCTGGAATTAATTACGTTCGAGAGCAGTTGTCAATAGGTGTTGCTTACCGTACTTCAACTAAAATTGATATTTCAAGCGGTGATGCTTCGTTTACAAATGTTCCTTCTTCATTATTGCAAAATGGAACAATTCCTTCTTCGGCATCTTTCGAAACAAGTGTTACACTTCCTTCCGTTTTTTCGGTGGAATTAGCATATCATATCACTCCTAAAGTTCTTGCAACACTCGAAATGAATTATACAGGGTGGAAAGTGTATGATTCACTTAATTTTGTGTTTAGTGATAATGCTCAACTCGATTCGCGCCAAGCTAGAAATTATAAAAATGCAATGGCTATTCGCGCGGGAATCCAGTATAAAAAAACAGAACGTATAACTCTACGCGCTGGATTAGCTTTCGATCAAACTCCTGTGCAAGATGGTTATGTAAGCCCTGAACTTCCGGATGCAAATCGCTTGATTTATGCTGCCGGATTTAGCTATAAATTGAAGGGTAATTTCTCTGCTGATTTTTCATTGATGTACGAAAATGTGAAGGAAAGAAAAGAAGTGGATAATATGCAGACAAATTTCAACGGAACGTATAAAACGAATTTAGTGGTAGGAGGCCTCGGATTACAATATGAATTCTAAAACAATTATTCGGTACTGCGTTGCCGTTAGTATGTTATTGGGAGGTTGTAAACCAACTCTCGATGAACCGAAATATAATGCCGGTGAAGCCGACTTCGCGCGATTTGTAGCTGTTGGGAGTAGCTTTACTGCCGGGTATAATGATGGTGCTTTAACTCGCGCCGGACAAATTGCTTCTATTCCTAATATTCTTGCTCAACAGTTTGCTTTAGTTGGTGGTGGCGAATTTAAACAGCCTCTATTGCCTGCAGGAAATGGTCTTGTGGTAAATAGCCTCGGACAAATAACCGGTCAATTGGCCCTGTCGTCGCGTATTAATTGTGCAGGTAAATCTGATTTTGGGATCGCAAATGTTAGTGGTAATGCAGCAGGTATGCAATGGATTGGTAACGATGGTCCTTATAATAATTTGGGTGTTCCGGGTGCTAAATCGTTTCAACTGTATAGCCAGTTCCTCGGAAAAGGGGGCTCTGCAGGAAATTATTATTATCACCGATTCGCAAGTGATACCGGTTCTGTCTCAGGATTGAGCTCTACCGTTATCGGCGATGCTCAACTTATTAATCCTACTTTTTTCACACTCTGGATGGGTAATTCTGATGTGTATTCTTATGCTACTTCCGGAGGATCAGGTGTGGTAGGAGGTATGACTGCTTACGATATTACACCCATCGATACGTTTAATAAAGCTGTCGATTTTATTGTGAACGGATTAACTAGTAATGGCGCTAAAGGTGTAATTGCTAATATTCCTGATATAAGCGATATTCCTTATTTTAATACTTACCCTTACAACGGACTTACGCTCACGGCTTCCCAAGCAACTGCATTAAATGCTGTTTCTCCTCCGGGAATCTCGTTTACTGCAGGTGCTAATGCATTTGTTGTGGCAAATCCGGGTTCCGGTACTATTCGTCAGTTGAAATCAGGCGAGCTGTTGTTGCTTTCTATTCCTTCCGATTCTTTGCTTTGTGGAGGTTGGGGACAGCCGCAACATCCAATACCTGCTAATTATGTAATCGATAGTACTGAATTGAGTAATATCAAATCTAGTATTGCATCGTTCAATAGTAAAATTTCTTCTGTTGCAGCTGCTAAAGGCTTAGCCTTGGTAGATGTGAATCACTTCTATAAAACATTACGACCAGGTGTTAAATTTAATGGAGTAACAATGTCGGCTTCGTTTATTAGCGGCGCTGCATTTTCACTCGATGGAATTCATCCAAGCAATAAAGGATTTGCATTAATCGCCAATGAGTTTATTTCAGCCATCAATGCTCGATTTAAAAGTAATTTACCTCCTGTTGATGCGAATAGCTATACAGGAATTTTATTCCCTTAATCTTATTAAAGTGTTTTCGCTTAAGCGATCGAGGTTTTCTACTTCGGTCGCTTTTGTTTTATAGTTGATTTTAGCTTTTTTCGAAACTGTTAAGGCGTTTTCTTGTTATTGCCTTTGTGTTGTTTCAGTGCTTATTCGGCAGATTTAACAGATTTCTGTCAGCTTTTATACACTCGAAGCCCTATCTTTGCAATCCCAAACCGCGGATTAACTACCCGCATCTTTAACTATGAATGACCACAGTTTAGCAGGCAATATTACGCCGGAAGCTATCGACGATATTTATCGTCAGTATCTTCAAAATCCCGATAGCGTGGAACCTAGCTGGAAACAGTTTTTCGCAGGATTCGATTTTGCAAGAGCTCGTTTCGGCGATGATGATTTATCAGGACCCGTTCCCGAGCGCGTCGATAAGGAGTTTAAAGTGATTAATTTGATTAACGGTTATCGTAACCGCGGACATCTCTTCACTCAAACTAATCCTGTTCGTAAACGCCGCCAGTATACTCCTTCGCTCGATATCAGTAATTTCGGATTGACGGATTCAGATCTTGATATTGAATTTTCAGCCGGAAAAGAAATTGGTATCGGAAGTGCAAAGTTGCGCGATATTATTGCTCATCTCAATGATACTTATTGTCGCAGTGTTGGTGCTGAGTATAAATATATCCGTACTCCCGAAGTGATTCAATGGCTGCAAGGAAAAATGGAGAGTTCGAAGAATAGCACAAACTTTACCATCGAGGAGAAAAAGAGAATGCTTCATAAATTGAATGAAGCCGTGGCGTTCGAAAACTTTTTGCATACTAAGTTCACCGGACAAAAACGTTTTTCTTTAGAGGGCGCTGAAACAGCAATCCCTGCTCTCGATGCAGTTATTGATGCAGGTGCCGAACTCGGAATTAAGGAGTTCGTTATCGGAATGGCGCATAGAGGTCGTTTAAATGTCTTGGCTAATATTTTAGGTAAGAGTTACGAAGATATTTTTAGTGAGTTTGAAGGAAATGAATTTGATGAGAATTCTTTTGATGGCGATGTGAAATATCATCTTGGATTTTCTACTGATGTGGAAACACAACATGGTAAAAAAGTTCATCTTTTATTAACGCCTAATCCTTCGCATCTCGAAGCTGTTGATCCTATCGTTCAAGGAATAGTTCGTGCTAAACTCGATGAGCATAAGAATTCTACTTTCGATGATATCGCACCAATATTGATTCATGGTGATGCGGCTGTCGCTGCACAAGGAATCGTTTATGAAGTGATTCAAATGTCACTCTTGAAAGGTTATAGCACAGGAGGAACTATTCATCTTGTAATTAATAATCAAGTAGGTTTTACCACCGATTATATCGATGCCCGTTCAAGTACGTATTGTACCGATGTAGGTAAAGTGACGTTGTCGCCAGTGTTCCACGTGAATGGTGATGATGTTGAAGCGTTGGTGTATACTATTCGTCTCGCAATGGAATATCGTCAGAAGTTTCATCGCGATGTGTTTATCGATATTTTGTGTTATCGTAAATACGGACATAATGAGGGCGATGAGCCTCGCTTCACACAGCCTTTGTTGTATAAAACAATCGCAACGCATGCGAACCCACGCGAGATTTATAATGCGAAGTTGATGTCGCAAGGTATTGTTGAAGCAAACCTCGCAAAAGAAATGGAAAAGTCGTTTAAGGATTTATTACAACGTAATCTCGATAATTCTAAACAGCGTAAGAAAACAAAAGTAACACGTTTTATGGAGGGCAGCTGGAGCGGATTGCGCCTAGCTACTGCCGATGATTTTGAGTCGTCACCTAAAACTGCTGTCGATAAAAAAACTTTTTCTTCGCTGAGTTCTAAGTTAACAGCTCTTCCCGCCGATAAAAAGTTCTTCTCGAAAATTGTTCGCCTCTTCGATGATCGTAAAGCGATGATGTCAGAACCAGGTCGCCTCGATTGGGCAATGGGTGAGTTGCTGGCTTACGCTTCATTGTTGAATGAAGGTTTTCCTGTTCGTATCAGCGGACAAGATGTTGAGCGCGGTACGTTCTCGCATCGTCATGCAGTGGTGCGCGTGGAGGATTCCGAAGAACAATATGTTCCATTGCGACACATTGCTGACAAGCAAGCACCGTTCTATATTTATAATTCTTTGTTGAGTGAGTATGGTGTGCTTGGTTTCGATTACGGTTATTGCTTCGCTTCTCCGAATTCACTTGTTGTTTGGGAAGCTCAATTCGGCGATTTCGGTAATGGTGCACAGATTATAATTGATCAGTATTTAAGTAGCGCCGAAGATAAATGGCGCCGCATGAATGGCTTGGTGATGTTGTTGCCGCATGGTTACGAAGGACAAGGTGCTGAACATAGTAGCGCTCGATTAGAACGATTCCTTTCCTTGTGCGCAGAGAATAATATTCAAGTGGCTAATTGTACTACGCCTGCTAATTTCTTTCACTTATTACGTCGCCAGTTACATCGTCCGTTTAGGAAACCATTGGTGGTTTTCACTCCGAAAAGCTTGCTTCGTCATCCGAAATGTGTTTCTAACGTTGATGCCTTTACGAAAGGTGGCTTCATGGAACTTATTGACGATGAAAATGCATCTGCTAAAGAGGTGAAACGAGTAGTTTTCTGCTCCGGAAAAGTGTACTATGATTTACTTGATAGAAAAGAGAAAGAGGCTCGTAAAGATGTCGCTCTTGTTCGTCTTGAGCAATTGTATCCTTTCCCGCAAAAACATATAGATGCTGTTGTTGCTAAGTATGCTGCGGCCAAAGAAATTGTTTGGGTGCAAGAAGAACCCGAGAATATGGGCGCATGGACATACTTATTGCGCGTATGGAAAAAGGTAAAACTTCACCTCGTTTCTCGTGCTGAAAGTGCTAGTCCCGCAACTGGTTCGCATAAGCAACACGATAAAGAACAGCATGAAATTGTTGATCGCGTTTTTGCAGAAAAACTTACTGAAAATTAAAATTGAATTGAACTAACGGTAATGCGTTACCGATAAAAAAATATTGTCATGGCAGTTGAATTAAAAGTTCCGTCTCCGGGTGAATCAATAAGTGAAGTGCAAATTGCACGATGGATAAAAAAGGAAGGCGATTTTGTAGAAAAGGATGAAGAAATTGCTGAAATCGATTCTGATAAGGCTACATTAATGCTCGTTGCTGAAGCAGATGGTGTGTTAACTATTCTTGCGAAAGAGGGAGAGACTGTTGCAGTTGGTTCGGTAGTCGCAACCATCGATACTTCTGTTGCGGCACCTGCAAAAAAGGAAACTCCAGTGAAGTCGTCTCCTGCAAAAGAGGCTCCTGCTCCTGCCAAGGCTGCGGCACCTGTAAACTCAGATTCTTATGCGGCAGGATTGCCAAGTGTTGCTGCAAAGAAGATGATGGATGAAGCGGGCTTGTCGAATAAAGATGTTGCTGCTTCGGGTAAAGATGGCCGTATTACGAAAGGTGATGTTATTTCTGCTATCGCAAATGGTACTCCCAAATTGTCAATGCCTTCATCAGAAGTTTCACGTGATCAGCGTCGCGAGAAAATGACAATGTTGCGCAAGAAAGTTGCTGAACGTTTAGTGTCGGTGAAAAGAAATACTGCTATGCTCACTACGTTTAACGAGATTGATATGAGCGCGGTGATGAATGTCCGAAAACAGTATAAGGATGTCTTTAAAGAAAAGCATGGCGTTGGATTAGGTTTCATGAGTTTCTTTACTAAAGCAGTAACGGAAGCGTTGCAAGCTTTCCCTGCTGTGAATGCTCAAATTGATGGAGATGAAATTGTTTATCATAATTATGCCGATGTTGGTATTGCTGTTAGTGCGCCAAAGGGGTTAATGGTTCCTGTTATTCGTAATGCGGAAGGATTATCACTTGCTCAAATTGAAGCTACAATAGCAGCACTTGCAACGAAAGCACGCGACGGAAAAATTTCGGTGGAGGATATGACGGGCGGTACATTCACAATCACTAATGGTGGAGTGTTTGGATCGATGATGTCGACACCAATTATTAATCCGCCGCAAAGCGCGATTTTAGGAATGCATAATATTGTTGAACGAGCAGTTGTAGTAAACGGAAAAATTGAAGTGCGTCCTATCATGTATGTTGCACTATCATACGATCATCGTATTATCGACGGAAGAGAATCTGTTGGCTTCTTAGTGAAAGTGAAACAGATGATAGAAGACCCTATTAAACTCATGACCGGAGGAAATGATCCGATGAAAGTACTTCTTGGAGTATAAAAAATTTGTCCCGGCCTTTAAAGTCGGGATTTTTTTTACCTTTATTTAAAATTTTCATTATGCTAGCTCAAACACTATCCGCCATTTTTGTCAGAGACTTGACCAAACTTAAAGAGGAATTAAACCTCTATTCTTTCGAACACGATTTATGGAAAACCGATGGCATGATTGCTAACTCAGCCGGTAACCTCGCGCTGCATTTAGTCGGAAACTTAAATCACTTTGTTGGAGCTGTTATCGGTAAAACAGGGTATATGCGTCAACGTGAGTTAGAGTTTACAATGAAGAATATTCCTCGTAAAAAAATCGTGGAAGATATTGATGCAGTGATTGTGATGTTGCCTAAAGTATTAGCGAGCGTTACTGATGAAATTATGAAAACCGATTTCCCTTTGAAAAAACATGATGAAATCGTTACACATGAACAAATGCTAGTTCACCTTTACGGGCATTTAGCTTATCACCTCGGACAAATAAATTATCACCGACGATTGTTGAGTAAATAATTTACTCAGCTACCATAACTACTTCCGTCACTCCCGGAATCTTTCGTTTAAGTAAATTCTAAATGCTATTTGTCTTCTAATTTAATTTGAATCTAGCAACTGTGAATATATTGATATCAATTTTAATAGCCGATTGGTTCCCTTCCTGTATGTCTTATTCTTAAGATACGAATTTCCTGAAGGTTGCTCTTTATTTGGTAAGTTATACGGTAACTAAAAACTACAAACGCTCTAAATTCCTTATTAAGCGGGTCTTTCAACTTGTCAGCTTCGCAAATAAATGGGTTAGTTTTAATTAGGTCTAATCTGCTTAAAATCGCTCCTTTAACAATTGAGGGCGCTTGCTCGCTTTGCTTTTCTAAAAAAAGTAAAATTTCTTTAAAATGATCTAAAGCATTTTTATCCCATACAATTTTGTAAGATTTGTTCATCACCATTTAGATAATGACTTCATTGCCTCTTTATGTGATACTAAATTGCCATTATCCATTCGTGCAACAGCTTCATTTAGTTCTTTATTGTATTGCTTTTTAGTAATTCGTTTGGTGTCAGTGTCAACATTTAAAAAATTCTTAATCATTTCTAAAACTAAAGTTTGTTGCTTTGTCGTTAGTAATGGAAGATAATTATCGACTTGCTTTTGAATAGCTTTACTTGTCATTTTATCGAGACTTTAAACAAATTTACAAATTAATTAAACTAAATCAAAATGAGGGTTTCATTATTACTCTATAAGTTTAATGCCGGTTGGAATGAAGAAAATTGCATTTTCAAATGGTTCGTATTTGATTTAAATTGTGACATCTGAAAACCTCGAAGACGAGGCTTGAAAATTTTTCAAAACCAGAGTGCTGATTACACTTAAGTATTAGGATTTTGAAATATCAACACTAAGTAGTGTCCAGAGTTTTGATGGGTAATTTACTCAGCTACCGCAACCACTTCCGTCACTCCCGGAATCATACGTTTAAGTAAATTTTCTATTCCCGATTTTAGCGTTATTGTCGACGAGGGACATCCACTGCAGGCTCCTTTTAAGACAACACTCACAATTCCATTTTCGTATGAACGGAAGTGAATGGCTCCACCGTCGCCTTCTACTGCCGGACGAACATATTCATCTAATAGTTCAACAATCTTCTTTTCAGCTTCAGGATCTGGTGTGAATGATTCGCTGGTTGTAGCCGCTTTCGTTTCTTTTACTTCTGCCGAAGGCGTAATTGCTTTTTTCGCACGCGTCGGAATGTGATTTTCATCAAAAGGACTTCCAATGAATAAATGCTCTCCCGACATTAAAAATCCTCTTATAAATTCACGAAGGATATTGGTGATGTCGAACCAATCAAGATCGTTTTCTTTATTTAAAGTGATGAAGTTCGTCGTAATGAAAACTTTTGTTATTCCGCTGAAGTCAAATAGTTGTAACGCTAAAGGACAATTTACAGCTTCTTCTTTGCTGTTGTATTCTACAGATCCGCCTTCTAATAGCATAATGTTGGCTACGAATTTCATGCTATTCGGATTGGGCGTTAACTCGGCATATATGTTAATTGGAATGTTCATGTCTCTAAAACAAATTTTGAATTGTTTGGTTTAAGAAGGTCGTATGACTTTTACTAGTATTGTAATTGATGGGAGTAAAAGCGCAAAACCGTACCTTTGAAGCGCAAAATTACATATCCTTTGGCTAACAAAGGCGTAAATATTTTGATATTATGCAACAACGAGTAGATTTTTTGGTCATAGGTTCCGGAATTGCAGGATTGAGTTATGCCTTGAAGGCAGCTGAGTTCGGTAAGGTCATGATTATCACCAAAGCCAATGAGGATGAGACGAATACAAAGTATGCGCAAGGCGGAATAGCGGCCGTTACCTATGCTCCCGATTCAGTTGAAAAACATATTGAAGATACTTTAATCGCCGGCGATGGCCTATGCGATGAGAAAATAGTGCGTATCGTTATTGAAGAAGGAATGGAGCGCATCCAAGACATGATTCGCTGGGGTGCCAACTTCGATAAAGATGAAACGGGAAAGTATGATCTCGCTCGCGAAGGTGGTCATTCCGAATACCGAGTGCTTCATCATAAAGATAATACCGGCTTTGAAATAGAGCGTAAGCTGTTGATGCAAATCCATCAGCATCCGAATATCGAATTGCATACCCATCTCTTCGCGCTCGATTTAATTACTCAACATCACCTCGGCGAAGAGGTAACACGAAGTACTGGCGGAATAGAATGTTTTGGCGTTTATGTACTCAACTTAAAGACTAAAAAAGTTGACACGATTCTTTCTAAAATTACATTGATGGCTTCCGGCGGAGCAGGTCAACTTTATAAAACAACTACTAATCCGCTTATCGCTACTGGCGATGGCGTGGCAATGGTCTATCGCGCTAAAGGAACGGTGAATGATATGGAGTTTATTCAGTTTCATCCTACCGCTTTGTATAATCCTGGTGAAAGTCCTTGTTTCTTGATAACCGAAGCAGTGCGTGGATTCGGGGGAATTTTACGTACCGTTGATGGCTACGACTTCATGCCCGATTATGACGAACGCGGTTCTCTCGCTTCGCGCGATATTGTTGCTCGTGCTATAGATAATGAAATTAAAAAGTCGGGAGGGGAATTCGTTTACCTCGATTGTACGCATCTCGATCAACAGAAATTTGCAGAACATTTCCCCAATATTTTGAGAAAGTGTAAAAGCATCGGTATCGATCCGTTTACTAATTATATTCCCGTTGTTCCTGCTGCGCATTATATGTGCGGAGGAATTCGTGTCGATGAAAATGCCGCTAGCGATATTAAAAATTTATATGCGGCGGGAGAATGCGCTTGCACTGGATTGCATGGCGCTAACCGACTAGCATCAAATTCTCTTTTAGAAGCCTTGGTGTTTTCTCATCGAGCCTTCGAACAGTCGGTAAAGCAAATTTCGGCTATCCATCACCGTGATGATATTCCCGATTGGAATGCCGAAGGAACTACAGAGCCTAAAGAGATGATTTTGATAACAGGAAATCGTCGCGAGTTGCAAGCACTCATGAGCAATTATGTGGGAATTGTAAGAAGTAATGTGAGAATGAAACGTGCTATGGATCGCCTTCGAATTATTTATGGTGAAACGGAAGCATTGTATGAACGTACTGTTGTTTCGCCTGCATTGTGCGAACTTAGGAATATGATAAATCTTTCTTACTTAGTGGTGAAAGCGGCAATGCAACGCACTGAGAATAGAGGATTACATTATAACTCTGATCTCGACGCAAATAAATCTTCTCGAATCGAATAATGATGCAGCCTTTTGATTGCTTCGATATAAAAACAGAAAGTGATTTTAATAGTCATGCACTTTCGGTATTTGCTTTTCAAGCGAAGAATGTAGCAGTATATCGTGAGTACTTAGATGCACTGCAAGTGGATGTAAATAGTATTCAACATTATTCTGATATTCCTTTTCTTCCTGTTTCCTTCTTTAAATCTCGTACTGTTATTGCCGAGGGAAATCAGCCTCAAATTAATTTTACAAGTAGCGGAACTACCGGAATGATTACGTCAACGCACCCGGTTGCCGATGTGAAATTATACGAACAAAGTTTTAATCGTGCATTCGAATTGTTTTATGGTCCGATTAACGATTATTGCATCATCGCTTTGTTGCCTGCATACCTCGAGCGCGAAGGATCTTCGCTGGTATATATGGCCAATCATCTGATTAAAGCGAGTAAACATCCGCAAAGCGGATTTTATTTAAATCAATATGATGCATTAGCTGCTCTGTTGAAAGAACTAAGTGCCAAAAAACAAAAAACAGTATTGCTCGGAGTTACTTTCGCTTTGCTCGATATTTGTGAAAAATATTCATTCGATTTTCCGGAATTGATAGTAATGGAAACAGGTGGAATGAAAGGTCGTCGAAGGGAAATGATTCGTGAGGAATTACATTCCGTTTTGTGCCAAGGATTTGGAGTAAATAAAATTCATTCTGAATACGGAATGACAGAGCTTTTGTCGCAAGCATATTCGGCAGGAGATGGAATTTTTATTTGTCCGCCGTGGATGAAAATACTTTTGCGCGAAGTAAATGATCCTTTTGCTAAAGTGGGAACTAATGCCACAGGAGGCGTTAATGTGATCGATCTGGCAAATTATTATTCTTGTTCGTTTATTGCCACTCAAGATCTGGGCAAACAGTTCAACGACGGATCATTCGAGATTTTAGGGCGATTCGATTACAGCGATTTGCGTGGTTGTAATTTGTTGGTGCAGTAAGCGGATTATTCACGCTGATTCTATTTCGCGGTTTTTGTCCTGTAATCTCGCCAATTAGTCGCTTTTATTTTTTCTTTCGCCCATATTTCAGTCTATTTCTCCTTTGATCTCACTATTTTTGAATCGCAGATTATGGCATCAGGATATTCGAAATATTTGAAGTTGATTTATGTGGTAGGGGACTTCTTACTGCTCAATACTGTATTTTGGTTAGTCAGCTTTTACTATAAATGGCCCGTTCTTACAGCAGATACTAACTTCCTGGCTCAGTTTATCTACATAAACTTGTTCTGGGTAATATCTACGTTCCTGACCGAAGTTCATCATATAGATCGTGGTTTGCGCTATGAGCAGATCCTTTCTTTGCTATTTAGAGCCTACGCCATCTTCGTGGTAATGATCGTTGTTTTCTTGTATTTCTTTGATAGTTATTTTATTCCCGTTTTTCATATTGAGGTGAAGCTTGCAGTGTTTGCATTGGTCTTCTTTGTTTGGCGTTCGGTGATGGCTTATATCATCAATTTTGTTCGCCGCCGTGGATTGAATTACCGGAAAGTAATTATTGTTGGTAATGGACAACCTGCTTTGGATATGCAGCATTTCTTCGAGCGACATCCCGAGGTGGGTTATCGTTTGCTGGGAATATTTTCTGATGACTTAACCGATAACGATAGCGTTTGGCTGAAAGGAAAACTGAATGCTGCTCATACTTTTGCTCTCGATATGAAAGTAGATGAAATCTATTGTTCTGTTTCGGGAATGGAAGCTGATGAAGTAGCTGCAATGATGACTTTTGCAGATAGAAATTTAATACGTTTTAAAGTGGTTCCCGATTTCAGGGGATTTCTTAATCGTAGGGTGAAAATCGATTTTTATGAGTCGGTGGCTGTGTTAAGTGTAAGGAATGAACCATTGCAAAATATTGGAAATCGCTTAGTGAAGCGCTACTTCGATATCGTATTCTCTTTAATGGTAATTGCCATAGTGTTTCCTATTGCTTTGATTATTATCGCTCCGCTAATAAAATTGAGCTCGGCTGGGCCTGTATTTTTTAAACAAAAACGTTCAGGGAAAGACAATAAGGAGTTCACCTGCTGGAAGTTTAGAACGATGCGGGTGAATGCTAAAGCCGACATCGAACAGGCAAAGCAAGGCGATGAGCGAATTACTGCAATAGGTTCTTTTTTGCGAAAAACTAGCCTCGACGAGTTGCCTCAGTTTTATAATACATTGATTGGGAATATGTCGGTGGTAGGACCTCGCCCGCATATGCTTAAGCATACCGAAGAGTATTCAGCACTAATAGATAAATTCATGGTGCGCCATCTTGTAAAACCCGGAATAACCGGTTGGGCGCAGGTAAATGGCTTGCGAGGCGAAACACGCGACC
>ENA-UOYA01004108-UOYA01004108.1-activated-sludge-metagenome-genome-assembly--contig:-NODE-4108-length-12480-cov-19.464547_pt1 | contig 12480 bp, 7 predicted proteins | sample MGYA00238163_ERZ764804 | MGnify/ENA primary metagenome ERZ764804 (study PRJEB28919, sample SAMN05720223) | activated sludge metagenome | isolation source: Anaerobic digester | place: Hong Kong...
ATGCAGCAAGTAGGGTGCAATCGATTTTTAACCGCACCGATTTCTTTACACATATTAAAGTCCTCAGATAATAAAACTCTTCGAAATATAAGGCCGTTCTACTTTTTATCGCGATCTTACCACCCAACCGGCCTTACACCCCCCCGGCCGGATCCGGGGTTTTCACCCTCACCCTGGCCCCCTCTCCCTATCCCCTTCGGGGATGCTTCGCAGGGAGAGGGGCACAGCATCGCCGTTAATTCATACTCCGGCGGGGTGAGGGAATCGAAGCGCAGCACTTTCAGCGATACCGGCTCGCAGCACAGGTCAAAAGGGGTTTGCCGCAAAGAACTGCCGCCCCTCACCCCCGGCCCCCTCTCCCTTGGGGTCAGGCGTGAGGGGCGGCGGCGATTCTTAGCATTCTCTAAGCCTGCCCGGCTTGTTTTTGCCTGCAGGTTCTGCTATGATGATAATCATACTTTGTAGATAATGATTATCAATAAAATGACTGATCCTGAACTGCGCTACCAGGCGATCCTTGCCAAAATCCAGAAGCGCGGCGGGCGGCTGACCTCGCACCGCCTGGCGCTGCTGCGCCTGCTGGCAGCCTCGGAGGGGCACCCCAACGCCGCGCGCCTGCACGAGCTGCTGCGCGCTCAGTTCCCCACCATCAGCATTGCCACGGTCTACAAGACCCTGGCGGTGCTGAAGGAAGAGGGCGAGGTGCTGGAGATTGAGCTGCACAACGACCGCCGCTACGACGGCAGCAAGCCCCACGCCCACCCGCACCTGGTTTGCACGCGCTGCAGCCGCATCCTCGACGGCGACGGGCTGGCCGCGCTGCAGGATATCGAAGCGCAGATCGCCCGGCAGTACGGCTTCCTCGTTGAGCGCGAGCAGGTGGTCTTTTACGGGCTGTGCCCGGATTGTCAAAATACGCCGGAAGCGCAAACACCGCCTCCGGCGGCAGTAAACAGTATTTCACAGCACGATCAATGGGAGTAAAGCATGATGAGTGAAGAAAACAAGCACGCGCCTGCAAAAGGCACCACCAACCGCGACTGGTGGCCGCACCTGCTGAATTTAGATGTCCTCCACCGGCACTCGCCGCTCTCCAACCCGATGGGGGAAGATTTTAATTACGCCGAGGAATTCAAGAAACTCGACCTGGCCGCCCTGAAGAAAGATCTCTACGAGCTGATGACGAACTCGCAGGACTGGTGGCCGGCCGATTTCGGCCACTACGGGCCGCTGCTGATCCGCATGGCCTGGCACAGCGCGGGCACCTACCGCATCGCCGACGGCCGCGGCGGCGCAGGCCAGGGCATGCAGCGCTTTGCGCCGCTGAACAGTTGGCCCGACAACGCCAACCTCGATAAGGCCCGCCGCCTGCTCTGGCCGATCAAGCAGAAATACGGCCGGCAAATCTCCTGGGCCGATCTGATGATCCTGGCCGGCAACTGCGCGCTGGAAACGATGGGCTTCAAGACCTTCGGCTTCGCCGGCGGGCGCGAGGATGTGTGGGAGCCGGATGATACCTACTGGGGCAGCGAGAAAAAATGGCTGGACGATCAACGCTACAGCAGCGGCCGCAGGCTGGAAAATCCCCTGGCCGCCGTGCAGATGGGCCTGATCTACGTCAACCCCGAAGGCCCCAACGGCGTGCCCGATCCGCTGGCCGCCGCGAAGGATATCCGCGAGACCTTTGCGCGCATGGCGATGAACGATGAAGAAACCGTCGCGTTGATCGCCGGGGGGCACACCTTTGGCAAAACCCACGGCGCGGGCGATGCCGCGCTGGTGGGGCCAGAGCCCGAAGCCGCCCCGATCGAAGAGCAGGGCCTGGGCTGGAAGAGCAAGTTCGGCAGCGGCAAAGGCGCCGATACCATCACCAGCGGCCTGGAAGTCACCTGGACGACCACGCCCACCCGCTGGACAAGCAACTTCCTGTGGAACCTGTTCGGCTATGAGTGGGAGCTGACCAAAAGCCCGGCCGGCGCCTACCAGTGGACCCCCAAAAACGGCGCGGGCGCCAACACCGTGCCGGATGCGCACGACCCGACCAAACGCCATGCGCCCGCCATGCTGACCACCGACCTTGCGCTGCGCTTTGACCCCGAATACGAAAAGATTGCCCGGCGGTTCTTAGAGAACCCGGACCAGTTCGCCGAGGCCTTTGCCCGCGCGTGGTTCAAGCTGACCCACCGCGATATGGGCCCCCGCGCGCGCTACCTGGGCCCCGAAGTGCCCGCCGAAGAGCTGATCTGGCAGGATCCCATCCCGGCCGTCAACCACGAACTGATTAACGCTGCCGACATTGCCGCGCTCAAGGCCAAAGTGCTGGCCTCGGGGCTTTCGGTGCGCGAGCTGGTCACCACCGCGTGGGCCTCGGCCTCCACCTTCCGCGGCAGCGACAAGCGCGGCGGCGCCAACGGCGCGCGCATTCGCCTGGCCCCGCAGAAGGACTGGGAAGTGAACCAGCCCGAGCAGCTCCAGAAGGTGCTGCGGGTGCTGGAAGGCATTCAGGAAGACTTCAACAGCGCGCAGCGCGGCGGCAAGAGGGTCTCGCTGGCCGACCTGATCGTGCTGGGCGGCTGCGCGGCGGTGGAACTGGCCGCCAGGCGGGGCGGCTTCGATGTGAGCGTGCCCTTCACCCCCGGCCGCATGGACGCCTCGCAGGAGCAGACCGATGCGGCCTCGTTTGCCGTGCTGGAACCCAAAGCCGACGGCTTCCGCAACTATCTGCAGGGCCAGTTTTCCCGGTCAGCCGAAGAGCTGCTGGTGGACCGCGCCCAACTGCTGACGCTGACCGCGCCGGAGATGACCGTGCTGGTGGGCGGGCTGCGCGTGCTCAACGCAAATTTCGGGCAGGCGCAGCACGGCGTGTTCACCCAGCGGCCCGAGACGCTGAGCAGCGATTTCTTCGTCAACCTGCTCGATATGCGCACCGCCTGGCAGCCGAGCGCAGAGGCCGAAGGCGTTTATGAAGGCCGCGACCGCGTCACCGGCGAGCTGAAGTGGACCGGCACGCGCGTTGACCTGATCTTCGGCTCCAACTCGCAATTGCGCGCGCTGGCCGAAGTCTATGCCTGCGCCGACTCGCAGGAGAAGTTCGTGCGCGACTTTGTCGCCGCGTGGGACAAGGTGATGAACCTCGACCGCTTCGACCTGGGCTGGAAGTAACCGCCCGGCGCATTGACCCAAAAGCAAGCGGCCCGGCGGGCAGATGCCCGCCGGACCGGATGATTAACGAAAACGGGCTGCCCACACGACCGTTCCCGGGCAGCCCGTTTCCTTACCTCGCCTACGTCTAATATAGATTCAGGTTGTGAACGCAACCACTAAACCCATCGCCTTTTAGTCGCTGCTCACGTACTGGTAATCCCTGGCGTAAACGTCATAATTGAGTTTGTTTTCGCTCTTGGCCACCAGCATCGAGGTGAAGGTGTCGGCATCAACGTTAAGGATAGTGCGCAGCATGCCCACGAACCACTCCACACCCGCGAACAGGGCAATCGATTCGAGCGGCAGGCCCATTTGCGGCACGACGATGGAGAGCGAAACCAGCCCCGCGCCGGGCACCACCGCATTGGCCAGCGAGGCAAACGCCGCCAGCGCAACGATGTAGACCAGGTCGCTGAAGCCGTAGCTCACACCGTACAACTGGGCGATGGTGATGATGGTGACAGCCATGTGCATGGCGGCGCCGTTGCTGTTCAGGCTGACGCCCAGCGGAAGCGCGATTTTGTTGACTTCTTTGGTGACACCGAGTTTGAATTCAGCATCTTCCATTTCAATGGGCAGCGTCACCGCCGACGAGGTGGTGGCCAGCGCCACCAGCGACATGCGCGTGACGCGCTTGATAATTTCCACCGGGCTGATGTGCGTGTACAGCGAGACAACCGCCACCCAGGCCAGCAGGAACAGCAGCGTGCCCAGCCCGTACACGCCCAGGTACTTGGCCAGCGGAAGGATGACCGCAATGCCGAACTTGCCGATCGATGAGGCCACCAGGGCAAACACGCCCACCGGTGCGAAGTACATCACCATATGGATGATGCGCATGATGATTTTGTTGAAATCAACCAGCGTTTTATACAGGAAGGATTTGCCGTCGTGGTTGACGTAACTGAGGCCAAAACCGATGAAGATGGCAAATACGATCACCTGGACGATGACGCCATTCGACATCGCCTGCATGATGTTGGTGGGGAAAAACCCCAGCAGGGTATCGGCAATGGTGTTGGCTTTGCCGGCCGTCACCTCGGCGCCGGCTTCGATGTTGGAAAGCGAAATGCCAACGCCCGGCTGGAACACCGAGGCCATGAATACGCCGAAAATGGCCGCCAGGAAGGTGGACACGGTGAAAATGACGACAGTTTTGACGCCAATTTTGCCGGTTTCGCTGGGCTTGATGCCGCCGATGGCTTCGATGATCTGCCCGGTGACAAGCAAAATGATCGACATCTGAATCAGCCGCAGGAAGAGCTGGCCGAGCATTTCAATGAATGGGTAGTTTTTTCCCGCAATCAATCCGAACGCTACACCCAGGATCATGGATAGCGTGATTATCGTGGTCATGCTGATTTTTCGTTTTTTTTGAGCCATCCTGTAACCTCCACGCCGTTCCGTTCAGATCGTAACAATGGGCCGGATGCCTCCCTTCACTTGAAGAGAGGCATCCAGGACAGTCAGCAAATTACCGTACGGGTTCGGCAGCCAGCTTTTTGGCGAGCTCATCTTCCTCGGCCTGTTCCCTGGCGGCCAGTTCAAGCAGCTCATCATCCGAAAGGGTGCGGGCGCGCTTGACCTTTTCAAGGTCAATCACATTTTCGCTCTTGGCGACCAGCATCGCTGCAAGTGCATCTCCGTCAACATTCAGAATGGTTCGAAGCATGCCGACGAAGATTTCAACGCCAGCGAACAGCGCGATCGATTCCAGCGGCAGGCCCATCTGCGGCACCACAATGGTCAGCGAGACGATGCCGGCACCCGGCACAACCGCGTTGGCAACCGAGGCCAGGGTGCACAGGATGACCATGAAGAAGATGTCGCCGGCCGAGAAGGACATGGCATACATCTGCGCGATGGTGATGAGCGTGATGGTCATGTGGATGGCCGCGCCGTTGCTGTTGAGCGTGACGCCCAGCGGCATCATGATGCGGCTGACCTTTTTGCCGACGCCGAGCTTATTCTCAACATCCTGCATAGCAGTGGGCAGGGTGACGGCGGATGAGCCAGTGGCAACGGCCATGGCCGACATGCGGCCGAGGCCGCGGACGATGTCGCCAACGCCCACGCGGGTCACGCCGGAGACGATCAGGATGTAGAGGGTGATGAAGACGAAATCGATGACCGCGAAGACGCCCAGGTACTTGGCCAGCGGAATGACCACCTGGATGCCGTAGGAAGCGATCGAGGAGGCGATCAGGGCGAACACGCCGAAGGGAGCCACCGTCATGATCATGGTGATGACGCGCAGGATGACCTTGTTGAATTCTTTGATCAGGTCAAAGAGCTTCAGGCTGCTGTCTTTATTGACAAAGCTGAGGGCGATGCCGAAGAACAGCGCGAAGATGAGGGCCTGCATGATATTGCCATCAGACATGGCCTTAATCGCGTTGGTGGGGATGAAGTTCAGCAGCGTGTCCCAGATGGTGGTTTTGCTGGCTTCCACGGTGACCGTGGTTTGGATCGCCGACAGATCGACGCCGGTGCCCGGCTTCAGCAGATAACCGATCACAACCGCGAACACGGAGGCGATCAGCGAGCTGAGGAAGAAGACGATCAATGTCTTATAACCGATCTTGCCGAGTTCATTCATCTTCAGGCCGCCGATGGCCTGGATGATCTGGCCCATCACCAGCAGGATGATGGACATCTGGATGAGGCGCAGGAAAATCTGGCCGACCGTCTTGAGAATGTTGGTGACGGTGGGATTGGCCGGGACGAGCAGACCGAAGAGCATGCCGAGAACGACGGCAATTAAGATCCAGGTCGTCATCCCGATCTTCTTTTTGGACGTGCCTTGGGCTTGTGCCATTTTTATTCCTCCAAACACAGGTTGAAAAAAGGATGAAATAGAGAAAGCGAACGCCTAATTGCAGAGGAGAGCTTGCGACCCGCCTTCAAGTTTCCGAATACCCAGACTCATACCCAGCAATGAGTCAAAACCCGACGTGGAACCGATCGTTTTGATCTTTTCGATAGCCGACCTCAAACCATTGGGATATTCCAGGGCAACCGCCTGGCAAAACGCTTGAAAATACTCGCTGACCGAACCGTTCACCAGGTTCTTCAGGTAAGCGGCGCTGACGGCAGTGGTGCTTTGCGCAGCGAAATCGAGCAGCGCCTGCGTCAACCCTGCGTCCTGTCCGAACAGTTTTAGTACCAGGAAAAAACCCAGCAGGATGTCGTCGCCGCTGGGAGTGAGGCCTTTGCCCCGGCCGACCAGGTAGCGCGCTGCCTGCTGGAAGGCCTCCGAGCGGTTGTCCTCGCGCACCAGGGCATTCAAATGCTGCCAGTCCTGCGGGCCGAGCGCCAGCCCGAGCTGCGACTCGTACTCCACCTGCCCCAGCGCCTCGCGGATGAGCACCAGCCGCTGCGGAGTGAGCATCACCGGACGCAGCGACAGGTCAACCATGCGCAGGCGGGCGGTATCGATCTGGATGACGGGACCGTAAGTGGGGTAGATTATCAATGCGGTGCTCTGTACCTTCACCAGATCACCTGCTGTCAGATTGGGAAGGATAGCATCCATTTCGGTGGAAGAAAGGATCATTCCAAAGCTGGAAAGCTGCCCGCCCGCCCGGCCGACGTGAACCAGGTCCTCTTCAAAGCCAATATTGAAGCTCTGGTTGAAGAGGCTGTGGATTTTCCCGTTTCGGGAGCGGGCGAGGATCTGGGGCAATGCGGAACTCATTACCCCAGAGAGCGTGCTAAAGGTCATTCGGTGTCAATTCCCAGTTTTTTGGCATAGGCCAGAATGGCTTTTTCAAAGCAGGCCAGCGGAGCGCTCGCCGTGCCGGCGCCGACCTGTCCGACGCCCGCCTTCTTGTGGGCAATTCCAGTGTTGATCAGCGGGGTGATGCCGGTGGCAACGACCTTGGCGGCATCGATGCCCAGGCAGGCGCCCTTGAAGTTCCAGTTGGGGATGCTCCAGTTGGGGTTGTTGGAGATGCAAATCCGGTTCATCTCCTCAGAGATCTTCAGCGCGTCGTCGTAACCGCCGCCAGAGCCCACGAAGCGGGTGACGGCCGGAGCCGCCACAGTGGCCATGGCGCCCACGCCCACTGTCTCGGTGATGGCGCTGTCGCCGATATCGGGGTTGGCATCGTCCTCGGTGTAGCCGGTGAAGTACAGGCCGCGGGGCATGTTGACCGGGGCGGTGAACCATTCGTCGCCCATGCCGGCGATGCGGATGCCGAAGTCTTTGCCGTTGCGGGTCATGGTAGTCACCACGGTGCCTTCTTGAATCTTGCGGGCGTAGTCGACGATCGCCTTGCCGACCGCCATCATCACGTTCAGGAAGAACTGGTCGGTGTTGGCCAGGAAGCGGATCACGTCCTGTTTGTCCTTGCGGTCCATCTCGAGCGCGTCAATCAGCGGGATCAATTCCTTGAGCAGCACCAGCGAAGCGGCGATATTGCGCTGGTGGAATTCATCGCCCATGGTGATGGCCTTGGAGATGACCACGTTCAGGTTAATCCCTTCGGGCGTGCTCTTGACGGCTTTGGCAATCGTCGGACCCAGCACGTCGGCCATCCAGTGCAGGCGGTTGACCACCTCTTCGCTGAACGCACCAAAGCGCAGCACCTTGCCAATGCCCTCGTTCATGGTGCAGTAGGCCAGCGTGCCGTCGGCCTTGTTCTTGACCACCAGCACGGCCATGTTACCAGAGGTGATGCCGCCCATGGGGCCGACCGCGTTGACGTGGTGGCAGGGGATGAATTCGACCTCGCCGGCTTCCAGCAGGCGGCGGGCTTCGGCCTCGTCTTTGGCCCAGCCTTCAAACAGCGCGGCGCCGACGCAGGAACCCTGCATCGGGCCAGTCATTTCAGAATACTGGATGGGCGGACCAGCGTGCAGCAGCACGCGGCGGTTGAGCACCGGGATGACCGATTTGGCGGGCACCACGTCCACCAGGAAGGGCTGCGAGTCGCGCATGCGCTCGATGACCTGCTGGTTGGCCGCCGCGACTGATTCGAGTTTGGCGAGCCTGTTCAAAATGCGGATGAGCTTCTTATTGCCGCCGGCCACCGGACGCCAGGTATATTGTACCGATTTGCCGCCGAATTTGAGGATGGATTCGTTGAAGCTTTCCAGGCCGATGTTGATGACGCGCGGCTTGGTGGTGAGCAGCTCCATCAGTGGATTGCTGGGCCGGGGCAGGGCCACCTTCTTGAATTCGCGCTTGACGACCTGCTTGTCAGCTTCGGTGTAGGTGACGCCCTTGAGCTGCAGCGCAAGGCGCACGGCCCTGGCGTTGGATTCTTCTACCAGCGCGCCCGCCGCCTTGAGCACGGCCACCGACTGGTCGTAATTCTGCGGGTCCTGGCGGGTGCCGCACACCGTGGCGATGACGTGGAGCTGGCGGCCAGCCTTGCGGGCGTTCTCGAGCGTTTCGCGGATGACCGGAGCCAGCACGCCGGCCATATCAGGGTGCGAGCCGTAGCCCAGCACCACATCCAGCAGGATGACGCCGGTCTTGGGGTCGGCGCCAAATTTCTTGATGGCCTCGATGCGGGTGGCCGGGTCGATCATTGGGTGGGCGCGGCCCTGGGTGTACTTGTCGTCGCCGTAGTCGATCACCTGGTAGCCGCGTTCGTCCAGCAGGTAACCTTCCTTGTGGATGATCTCGCCCAGGTCAAGCGCTTCGGAAATGAGCATGGCCGCTTCGCTGGCCAGTGTACCGCCGGAATACAGGCCCTTGACGGTCAAATCATGCGGGAGGGTGACGGCGGGGTGGTTGTCGAGCGGCTGGAGATAATTCTTCTTCACAGGCAGGCCGTTGGCCAGGTCCACCGCAATGCGTGCGGCTTCTTCCAGCGTGTGGGCCAGGTAAACGTTATTTTCGTGCTGCGTGGGAGTTTCGCCCAGGAAGATGGCAACCACCGGTTTGGAAAGATTGTGGAGCAGATTGACAATTTCATCGCGCACCGACTTTGCCGGCGGCTTGGAGATGAGCACGATCACGTCGGCGGGGGCGTAGTTTTCGAGCGCGATCAGGCTGTCTTTGACCGTGATGGCCTGCACCGCGTCGCTCAGGTCGCGGCCGCCGGTGCCAATGGCGTGCGTCACGCCGCCGCCCAACCGATCGATCAGCGTGGAAACTTCCTGGATGCCGGTGCCAGAAGCGCCAACGATGCCGATGTTGCCGGTCTTGACCACGTTGGTGAAGGCCAGCGGAATGCCAGAGAGAATGCCGGTGCCGCAGTCGGGCCCCATCATCACCAGGCCCTTCTCGTGGGCCAGCTTCTTCAGGCGGACTTCGTCTTCGACCGAAACATTGTCGGTGAAGGAAAAAATGTTCAGGTTGCGCTCCAGTGCCTGTTCCATCACTTCGGCGGCGTATTCGCCGGGGATGGAAAAGAGCGCCAGGTTGGCGTCGGGCAACACTTCCAGCGCCTCTTCCAGGCTGGCGGCTTCGACGCTGCCGGATTGCTGCTTCTTGACCGAAAGATCGGAGAGGAATTGATCGATTCTTTTCAGCACCTGGTCAACAACGGCGTCGCTGCTGGCTTCCAGCACCATCACCATATCGGTGGGCGCGGCCGTTTTGGCTTCTTCGGTGAGCAGATTGGTGTTTTTGAAAATATCCTTGTTGGCGTCGGTTCCCATCATAATGGAGCACTGCGCGACGCCCTCGATGGCATTAATTTCATTGGTGAGCAGCATTAAGTTAATCGAGTCTTGGTAGCTATTCTTTTTGATAATCGTTCGTAACATGGATCCTCCTGAGATCAAAACTGACAGATTATTCTGCGCTAATTCAGTCTGCTCGACAATTGAGCAGGTATAGGGTCTGAGTTGGAAATGAGCCTGCCCCGGAAATTTGCCCGCAGCCAGCCGGGCAGGTTTTGCATGCGTTTATTTAAAGCCGTAATGTGCTACAATGAGTTTACCCAAGCGGCAACCTTCCGTCATTAGCTAAAATGGAAAAGTTATTTGTGATTTTTTATCCAATAGAGATAAAAACCAAAAGGCAATAAACCTTCATATGAAAATGCAGGACCTCCTCAATTGCAAGAGCCTCCGGGGGGCCGATCTGATCGTCGCGCCAAAAAGCCTGGACCTGCCCGTGACAGGCATCAACATCCTGGAAGCGACCGATATTGAACGGTGGGGCAAACCGGGCATGGTGATCTTAACCAGCTATTTTGCACTCCAAGACCACAGCGAGGAGGAGATGCAGGCTTTCTTTAACAAAGTGAAGCAGCTTGGCATCGTCTGCATCATCCTCAAGGTTGACCGGCTGGTCAGCGAGGTTCCCGCGCAGTTCGTCGCCCTGTGCAAAACCTACGAAATCCCGCTGCTGCGCATCGGCGGGACAACGAAGTACGAAGATATCATCGTCGAGGTGCTGACGTTCATCCTGGGGATCCGCGAACAGAGACTTGCGCTGTACTACAAGGTCAGCAAGATCGGTTCGGAGATGGCGCTGGAAATGCTCAGCCTGCGCGAGATTCTGCTGCGGTTTAAGACATTTTTGGGATTTGACATGACGCTGATGGAAAAGGGCAAGCGCGCCATGATCAGCACCAACAAGCAGCTGGCCAAACTCGCGGTCGGATCCGAACTGGAGCTGTTCCATTCCGAGTACATGACCTTCGGTTACAAACGCTTCCAATGCCGCTGCGAGACTTCCTCCAGTCAAAAATACCCGAGCGTGGTGCTGGTGGAATTTTCAATTGAAGACACCAGCGAAATGCTGGCCATCCACGAAACGCAAAAGCACCGGGTCAACGAGAACGACATTGTGGTGATTGAGAACCTGATCCGCTGCCTGCAGTTGAACCTGCTGCGCGAGGTTTCGGGCAAGCAGAAACTGATGTGGGACAAGAACACGCTGGTCAATGACCTGCTGCGCGGCATGATCAACGACCCGGCAGAATTTGCGTCCGCCTGCGCCGAACTGGAGATTGATCCGGCAGGCTCGTGCCAGGTGCTGACGATCAACTTCGCTGGCGCGGAGGAGGACGACCAGATCACGCTGTACGCCATGAAAAACCGGCTGCGCGCCGAGATTCAGCGGATATACCGCCACCTGGTGTACTACACGACCCCGCGTTACGACCAATACGTGCTTTCCTCTGTGAAGCGGCAGCCAGGCTACTTTGACGCCGCCCAGATCAACGCCCTGACCAGCCGGGTGATCGCCGAAGAGCGCCTGGCTGAACGCATCCGCTTCTTTGGCGGCGTGAGCGACGTGTTTCCGGTGGGCGAGATCGCTGCGGCGGGGACGCAATCGAAGCTGGTGGCGGATTTCCTCTCGCACAACAACATCGCCGACAACATCCGCGAATATAAGAACCTGGGCCTGTTCAAGCTGTTCCTGGGTAAGGAGAAGGTGAAGCTGTCTGACTTCGTGCCGGACGAATTACTCCGGCTGCGCACCGATTCGGAGGAGTTATACGCGACGCTGTGCGCCTACTTAAAGAACAACCGCAACCTCAAACAGACTGCCGAAGAGTTGTTCCTGCATCCGAAGACGGTCAAGTACCGCATCGACAAAATCACCCGCGGTTACCTGCTGGACCTGGAGAATATCCATTACGTCACGCTGATCCTGACCTCGATTGAGATCATGCAATTTCAAGCCGCCGGGGCCGCGCTCACTGCGCCGGCAGGCCCGCGCAGAGCCAGCGAACCGGAAACCCGGCGGTCAGCCTGAAGCTCTTTCACAGGCCGCGTGAAATCGTTACAATGAGAAAACTGAGCCTTCATTTCTCAAAACACATCAAAACACATCAAAACACATGCGATCAACTCATTAGAGAAAGCCATTAACCCATGGATGAATTTAACCCGGCTGCCTCCGGCACCCCCCTGGAAGTGCTGCCCGAGGCCAAACTGGCCGACCTGCCCGAAAAGCTGCGCCAGGGCGCGGCGCTGGCCGGCTGGACCGAGCTGATGCCCGTGCAGGCCAAAGCCATCCCGTATTTGTTCTCGGGGCGCGACATGATGATTCAATCGCGCACCGGCAGCGGTAAAACCGGCGCCTACCTGCTGCCCATGCTCGAGATGGTCAACCCGCTGGAAAACGCCGCCCAGGCGCTGGTGCTGGTGCCGACGCGCGAACTGGCCCTGCAGGTGGCCGGCGAGGCCGCGCTGCTGGGCAGCACCACCGGCGTGCGCGTGACGGCCGTCTACGGTGGGGTGGGCTACCGCGCCCAGCTGGATGCCTTCAAGGCCGGCGCGCACATCGTCGTCGGCACGCCCGGGCGCATCCTCGACCATTTGCTGCGGCGCTCGCTTTCGCTGAAGAGCCTGCGCTACCTG
>ENA-UOYA01004109-UOYA01004109.1-activated-sludge-metagenome-genome-assembly--contig:-NODE-4109-length-12478-cov-12.327377_pt1 | contig 12478 bp, 14 predicted proteins | sample MGYA00238163_ERZ764804 | MGnify/ENA primary metagenome ERZ764804 (study PRJEB28919, sample SAMN05720223) | activated sludge metagenome | isolation source: Anaerobic digester | place: Hong Kong...
GGCTCTAATCAGTGGCTAAGCTGTACCAAGACGAGGCTTAGTTCGATTACCCTGAGCATTTGGGTAACTCCAACAGATATCAACCAACGAATGTCTATGCTTTATGGAAGTGATGCGGCATTTGAGAAAATTAGAAAATACGATTTATTATTATGATTTAGAAGTTCTTAAAATACTTAATTAAAAAAAGGACAATGTTTCACGTGAAACATTGTCTAGTCTAAGATAGAGATGTGATTTATGTGGAAATTAAAAAAGAAAAAGTTGAAATGGTTATATGCGATAAAGAAAATCAAATAAAAGATCTATTAACCAAAATTGCTTATTTATCTAATATTGGACACTCTTTCTATGTAATAGTAGATCCAGATGACCCAGAATTCAAAGAAAAATATGGAATAGATGGAGATGGGTGGGATAAAATTAGAGAAATAAGGATAGACGGAGAAAAATATAAAACTAAAGAAGATAATAAAAAAGAAAAGAAAGAAATAGAAGCTAAAACTTCTATAGTAACTCCTGTACCTAATGATTTAGGAGGAGATTATGGGTGTTCTGGAGAGGTTTCCTCAATTCTTTCAAAAATCAACATTATCATTAAAAAGGTCTAAAATAGAATTTTTGTAATACTCGTAAGCTTTACAAGAGATCGCCAGGAAGATCACGCCCTTCAGGGTGTGATTAGTTCAGTAAAGATCATGTCATCTTTTAATAACATTGAATCTTTTGTTTCTATTTCTAAATCTGCTTGTATTCTAATTTCAACCCTAGAAGCAATCTCTATTTTAGAGAGAGTCTCTAGGGTTTTTTCTTTGATTTCTTCAGATAACAGGAGAACTATTAAGAGAGGCCTATACACTGTAATGTGTTTTCAAAGTATGGATTTTCTTTTGTTATTATACTACAATTAAAAGCAACAAATTCAGCTACACTAAAATGATAAACAAAATTAGGATCGTCTAATAAAATTATTATCGGAGATTTTTTCAAATACTCATAATATTTTTGTTTAGAAAGTCCTTCTTCTAATATTATTTCTATATTGTTTTCTTCTGCTTTTTCAATTATGTCTTCATATATTTCAGGATTTGATTTTCTACTATTATTTGGGTCTGTAATTACTAGAGGAAACCTTGATATATTTAACCCTAACATCGCCATTAATTCTAGTATTTCTAATATTGAATATGAACTATCAGTAAGCCTAAAAGGACAAAATACAAATTTATTATTTTCAACATTAAGGGTTTCTTTTTCATTTTCTTTTTGCAAATTGAAAAAATGTGATAGTTTATATACAAATTCTAGAGTTTTAAAATCAAAATCACTTACAGAGGTTTTTTCTTTTGTGAGACTTCTGCTTCTAGAAACAAGTAATGAAGAAAAATCTAATATATATTCCTGTTGTCTAATAGTCGGAACAAATATAAATTTGTTATAACTCTTACTAGAATCCCAAGAACTTCTAAGAGCTTCAACTTCTAAAATAACTTTGTTAAAATCTTCTTTACAATGTTCTATATATTTACTTGTAGTTTCTAAATCTGGGGATATACTCCAGAAATATATATAATTTTTGATATCCATATTGCTGTATTTTTCTGGATTTGATATAGGAAAGTCCATAACTAAATTATCTAAAGATCTTGATATATCTTTCAATTTTATGAAGAACTCTTTTAATAAATACTCAGATTTTTCTCTATTTTCTTTAGCATTACTATAATATGGAATCTCTATAAATTCTATTCGATCATTAAATATTTGATGGTTCATTTCTAAAATATGATTATAAGAAGTTTCTTCTAGCTGGGATCTTAAAGGGATAGATATATAAAATTTTGATTTTTTGAAATCTTTATTACTTGACCTTGCTCTAAAATCTTCTTCTTTTTTAAGAGTTTCATTAATCATACAAAGAGTAGAAAAGAAATTTCCATCTTTAGTTAAATCATATAATCCTGTATCTCTAGATCTTCCTGAATATATTTGTAAAATTGCGGTATTTCTATTTGCATATATACTACTTTCTGAAACATTTCCAAATGTCTTATTATTTATATATTTTATATAATCGTCTATAGGAAATAATTCAGGTAAATATGCAGATATTGGAGTTTTAAATACAACTTCAGCTTTTGATTGCAATATAGAATTTGCTTTATCGTGAGTAATTCCAACAACATTATCTAATGAAAATATACTCTGATCAAGCAAATCATCAGCAATATAATATATTTTGTTATATGGAAGACTCATAAAAAAATCTATTTTTTTATCAGCTTGACAAAAAACTAAATCTTCTTCTAAACCTAGATCTTTAAACCTAGCTTTAGTAATAGCACTCCCATTCTCAGAGACATCCCCTGTTATAAAGTATACGTCGATTTTTAAATACTTTAAAAAATTTATAAATTCTCTATGGTAAGAATCAAATCCTTTTTGTGTTTTACCATCAATATCATAGAAATGATAAGAATCAGTAAAAATCCCATCAACATCAAAAACCACCGCTAAATTTTTGTATGTATTATTCTCCATCATTTTCCTTTCCTGTAACATTATTAAGTATTATTGTTGCTAAATCTCCATATATACTTGTTCTAGACTTGTAAAAAGAATCTAAAGTTTTATCAGGAATTATATAATTCTTATATCTTCTCTTGTATTTGCCTATCTCTTTTGTTTTATCTCCAATAACATAAACAACTTCAAAAGTAGGAACTGATTCTTTAATAAATTCTATAAGATTTGAACTTAAAAACGGAAAACCTCCACCACAATCAATACCAAATTTTTTCTTAAACGAAAAATAATATTTAAGTAATGATAGAAAGGATTCCATTTCTTGAATTCTAAATCCTGTAGGATTTCTAATAAAGGATGTACCAAATTCATCTTTTACTATTTTATCTAATGAGAATACCTCTAGATTTTTAGAGTTTTTATTGATATATTCACTTAATGTAGTTTTGCCTGCACCTGCATGTCCTATTATTATAAATAATTCTGAGTTTTTTTCTAAATACTTTATTAAATCTTCTATTTGGTTTTTTGAGTATATTGTAATAGGTTTTTTAGTCTTATTTCCTGTTATAGGAAATAATGCTAATTTTGTGTTATCCATATTACAGGCTTCCAAAATAAAAACTAAATGAATTATTTAAAGCTTCTACCATTCTGTTATAGTCATCTTTAAGTGAATATTCTTTAAATGAAAAAGATTGAGAATATTCAGAGTACATGTTGTTAATATTAACAAAAGAAATCAACTCTGAAGTATTTTTCTTATCTCCTTGAATATATCTTAAAAGTTCTTCTATTGTTATTTCAATTTCTTCACTTATATTTGATAAGTCTAAGTGTGTATCTATATTATATATAGAAGAAAAAACTTGCTGGAATTCTTTAATAACATAAAAAGTTCCATATTTTCTTAAAAGCTCTTTAATCTTACTGAAATCTTTGTGTTCAAATTTTCCTAAATAAAGTTCTGCTAACATTCCAATATAAACACAAGCTCCATGCCCAATAGTAGGTTTTTGAATTCCTGACCCATAATTGCTAGAATACTTTAATTTCGAATTAATATATGATTCTAAAGCATGTCCAAAAGTATGTCCGAAATTAAGTAATTTTCTTGTATTATAATCATACATATCATTTTTAACTATTGACATTTTCGTATTGAATGTTTCTTCTATAACTTCTATAAGAACCTCTTTGTTATTAAAATTTCCACTACTAAAATCTTCATATATTAATTCTATATTCTCCAACAACTTTTTATTATTTCCTATAAGGGCTACTTTAATTACCTCAGCCATTCCATCACATATCATATCAAAACTATTAGTTTTAAGATACTCTAAATTATAAAAAATAAATTCCGGAAGATGTGTGGTTCCTACATAATTTTTATAATCTCCAAAATTTATTGCGGTTTTTCCTCCTATAGCAGCATCTACCATACTCATGAAGGTTGTAGGAATAGCCACCCATCGAATACCCCTCTGATAAATTGCAGCAGCAAAACCTACCAAATCTGTAGTAGTCCCTCCGCCTATAGCCACTATAATGTCATTTCTTCTAACTCCTAATTCATTAAATTGGGCAATAATATCAAAGAGAGTATCATAATTTTTTTTAGATTCTTTTATTCTAACTTTTGTTATTTTAACCTTATGTTTATCTTCATTAGTACTTATTAGAGGAACTTCTACGGAATTAACTCCATTAACTATTATAATATTTCCAACATTATCTATCTTTTCTAAGATTTTATCCTTTATAAAATCTGTAATATTATATCCTACAGGAAGTGATTCTAGAATAATAGGAGATTCTTCTATTTGTTTTAAGTATATTGAGTATCCCATCATATAAAACTCCTTTCTCCTAAAGCAAATAAATACATATCTAACATTACATAAGAAATAGCCGAACCTACTATGTAAGACATAGATGCTCCTAAATATGTATCGTGTCTTTCTATATATTCTCCTGAGATATTGGATCCTGTAGGAATCGGTTTAGAATATACAGTAATTTCTATTCTATCACCGGTGGAGATTCCACCAACAATTGAATTATTAATTACGTTACTATTATAATTTCCGCCATTTTCAGGTAAACTATTATCTCCAAAGGTTATTGATCTAACTGACGGGATGGCCATAATCCTTGCAGATATTTGAGAGTCTAATGAATACATTCTATTATTATAGGTACCTAAAAATTTAGGTGGATTATTCAAATATATTTTAATTGTGGTGCTCTTAGTATCTTCTTCTTCATTGTTTATATTTTTAACTCTACTAGTAATATTAAAATCAGGAAATTTTTTCTTTAAAGCTTGGAAACATAGATTTCCAACTAATACGTCAGCAATAGTATATCTAGCACTAGCTCTTTCTGATACTTCTCTATATGAAATTTTATATTTAGAAGATCCTATAGCATCCACATGTCCTAATCTTGGTTTTAATATTGCTTTACATTTTCTAAATTTTGGATCATTTAAAATTTCAAATCCTATAGGAGCTCCAGTAGAAATTCTAATATTATTATTAGGGTCTGAATATGGATTCCTTATTCCTGATATTATCTTGATAACTTCGGTTCCTGATTGTCTCTTAGACCTATTACCTAAACCTTTTCTTCCTTTGACCCAATTTTTAATATCTTCAAGATTGATAGTAATACCACTAGGAAAATTTTCGAGGATTCCTAAAATCTTTTCACCGTGTGAACTACCTGCACTCATATAATTCAGAAACATAATTCTTCATCACCCTTTCTTAAGGAACAATAACATTTCCTTTATCTAATTTAGACATAGCAAAGAGAAACATAGGAAAAGTTTTTGTATAGCATTGATCAGAAGATTTTGGTAGCGGTAATCCTAAAGCTTTAGAAAACACATAAGATCCCATAAAAATTCTGTGGTCTATAGTAATGTCTTTAATAAATTCCATATTATATGAAGTATATGAATATTTTTCTAGATATATTTCCTTTTTTTCAATATTTGTTGTATATTTTATTCCATAGCAGTTCATAAGTTTTTGAAATTCTAATAATCTGTTAGTTTCTTTATACTCTAGATTTTCCAATCCTTTTATTAAAACTGGACTAAATATACACAACTGAAAACAAGAAAAAATAAGATCATTGAAGGAATTTATATCGATAACTCTAACGCCATTTACTAAAGGAACTCCTTCTCTATCTGGAATAAATACATTCTTTTCGTCAAAATATCCAAAAATTTTAAAATAATCAGAGTTTATAAAGTTTTCTAAAGATTTTTTAAAATCTTTATTCGTACTAGCTTCATTAAAATAAAATTTACTGCCTGTCATAAAAGCATAAGCCAAAAAATATGACATCGCAAATTCATCAACTACAGGATATACATAAAGATCTTTATGATATTCAGAATAAAGTTTATTAGTCATTTCTAGAAAATAATCCGAAGTTTTTACATCATATGCGGTGACCGACTTACTAAGTTTTGATAATTTTATTGCTGTATAGTATTGTGTTGTTTTTAAACATGAAATATTAATAGATTCTTGTAATTCTTTAGAATCTAATATAGAATCTAAGATATTTAATAAATCTGAAAACGGTCTTTTTTCTAGGCTTTTACTAACTACAAATTTTATATACCTATAAGATTTTCCATATATCTTTGCGCTTAATGCTGCTAAAAATCTTAATACTGTAGCAGCAGAACCACAAGAAATATATAAATATTTTGGGTCCTGTTTCTTAAAAGGACCCAAGAGCAAATTATTTTCTGTTATACTAACTTCAAAACCTAAAGATTCTAATCCACATATCATATATCTAATATCATCACAAACTTTTTTAGAATTATCTCTAAAATCTCCAACAAAAGTAACTCTAATATCTTTATCATTTTCTAGTTTTTCTTCAATGATAGTACTAGCCGCTATTACTAATTGTCTATTAGTTAATGATTTCGAGTAAGGAAGATCAATAAAATAATCTATAGGTCGTAGTTCATTATAACAATTTTTACATATGTGGTATTTTTTAACAATATTTTTATTAGGAGGTGAGAATAACAGGCCTCCAAAGTCTTTAAGTTCCTGTCCACAATAATTACATAAAGGCTTTATAGACATAATATTCTCACCTCTTATAAGTTATTTTCTTTAATATACTTTCTATAAAAATTATTTGGCTTGTTTATTTTATCTGATATATCATAAGTGTTATTTTTTTCAAAGAATTTAATAAAATCCTCGTTTATATTATCACAATTTATTTCAAAGTTTCCAGAATATTCTGCATCATTTAAAGTGTCTGAATAAATTGTTTCTAATTGTTTCCAGAGTTCTAATAGATTTCCAGAGTACTTTTCCTCTGTATATGATTTAGCCATCTTAAGAATATATTCTGTTGACCCTGTTCTTCCTGTTAATTTAAAGTGTGATATTCCATGATCTATGTAGGTATTAAAAAATTGTGGTAAAACAAACTTAGACTTTAACCAAACTTCTTTATTTTTACTTCTACCTGCAATACATTTATTCATTGGATAAATACCAACAGATTGTGCTTCTTTTTTATCTATTGTATATCCATGTATGATATAGCATTCATCTCTATAAATACAAGGAGAGTAATTACCTCCAATATCTGCATTTCCACAAAACTCATTAACCATTATTTCTAAGTACATTCCAAGATTTCTAGCAATATTACCAGCTTTATCTATAAAATCAAAATTTCTATTATTATAAAGATGCATACATACCTTAGAAAATCCTAGTTCTTTATACATATACAATTTATTAGGATCATCAAAATGAGCTATAGTAGATAATTCTAAAGGTAGATTGGAATATTTTCTGACTGTTTGTGCTAGATATGGAGAAGTTATTGTTAGCATTTCAACTCCGATATCTTCAAGATTTCTAACCAGATCTCTTATTCTTATTTCTTTATCATGTAATGTATAAATATCTCCAGGAAGAATAGAATTAAGTGTATAGTTAAATCCTATCTTTTTTTCTTTTGCTAATTTTACATATTCTTCTAATTCATATAATTGCAAATCCGGAAGCCTGAATTTTGGTCTAGCTGCTAAATAATGATGTGCAGCAATACTTCCATAAAATTGATTGAATATAACATTTTTTTGGCTATTATTTAATAAATCTAAACCTTCTATTAGTTTTTTATCAAAATTACATCCTATTTTTATATATACTGGAGCTTTAGCCATTTTTGTTATATCCTTCAATTATTTTATTAAATTCAAGTATTTTATCGAACTCTTCAAAATTGATATTTTGAGCGCCATCTGATAATGCTTGCGTAGGATCATGATGAATTTCTACTTCTAAGTAGTCTACCTCTAATGATAATGCTGCTTTACTTAGAGGTATTACATATTTACTAGATCCTGCAGAATGTGATGGGTCAAATCCTACTTTAATAGAATCAGAATCTTTGAAATAATCTTTAAGTGCTATAATAGCATCAAAATCAGGAGAGAATCTGAAAGTGGTATCAAAAGTTCTAATTCCTCTAGAACACATAATTATGTTGTTTTTATCAGGATTTAAATACTCCATACCTTCTAACCATTCTTTGAGAGTAGTAGCAAAACCGCGTTTGTATAAGAAAGTTTTAGACGATAGTTTACCAAGCTCTTTAAGAAGTTCAAAATTCTGTGAATTCCTAGCACCTATCTGAAAAACGTCTACACAATTTAGAAGAGTCTCTATATATTTTTCTGAAACAACCTCACTAACAATTTTAATATCTTTGTATCTAGATTTTATTTTTAAAAGTATTGATTTCCCTATAATTCCACAGCCTTGCCAAGATTTTGGATTAGTTCTTGGTTTATTAAGCATTGCTCTGTAATAACATAAACCTCTGCTTTGCATATAGTCAAGAACTTTTAATTCAGAATCCGGAATTGTGTCCCAATTATCTAACAGCTCAAATGAACAGTGACCTACAATAAATTGACTCATATTTATTATTAATCCTTTTTTTCTCTACAGTAATCATCATATATATCACTTTGTATATTTTTAGAAATTCTGAAAATTATTTCGTATATTTCAGATATTTCTTTAGTAGATAAATATTTTTTATATTCTAAAGGAATCTGTTTTGCTAAATTTTCGACTATTTCCTTTTCTCTCGGTTTTCTCTCTATATCTACAGATTCCTTTATTGTTATTTTTTTACAATCTGCTATATATTTTACTACATCCATTCTTTCTAATAAAAGGCCTATAATAGAAGTATCTAAACTATCTATCTCTTTTCTATATTGTTCAATACGTTTCTCCATATTACACCTCTTAATTATAAGTAATACCTGAAGTAAAAACTTCAGTGTATTCTTTAATAAAATTTTCAGGACATCCTAGAAAATTATCACTATTGTATTCTAGAATTTTACATTTTGACAATTTAGTAAAAGCTTCATACATATTTACTAAATAGTTAAAATCTTCTTTATTAAAATAATTATCAGATTTTTCAACACATCGACTTACATGAGTATTATAAGTGCTTTTACATAAAATTATTATATCACTTTTTGAAAGTACTTTTTCATAGTACTCAAACAATAAATCCGAGTTTTCGATTTTTGTCCTTTTCCCATATATACTAAAAACTATTTCTGAAATGTGATACCTAGACATAATCCCTAAATAGTGTTGTGTTGAGTTTATTATGTTTTTTTTCATTTCAGTCATTCCAGAATAAAACCCACGTGTAAAATCCTCTGATAAATCTTTCGGTTTTACTCCAATAATTTCAGGTTCTGCTATATTAATAATTTTATCAAAGTATATGGTACAATGAAGATTCTCATAAAACTTAAAAATCTCCTTTTGGAGTGTTGTTTTACCTGTTCTATCTATCCCTTCCAAAATTATATACATATACATTACCTCTTAGATTTTTAGTAGTGGGTACACTTTACTGATAATCCTTATTCCATTATAAAACGCAGCGATACTTTTTAATGGATTATTCCTTATATAATAAGGAAGCTTCATCCATATTATTCCTACTATAAAGAAAATTTCAGGGTTTTCTTTAAAACTTTCTTCTTCATTAATAATGTTGTAAGTTTTAAAAAGTATTGAATTTTTACTTAGTTTATCTATTTTAAAATCTATAGAGTTATTGAAAAAGTCATATCCTGAAAATCCATAATAACATTTGGCAAAGTCATAATTTGGATCTCCTAATATTGAGCTTTTACCGCCAAAACTTCCTCTAGGATCTATAAATTTAATATTTAGATCTTTAGTTATCATTGTATTTGATAAATTAGGATCTCCGTGAATAATAGCGGCTTTTACTTTGTTTTTATACTTATCTACAAAATTTTCTATTATTTGAAAAATATTAGCATAATTAAAAACTTTTTCATCATTAACATACTCTATTGTATCTAAATTAGGGATAATATATTTTATCTTTTTAAATCTTTCTAGTGTTGTCTTGTAATATTCATTTTCTATATCTTTAGGATCTATTTTAAGATTTTTGAATTTGAAACTATTTAATTTATTAACCTGTTTGTGTAAATTATCTAAAGATTCTAATATATTTTTTAATATATTATTATGATGAAAATGGTCTTTATTTTTATCATTATTTAAATATTCAAAAACGGTTGTTCCTGACAAACGTTCCATAGAAAAAGAAAATAGTTTGGATGAGGTGTCATATTCAATAATTTTAGGAACTTCCTTTATTTCTTTTCCTAATATATTATTAATTCCTAAGTACCAATTTATTTCATTTTTCATAACTTCATTTCCATATTCACAGTTTGATGACTTCACAACTATGTCTTTTTTAACTGTAATATTATTAAACCATCTACATCTTTTTAACGTTCTATGTTGGAGTTGGTTTTTATATTTCTTAACATCTCCATAGTCTAATATTTTAATAGGAGATATATTTATGTTTTTAGATAATCCAGTATCATTAAGATTATCCAAAAAATCATATTCTTCTGTTTTAGAAGTGTTTTCATAATTATTATTGTTTAAATTCAAGCTCTCAAAATAAAAAGAGCCTACAATATTACCAGAAGATGATAATACGAAAGAACTATCTTTTTTAGAATACGCATACCTACAATTAATATCATTTGATGTAAATGCTGTATTTGTATCACATTCTATAATTTCTTCCGGAACTAGATCACACCAATTAATATAAACCTGATTCCTAAATTCTGGATAAATCTTCAGTGCTTTATATAAAGGAGAAAAACTTCCACTCTGATCGTCACAGTAAAAATATTCTATTTTTTCGATGTTTTCATTTTGATATACTGAATTTAAATATTTTTCAAGATATTTATGTTGACTAGAAAGGATAATTAAAACTTTATTAACCTTTTTTGAGTATATATCAAGAATACTTTCAATAATTGTAGAATTTCCTGTAGATAATAATGATTTATGTAAAAATCCTAAAGTATATTCTTCTAATCTGGAACCTTTACCGGCTCCTAAAATAATAAGCTTTTTCATACATTAATAACCTTTTTCTAACATTTTTCCTAAGCTACCTCCTGGATGATTCAGGTGGAATATTTCTTTGTCAATACCAACCATTTTAGCAAAAGTAATTCCTAAAGCATCACCAAAGGCTAATAGTAAAGTCGAAGAAGCTGAAGGAGCTAAGTCCAAATAGTCTGCTTCTTCTCTTAAATATAAATGTATCGAAATATTACAAAAAGCGGAAAAATTACTATCTTCATTATTACAGTCCAAACCGATTTGTATGATATTCTTAAAATCTTCACCTTTTTTATTCATATCATAAATATATCTCATAGTTCTTATTATTTCTTCAGTTTTTCCTGATCTAGAAAGATAAATAATAATATCATTATCTGATACCATCCCTAGATCTCCGTGAATAGCAGATACAGAATCAAAATAAAACGCTGGTAAACTCAGAGAAGCAAAAGTAGAAGCTATCTTCTTAGCAATAGGTTCATTTTTACCAATACCTGAGAAAAATACTCTATTATTATTTGTATATGCTAACCTAAAAGCCTCAAAGACTTTATGAATGTTTCCTACAATTTCAGGATCCGTTTCTATACTCTTTTTTAATCTTTTTATAGCTTTATATTCTTTTGTGAGTACTTCTAAAAAATCCTTATTAAATAAATCTAATGAGCTCGTCGATATATTATATTTTGAGATTTTTTTCACAGTTTACACCTTATAATGCCATTTTTCTTATTTCGGTAGTAAGTTCGGTGTCACTAATTCTATAACATTCAATTCCAGATTTTATTAAAAGAACCATACCACGAAAATCATTTAAATATTCATACCTAAACACGATACTTTTTATAGAACATGCTGCTATAAGTTTAGCACAATTTATACAAGGCCAATAATTACAATATAATGTTGTATCTTTTACAGATATTCCTTCTCTAGCAGCCATAGCAATACAATTGACTTCAGCATGAATTTCATTATTTATACTCCAAGTATGATGACTTATTGGATCATATTTTATTAAAGATGAATCAACATCTGGTTCTGTAAGTGAAAACAGATCATCACAATTTTTTGTATTTATTGGAGTCCCATTTATTCCAGTTGTAAGAATCCTGTTATCTTTAACAAGTATAGCTCCGACCTTTTTTGATACACAATGACTGTGATCTCCTAGCATTTCTGAAATTTTTAAAAATGTATCACCATATGATATTTCTTTTTTTAGATTCTTAATAAAATTTCTACCTTCTATATATCTCACATTATACTCTTCATATACTGAAGTTGGTTCTACATATGTTCTGTATATTTTTAAATCATTTTCCATTATCTGATTCCTCCATCAATAAATACAAAAATAGGACCAATCTTATCGATCAGTCCTATTATAACACTACAAAAATTACATGTAAACCTAAAAG
>ENA-UOYA01004110-UOYA01004110.1-activated-sludge-metagenome-genome-assembly--contig:-NODE-4110-length-12477-cov-18.385848_pt1 | contig 12477 bp, 10 predicted proteins | sample MGYA00238163_ERZ764804 | MGnify/ENA primary metagenome ERZ764804 (study PRJEB28919, sample SAMN05720223) | activated sludge metagenome | isolation source: Anaerobic digester | place: Hong Kong...
AAGACATCGCCCTTTCACGGCGGTAACGGGGGTTCGATTCCCCCACGGGTCACCAAATCATGCTGGTGTAGCTCAATCGGCAGAGCAGCTGATTTGTAATCAGCAGGTTGCGGGTTCGAGTCCCATCACCAGCTCCATAATGGGGAAATTCCCGAGCGGCCAAAGGGGGCAGACTGTAAATCTGTTGTCGCAGACTTCGGTGGTTCGAATCCACCTTTCCCCACCATTTTTAAAGCAATAGTCCGAAAGGGCTTTTTTCTTTTTTTGCAGGACACGGGGACGTTTCTCCTGTCTCATCGTCAACAGGACACGGGGACGTTTAATTTGTCTCCTCACAAACAACCTCCTAAAAAATGGTTGCAATACGAACATATGTTTGGTATAATTAGGAAAGAAGACAGGGGGACGTTTAATCTGTCTCATCATGATTAGTTTGGGAGGGTTTGGTATGGCAAGACAGGCCAGGAAAAGAAGTGCGACAGGTGTCTATCATGTCATGTTAAGGGGAATTGATAAGAGAAACATTTTTCTGCATGACGATGACAAGATGATTTTTATGAAAAAACTTCTTAAAGCAAAAGAAAATGCAAATTTTGACCTATACGGATATTGTTTGATGGATAATCATATACATCTTCTGATACGCGAAAGTGAAGAAATAGGAGTTAGCGTCAAGCGCGTAACCGTAGGTTATGCATCGTGGCACAATAATAGATATGGAAGAGTGGGGCATCTGTTTCAAAACAGATATTTGAGCGAACCGGTTGAATCTGAAGGTTATTTGGTCCATGTACTGAGGTACATACATCAGAATCCCTTGAAAGCTAATATGGTGAAAAAACCTGAAGATTATCCGTGGAGCAGCTATAATGATTATATTTCCGCATATCAAGGAGATGTCATAAATATTGACGCTGATATGATTATGGCATATTTCAAAGAGCAGAAAGACTTTGAGGAATTCACAAATACACAAAATAATGATATATTTGTAGACTTTGAACCGGAAGATAAATTTACAGATGAGGCGTTGGGAGATATAATTAAGAAAAAAATAGGATCTGGTTTCTTGCACGAGAAATCAATAGGAGATCGAAACAGACTGATTAAGGATATATATTATAGTACAGGCGTAAGTATCAGACAGTTAGGACGTGTATTTGGAGTAAGTAAAAATATTATAGCGAAAGCTGTAAAATAGGACAAGAGAAACGTCCCCATGTACCTATAGAAAGGACTATAATATGGAATTCATACCTGCAAAAACGATTATCTCCGGTTACACGGGAAATAACCCGTGGTTCGGAAATAATTACAACATGAATATATACAAGGGCTGCTGCCATGGATGCATATATTGCGACAGCCGCAGCGAATGCTACAGGATAGATGAATTTGACAAGGTCAGGGCAAAGGAAAATGCTCTTGCCATAATTGCCCGAGAGCTAAAGTCAAAACGCAGGACCGGAGTAATAGGGATGGGTGCCATGAGTGACCCATACAATCCCTTTGAAGAGCAATACCGTCTTACAAGAGGCGCATTGGAGCTTATCAATACCCATAGATTCGGCGTTTCCATTGCTACCAAAAGCGATTTGGTTACAAGGGATATTGATCTGTTAAGTTCTATTAAGAAGCATTCTCCGGTACTCGTTAAGCTTACGGTCACAACTGCTGATGATGCGCTTTGCAGTAAGATTGAGCCCTATGCTCCCGTGTCTTCCAGGAGACTTGAGGCTGTCAGGGAGCTTTCGCTGAACGGCATTTTCACGGGTATATTGCTTATGCCGGTACTTCCGTTCCTGGAGGATAATGAGGATAATATAGGCAATATTATAGATCTTGCATATGAGAAGGGAGCAAAATTCATATATCCGGCCTTTGGAGTCACCCTGCGGCAGAATCAACGGGAATGGTTCTATAGCAAAATTGATGAGAATTTTCCCTCTATCAGGCAAAAATATGTCAAACAATACGGGAATTCATATAAATGCGAATCTCCAAGAGCAAAGGAGCTGTGGAAGTTTTTCAGGAGCCGCTGTGACAGTCTTGGTATTCTGTATAAAATGGGGGATATAATTAATGAATATAAGCAAAACTATTTATGTGAGCAGATTTCTATGTTTTAGTCCAGGGCGGGACAAGAGAAACGTCCCCGTGTCTCCCCGTGCTCGCTATTGACAGTTGAATTTTGCTATGATAGTATAATGCTGTTAACTTTATAACTAAAGACTCATCAAGAGAGGTGGAGGGAAGGGCCCTATGAAACCCGGCAACCGGCAGATGTACGGTGCCAATTCCTGCAGGATTGTCATTATCAATCCTGAAAGATGAGGGAGTAACTAAAAAATATCATGCTCCTTCGTCAGAAGGAGTTTTCTTTTTATACCGATTAAAGAACGAATGCTTAAGGAGGTTTATTATGTTAAAAAAATTGTTTACATCCGAATCTGTTACCGAAGGGCATCCTGATAAAATATGCGATCAGATATCCGATGCGGTGCTGGATGCGATACTTGAACAGGATCCCATGGGAAGAGTGGCCTGTGAGGTATCGGTCACAACAGGCCTTGTTCTGGTAATGGGGGAGATATCTACCGAATGTTACGTTGATATTCCGAAGATAGTCAGAAAAACCATTGAGGATATAGGTTATACAAGGGCAAAATACGGCTTTGACTGCGACACCTGCGGGGTTATCACCTCAATAGATGAGCAATCCTCAGACATCGCTCTCGGTGTTGATAAGGCTCTTGAAGCAAAAAAGGGAGAGATGACAGAGCAGGATATAGCTGCTACCGGAGCAGGAGACCAGGGTATGATGTTCGGTTTTGCCTGCGATGAGACACCTGAGCTGATGCCGATGCCTATTTCCCTTGCCCACAAGCTTGCTTTGAGGCTCTCACAGGTCAGAAAGGAAGGTATCCTTGATTACCTGAGGCCTGACGGGAAAACCCAGGTTACTGTGGAATATGACGACGGAAGGCCAGTAAGGGTAGATACAATAGTTATTTCCACACAGCATAGCCCGGAAGTAGACCATGACACTATTGAGAGGGACATTATCGACAATGTTATAAAACCCGTTATCCCGGAGGGTATGATAGACAAGGATACAAAGTTCTATATAAATCCCACAGGAAGGTTTGTAATAGGAGGGCCTCAGGGGGATTCCGGCCTTACAGGGAGAAAGATCATTGTTGATACCTATGGAGGATACGCAAGACACGGAGGAGGAGCTTTCTCGGGAAAAGACCCGACCAAGGTTGACAGATCGGCTTCCTATGCCGCAAGGTATGTGGCAAAGAATGTGGTTGCTGCAGGCCTCGCTTCCAAATGTGAGGTACAGGTGGCTTATGCAATAGGCATGGCAAAACCGGTGTCGGTAATGGCAGAAACCTTCGGAACCGGCAAGCTGCCTGATGATGAGATAGCAAAAATAATAATGAAGGTATTTGACCTCAGGCCGGCAGCCATAATAAAGGATCTGAATCTCAGAAGGCCGATATACAGGCAGCTGGCAGCGTACGGGCATATGGGAAGAACAGATATAGATGTGCCATGGGAGAGGACCGACAAAGTGGAAGAGTTGAAAAGGTTGGCGGGAATACAATAATAAAATAGACATTATAAAGGCAAACAAATATAACAGGAGCCTGTCTTCTGAATGAAGGCAGGCTCTGTGTATCTTAAAATAGTGTCACCGAGCTTATCAGTTCCACGAAGCGCCGCAGTACTGACGATATCTCGGCTCTGGTGGCTGTTCCCTGCGGATCGAACAGGTTGCCGTCCTTGCCGCTGAGAATTCCTGCCATCTGCATAGCCTTTACGGCATCATTGGCATAGGTGCTTATTTTTTCGCTGTCTGCAAAGGTAATTTCCTCATGTACCTTTGGCAGTTCAAAGCCGGCAACTTTGGCGTAGTTCTGCATGATAACTGCCATCTGATCGCGGGTAACGGGCTGATCCGGGGCAAATTTCCCATCACCGATGCCGTTATCAATACCATTTTTTTTTGCCCATTCAATGTAGCCCATGTAAAAAGCATCGTTTTTCACATCATTGAAACTGCTTTGCCTGTAACTGCTCACATCTGCGTCTGCCAGCCTTCCCAATACGGTGACGAACATTCCTCTTGTCATATTCATGTCAGGGCTGAAGGTGGCCTCAGAGGTACCCTTGAACAATCTGCGGCTTGCCACGAACTCAATGTCTTCCTTTGCCCAGTGGCCTGCAATGTCTGCAAATGAAGGCGCTTCTTCCCTGTAGCCCACGCCGTAAGCGGAGAAGTGGTTTGTTCTAAAGCGCAGTACCTTTTCCGTACTGTCATAGACAGAGTCGGTGAGCCAGTGTACCTTTCCGTTTTCATCTATATATACAGCACAGATATTCTCGGCCTTCTCATTTTCACCGAGGGTGTATGGAATAGCCACCCATACGCTTCCGCCTCCAAAGCTCTGTATCTGTCTGTCGCTGCCGTAGTTTACCTTCAGGTCGAATACCGGGCGGCTGCCGATGGCTTTTTTTGCATCTCCGGTCAGTTCACTTTTGTTCCTGCGGGAAGCTGTAACATTTACATCTGAATTTGCCTGCCTTTTGATTTCTTCAACTGTTGGCAAGTCCATGCTGATTCTGATGTTTGGATCATCCACTACTACGATGGTGTTTACTATTCTCTTGGCAATGATGAAATCCTGCACTGCCTTCGGCAGATTGATCTTTACATTTGAGACCGTCTTACCGCCAGTTACCACATGGAGTATCACAGTGATTCCATTTTGCTCATTGCCCTTTTTCTGTGCATCCTTCATTGCCTTATTAAAGACTTCTGTCATATATTGGCCGGGTGATATTCACAAAAGCATTTCCGTTTTCGTCTGTCTTAACATTTACCTTGATTTCCCCCTGTGTCGGAGAATCTGGATTGTCCGGGGAAGGAGGAGTTATGGTGATTATTATGTTGTTATCTGCCGGACTGCCGTTATCTTTCGAGTCTCTGCTTCTGTCGGAGTCTCTGTCATCATCTGAGGAACCTCTGCCGCTGCCACCAATGTAACTGAAGGTTGCGTATATGGTGCTATTGTCAGTTACATTACTAAAGGTATAGCTTGTAATTCTTCCCTGGCTTATGTTATCCACCTTCACATCATCAATGGAATAATTGGTGTCCGGTGTGATGGTGAAGGTTTGGCTTGCACCATGACTTACCGTCACACTGCCGCCGGGGGAGATACTGCCTCCTGTGCCTGACGTTGCGGTTATAGTGTAAGTGGCTGTGTGAGTCAGGCTTTGGTCTATACTAGTCACTGAGCTTCCGGATACGCTGATATTATCAATGACTGCATCGAAATAACCGCTCTTGCTGACATTGATGGTATAATTTCCGTTGGGGACGGGCTGTGTAGTGTATGTGCCGTCTGACGCTGTAGCAACAGGATCTCCGAAATCGGCACCGCCATCCCGGACTTGAACGGTTGCACCCTCAATTGGGTTGCCTGCGATGTCGGTGATGGTGCCGGAAATGGTGTTACCTAGAAAGAGCTTCACATATGGCTTTTCCCATGTGGCTGCATCGGGTGAAGCCACTACCTCGGCATCAGACTGGCTATCTCCCGCCATAACGTTATGGGTTGTATTGGTGACGGTCCCTTCGGTATAGGTGTTGTATCTAATAGCGCCATTTACACCGATGGCGGTCACGGTAGCATTGCCGCTAACTGTCAGATCTAGAGGTCGGTCGTGATCCTTAGCAATACCGTAACCCTCGCATGTTCTGGTACCTGCTGTTGTGGCGATGCCCGTTACATCACCGCCGGAGATTATTATTTTACCGTCGTTGCTGGAAATGCCCACCTTTTGACCGGTAGAGGTAATCGTGCCGCTCTCAATGATGATGTCGTCAAACACATAGATGCCGCCGTATGTACCGAGGGCTTCCAATGAGCCTGTGCCCTTAAAGGTGATATCGCCACCGCTGATGGTACAAAAGGCGTTATAATCACCGGGAGAAGTGCTTGTGACTCTATTTTCTCCATTCAAGACGACAATTAGATCCTCCTGATCGGTATAAATGGCATCTCCATCACCATAAGTGATAGTCACATCAGTCAGAGTAAGGATGTTATTTTCGGGGTCGTATGTAACGGTTCCCTCAATACCATAGCCGGTGATGCCGTTCTTATTGTCACTGGTTACCCGTACACCGGCAACCCAGATATCATAGGTAACAATATCTTCCCAAATAGCATAAACGGTTGTAATGTCCCGCATAATTTCTACTTCCTCCCCGGAGCCATATACTGCATCCGCCACTGTCTGCGAGTCAGTATCCGCTTCCTCCGCCATTGCAGCAATGGGAAGAATGGTAAATACCATGCTCAGTACAAGAATAATGCTGAGTAGTTTTCTGCTCATATTATAGTTCCTCCTTAAATGTCCGGTAACATTTCTCTCTTTACTTTAAAATTATGTTGAGTAATAATTCTTTACATTTCATACTTGGCAGTTTGCTCCACCAGATATTCCTTTTGACGGAAGCCCAGTATTCCGGCAATCAGGGAGACCGGGAACGTCCGGATTTCACGGTTCAGCTTTGTCACGCTGTCGTTGTATATCAGACGGCTGATGCGCACCATATTTTCAAAGGTTTCTACAGCGCTCATTGATTTGATATAGTTCTGGTCTGCTTTTAATTCGGGGTATTGTTCAGTTATCATGGCAATACTGAGCAAGGCTTCGGAAATAACCCCTTCCTGGTGAAGCACATCCTCCGGTGTGGATTTTGCCGTAATCACGATTCTCATTGATTTAACCGTTTCAATCAAGGTTTCGCTTTCATGCTTTTCATAGCCCTTAGTCAGATCCAGAAGAGCCGACAGCGCGTCAAAGCGGCTTGACAGCTGCACTCCTATCCGGCTCATGGCATTGCTTATGTTCTCATCAAGCACCACCAGCCTGCGTTGAGTAGAGATCACCCACAGAGCAATTACCGCAGCTACTGTGATGATTATGATAATAGTTGGCAGCAATATAATCACTCCTTTTTCTATTAGTTTTAAAAAATAATATTCAATAAGTTAACTTTATCAAAATCCCTCTGTCAAAAACCGCGACATGCATGAAACATGATTTTTTTGGCATGAATTAAGCCGTCGGTCTATAAAAACCAGCGGCTCAATCTGCTTAAAGCCATTTTAGTCAGCCTTGATGAACTTGACTTGACCATGTGCAGGTGCTGAATCGGGATAGGTCCAGATAGTTACTTTTGTTCCATTATCACTACTTGCACCGCTTGCGTTTACAAGGAATTTTTGAGTCGAATAATCTCTTATTGAGTAGTAGGCACCATGTTGAGTAATTCGCCAGGAGTGTGTGTTTTCATTTAATATGTTTGTTCTGATCTGTTCCCCGTCCTTATTATTCACTCGTCTTACGATTGATTTGTCGTATGTAATGACGTAGCCGGCGCCATCTTTTGCATTGTATTCCTTAAACTTTACAGTAAATGGTTTATCAGGTTTTGTATCAGACAGAACATAATAGGTATTAATTCCATCATTGCTTCCGGGGCTGACATACTTTCCGAAAATCTTTATGTAGTAGTTTCCATCAGGAAGCAGCGGTTCAGCAATTTTTTCTGATATGGATATGTTGTATGCTCTGATCGGTACGTCACCATATCTGATGTTTACGATTTCACTTCCTGCTGCAGTAAACGCCTTTCCGGGTGTAAGTTCCTTTTTCTCTGAGGTTATAAACTTAAGCTGTGAATTATCAACTGTACCGATGGCTCCCTTGTCATCCTGGTAATTTATTACAAGACCGGGTACACTAAAGGCTTCACCAACGGTAAAGAAGGTTTTTGTCGGCATCGAGGAAACAATAAACTTTACCTTTGAAGGATCAAGTTTTGGCTGAGCTGCAGGTTTTGCCGGTGCAGGATTTGTGGCAGCAGGGGTATTGTTTGCAGGTGGAGTAGGCAGCTTGCCGCCGGTTTTGAGCCTTGACCCTGATATAGCTCCAATTTTGCCGTTCTTCACTACCAAAGTTAAATATTCGGGTTCGCCCAATTCATATGGGAACACTACTCCTCCATCGGGTCCAAAATAATCACCATTCCTGTTAATGAACGTACCTTTGCCATATGGATTAAGGCCATTATATTGGTTGGATACCTGCTTGCCTTTATCCAAATCAAACAAATACGGATAGCCATTTTCTCCCGTGAATACAACTGAACCTCCGATTACGCCTCTTACAAGGGAGTCAAAACCAAGATAACTATTAAGCGCGTTTGGCATTATACATGGGGTTGTGATTTTCTTGGTATTGAAGTTGTAAATTCCAAATTTGCCTGTGGCAGCATCCTGAATGTTAAAGTAATTTTCATCGCCCCATTCGATAAGGCTGTAGGTGCAGGGCAGAAGAAGCTGTCCTGAGGCATCAACCAGTCCGAATTTGCCGTCTTTTTTCACTATCATGTAAGGATCTTTTTCATCCTGCCGGGTAGACTTGTCAAAACCGTTGGAATCCTCTATTTCATCATATTCAAAGGGAAGTAAAACAGTTCCGGCCAATGTTACAAGGCCCCATTTATCATTCCTATTCACCCATATTGTGTCTTTTATGCTTACATCGCTGGCACCTTCACCCTTAAGATTATAGGTCTGGCCAGTCTTCATAGATATAATACCTTCCAGAGAAGCTATTTTCATTCCATCATCATTGGCTTTACCTAAATATACAATACCATTTTCTGTGATAGGGAACATGGCACGTTTTTCAGTTCCGGGAATCTTGCTTCCGTCCGGCCTTAGAATAGGCTCATTCAACATTGTGCTGAAAACTTTGTACTTTGGATGATAGGTCAAAAACTCAGTTTTAAATGGAATCACTATCTTGTTGTTGAAGTTTACCACGCCTCTATCGGCATAGCCTTCTCTGAATCTATCATCAATCTGGTAATTGGTGATTACCATGGATAATTCAGGTATAAGTTCCATTCTGGCACCCGGCATATACCAGCCGGTCGCACTGTTTCCATTTATACCGCCATGATATGTTGCAGGGATAAGAACACCTTTCTCTCCAACTACACCGGACACTGTGTGCTTATTGTAAGCTACATCGTAGCCGCCGGCATCTGCTATCATACGCAGTCTCTTAGTGGATATCTCTTCATAAACCAAATATGGACCGTTCTGTGGATATGTCCTGTTTGGTTGTCTTATGTCAAAGGGATAGGGCTGTGGAAGTATTTCTTTTCCGTTTTTATCAATAATCTGTACCCAAAACAGTTCAGCAACCTGATCATGCTTTTCAATACCCAGTTCATGCTGCATTTGAACCAGCTCTGTCTTACCTGTAGGAACCATTGCATAGCCATTTATAAAATCGAAAAACGCAGGATTGCGCCCCTCATGAAAATTAGGCATATCCATATAGTATAGGTAATCCCCGCCGGCGTCTCCGAAATAGTAGTATTCCTGAGGAATTTTATACTTGTTCGGGGCGGCAATTTCTTTGCCAAGCTCCAAATTCCAGTATCCGATGTAAATATTGTAGTCGGATTTCCTTGTAAGACGACATATTCCTTCTACTGGCAGTCCCACCGCATCATAGTTGCACGGGATAACCTCTTTGCCTGTTTTGTCAAGGAGTCCCATTTTTCCATTCTTTACTGCCTGAACATATCCGTCTGCGAATAATTCGTCAGTTCTTTCTATATCTTTGGCATCGGGCAATAACTTTCTACCATAGTTTTCATTCCAGAGCCAGTAATGAGCATCTATAGAGTCATAAATTGGCTCTGCAGCCCAGTTTCCATAAATATCAGCAAGCCCGTATTTTTCACCGACCTTTATCTTGCGAAGCCCTGAATCAAACAGGACACTAAGGCTCTTCTGATATTCTGATGAATTACCAAGCCATGTAATATCACTGTCATAGTAATTGCCGTCCCCCGGTGCGGCTGCAAGTGCTGCTGCCGGCAGCATCGTCAGAAGCATACTGAGGATTAGCAACATACTGATTTTTTGTCTGTTCATAATATTGTGCCTCCTTTATAACCACATTCATATGTGAAGTCTATCAAAAATTTGTATTTGAATGCAGCCTTCTGCATGAAACATGTTTTTTTTGACATGAAACATAGTGTCGAGTATTTGGTTATTATGCTAAAATAAAGGTGAAGAACGGAGGAATGCTTATGTTACAGATTGCGGTCTGCGACGATAATATGGACGAGCTGTCCAACATGGTACAACTCATGAACCAATACAGAGAATCAAAGAATCTGGACTGTGAATTTGCGATTTTTCAGAATGGATTTGAATTGATTTCTTCCCTGGAAAAAGGGAAGCGGTTTGATATATATATTGCCTGGATATTATTATGCCGGGTTTTACGGGCATTGATGCGGCAAAGGAAATACGTAACTTTGACAAAACTGCACCGATCTTGTTCTTTACATCATCTCCGGAGTATGCTTTGGAAAGCTATTCGGTGAAAGCCATTAACTATGTATTAAAGCCTATATCGAAAGAAAAATTGTTTTTCACATTTGACGATATATTGGAACGGATAAAGGCGGAAAAGAATGAGGCTGCGATAGTAGTTAAGAGCAATGAGGGGATTCAGAGAATACTCATCTCCAATTTGGTCTTTGCCGAGGTTATCGGCAGAAATGTGTTGTATCATCTGCTGTCCGGAAAGGTAATTGAATGTACGGAGAGTTTCGCCTCTGCCTGTGACAATCTTATGAAATACGGGCATTTTATCAAAACTCACCGTTCCTATATTGTTAATATGCAGTACATAGATACCATTGATAATCACCAGGTTACCTTGCAGACCCTTTCGCGTATTCCTATTTCTCAGGGAAAAGCACGGGAAATAAAGGAGAGGTATCTGGCTTATCAAATGGAAGGGGAATAATCGAATGGCGGTAACTGTTATTGGATTAATACGATTTGGATTTTCACTGATCTTTGGCCTGATGGTGTCGGTTCTCCTGGCAGGGATAGAATCCACGCGGAAGAACAGGCTTATCATCGGTTTTATATGTGTATGTTTTCTTTTTGTACAGCTCGTCAGCTGGTGGTTTTTGGGCATTGATATGACATCAAAGCTGTATCCGCTGATTATCCATCTGCCGATTATAATTATTTTGTCACTATATTTTAAGTGCCCATGGCATATATCTGCTATCAGCGTGCTTACCGGTTATCTGTGCTGCCAGGTTCCGCGCTGGATAGGCTTCCTTGCGGGGGCCGCCTTTGGCAGCAAAATAGCAGACCACACCTTTTATATTGCGGCTGTGTTTCTGTCTTATTATCTGCTGAAAAAATATGTGATCGGATCCGTCCGGCAGCTTATGGTTAAATCCCCGAAATCCTGCCTGCTGTTAGGAGGTGTGCCGTTTTTTTACTATGCTTTCGATTACTTCACCACCATCTATACCGACGTGCTGTACAGCGGCGCAGAATGGGCGGTGCAGTTCATGCCTTCAATAATATCCATTTTCTACTTTGTATTTGTCATTCTTTATTATATTGAAACTCAAAAACAGGCAGATTTTCAAAGGGAGAGGGATATGCTGGATACGCAGCTCAGGCAGGCACAAAGGGAATTTGAATCGTTAAAGCAGCTTCAGCAGAATGCTGCGGCCTACCGGCATGATATGCGCCATCATCTTGCTCTATTGCAGGGATTGGCCGCCAATGGGCTGATAAATGAAATCAATGAGTATCTGCAGACTGCCCAGTCCGGCATGGATGCCATCACCCCCATACGATACTGTGAAAACGAGACCGTCAATCTGATTTTGTCTTCTTTCGCCGCCAAGGCCAGGCAGGCGGAAATTACGCTGGAAATAGATGTGAGACTGCCTGACTTACTGGTCTTCAGCGACACCGAGCTTTGCTCCCTTTTGTCAAATGCCATGGAGAATGCCATAAAAGCAGCCCAAGGTATAGCCGACAGCAGTAAACGCATAATCCGGCTGCGTATGTATTCCAAAAATAATAAGCTGTGCATTGACCTTCGCAACAGTTATCATACAGAGCCGGTATTCCATCAGGGCCTTCCGGTTTCAAAAGAGCAGGGGCATGGCTACGGCACAAAAAGTATGGCTCAGATTGTGGAAAACCACAAGGGTATATACCAATTTTCCGTCAAGGACGGATGGTTCATATTCCAGGCTACTATATAATCTCTTAGTTAACCTTTCAAAGGTTACCTAAAGGCTTAAAGCATATTGTCATGTAAATTTATGGTATAATAATTGCAATGTAATTGCAATTATTATACGCTTTATTTAAATGCCCGTGCGATTTTTTGCTTCGCAAAACGCACATGGGCAGATACAATAAAATCTGAAGATTTTATTGTATAATACTGTCATGGAGGGGCAAAATGGGACAGGAGAAACGTCCCCGTGTCCCGGGAGGTGCATTGAATGGATGAAATTCAAGGGAC
>ENA-UOYA01004112-UOYA01004112.1-activated-sludge-metagenome-genome-assembly--contig:-NODE-4112-length-12475-cov-7.872142_pt1 | contig 12475 bp, 12 predicted proteins | sample MGYA00238163_ERZ764804 | MGnify/ENA primary metagenome ERZ764804 (study PRJEB28919, sample SAMN05720223) | activated sludge metagenome | isolation source: Anaerobic digester | place: Hong Kong...
CCTGCCACCGGCCGAAGCTCTTCCCGCCATCGGTCGAACGCACCACGACCGTGTGGTCGTCAAAACCCGCCGTACGCACGAAGGCGAGAATGTCGCCTTTTGGCGTTTCATACAGTGACGTCTCGTTGAACGCCACTCTGCTGTCGGCGGCAATGGGGCAGGAGTACCGCCATGTCAGCCCGCGGTCCTCGGAAATCATCAGGTGGATCTCCGTCGGCGAGCCCGGGAGAGTCGATGCCACGGCCCAATACAGACGCCCGTTGCGGCCCTGACACATGGCGCCGCGATTACTTGCCGGCAGCCGGTTGCCGTTGAAGTCACGCCCGGCACGCCCTGGGATGGGCGGCGGTAGATAAGGGCCTTGCCAGGAGCGGCCGCCATCTTGGGAACGCAGGAGGAATCCGCCGAGAAAGGTGTGCGCGTCCTCCTGAAGTTGAGGCGGCAACTGATCGCTATAGATTACGATGTCTTTTTCTTTTTGAACGCCGCCGGCTGATTCGCCCGCCATCCGGGAAACAGCGCCCGTCAGCATGGCACCGAGGAACTGGTTTCTAGTAACGCTTCGCATTGTTGTCTTTTCAGATCACGACCCACGAACATAAGAAAACCAAACATGAGCAGGGCACTGCCAAGTAGGATTGTTGCTGAAACCGAAGCGAAAACACCGGCAAGTCCGAAGTCCTTCCGGAAGTAGCCGGCGACGAGAGTACCAAGGCCTCCGGCCATCGTGTTGGTCGTATTCATCAGGCCAATTCCGGTAGCGCGCAGCTTGGAAGGGAGAACCTCACACATCAGCGGAAGTTCATTGGACATTCATAAGCCGCGCAGCAGGGCGAAGAAGACTACCGCCAGGCTTCGGAACGCGAAACAGGCCGAGTAGGGACTCGCGAAGAGCCTCTCCCTTGGCGGTTGGAGGGCCGGCGGCAGCCGAAGCCGGTTCGCGGGGACAGACCGATGGCCGGATGACGAACTTCGCGCCGAGCGCGAGATCGGTCAGTCCCAGATCGCGCTGCAACAGCGGGAACACTGAACTCATGGCCGTCCGGTCGGCATAGTTCAGCGTGCCGCAACAGAACAGCAACGCCATCAAGTGCCAACGGTATCTCGAATTCTCCGGCCGCATACGGAACTCCTTCAAGCCGGCTGCAAGGTCCGCGCGTGTAGTGCCTTAAATCGCCCGAACGAGTTCTGGAACCCTTGGACCAGGAACACGTGATCGGCCCCGCAGGTCACCATCTGCGCGCCGCGGTCGATTTCCCGCTGCGCCGCTTCCGGTGTGCCCGAAGTCGTGCCCCAGAACTTGCCGTGACGCGCGGCCGCGTTGGCGACTCGATCATACGCGCGCTGATCATCCGGATGATTGAACTGGAAAGGCACACCGTAGCTGAGCGAAAGATCCCCAGGGAGAACGAACAGCATGTCGAAACCCGGGACAGACGCCATTTCATCTATGCACTCAACGGCCTCGCGATCCTCGATTTGCAGCACGAGGAAGGTCTCCTCGTTGGCGTGACGCAGATACTCGTGCATGTCCGCGAGCATATAGTCGGCATCCACGCCGGCGCCGTCCATCCCACGACGGCCGAGCGGGGGAAACGCGTCCATTCGATCCATTGGCGCGCTTCGGCGGCGCTGCGGCAATGCGGGACCATGATGCCGTTGGCGCCGGCCTCCAGTGCGCGCGTGGGTGCGTCGTAGCCGGTTTTGAGGATATGAACCATCAGATCCATCTGCGTGGTGCGACACGCCAGCGACATGGGACCGATGGTTTCCGGCCCGAACGTGCGATGCTCAAGGTCCAGCCACACACAATCGAAGCCGAGATTTCCTACGGCCTCACATAGCCAGGGACCGGTTACTCGTCCGATGCCTGCCACTCGCACAAAATCGCCATCCCTCAGTTTGCGAAGAACCCTGCTATTGGTCATAGGCGATTAGTTCCTTCCACCGGCAGCCCGGTCACATTTAGAAAGACCCCCAGTTTAGCTCCGGCCCGACCTATGGGATGGCGATTTTGGGGCGATTCGTCGTGTGCGGTCCATCCTATTGGACACCGCCTCGCACCGAGCCGGACGGACCATCAGTGTAACCCCGAAATATGCTGAGAAACCTGGATTCGGAGAAGATGCGTACGGCCCATCCACCTTGTCGGACCCGTGCCATGGTCATGAGCCGACGCCTCTGGCCAATCGACGGTGAACAATCGCATTAGGTATTCAGCTTAAGGGGTTGATAATAAGATGGATGTCTTTAGGAAAGACCAAGTCAAGACAAGCCGGACAGCCGCAACCTGATCCCGTCCAGTCCACCTTCGGTGGCTCACACTTTTGTGGCTTCAGGACAGGCTACGCGTGCTATGCTCATATCTGCCGGAAGGCCTCCAGCGGTATTTTCCGGCTCATCTGACTGATGACACTCGGCAAAGAAAGGGGAGCAGATCATGAGTCTGTTGTACTCGACGAAGTACCCCGCTTACTGCAAATTGCCGGATCTGCCGGGGATGCGCATCGCACCCCACCGTGTTGGGAATGGCCGAGTCTGGGGCAAGCCGATTCTTATCAATTTCCTGGAGAAATTGGCAGCGGAATGGAGCGCCAGACACAGCGACCATCCTTTCTATGTTGGGGACCTCAGTCCGGAAGGAGGAAGTGGCAAGCTGCAGGATCATGCATCGCACAAAGGCGGCCTGGATGTCGATATATACGTAGTGACCCAAAGCGGGCTACCGCCTCCCGGATATGGCTGGATCGCATGGAACTCGAAAGATTACGATCGGGCCTTGACAAAAGAACTCGCCCAAATCATCATGTCGCTCACTCAAGGACCGTGCATTTTCCTGGACAAGTTCTTCTTCAACGATCGTGAAGTTCTCACGTCAGTGCCAGGGATTACACGGTGGCCGAACCATGACGACCACTTCCACATTCGCTTAAAGCCTGAGTTCCATTAGCAGTCCAGAGTTACTTCACAAATCGCAGGGAGTACAAGTCGGCGTCCTTCAGGACGAAGCGCAATCGCACGGGGTGGCCAGCCAGTTCTCCCAAGTTGCTGCCCAGCTTCCAAGGCACTGTGTACTCGATGGAATCACCGAAGAGTTCAGGGGTCTCCGCAAGGGAGAACCCCGGAATCGGCTGACCTGAACCATCCTGGAGTTCGATCCGAATGCTTCCTGCCGCCGAGGTGGAGAAGTTCACCACGAGCCTGTTGCCCTCAAAGGTTATAGGGCGTGTGACGAACTCGCCTCCGCGTAAAGGCGCGTGTACCGACACGAAGCCGTCGATGCGGATGGCGAACCGGCGCAGATGCATGCCGTTTCCGCGCCAGTAGTTCTCAACGGCATACAGGGAAAGCTCCTTCGGGGCGCCGGGTGTGCCGGACGCGGTCTCGATCATCCCCCACGCCGGGTTGTTGTCGCCATAAACCCAGTTGCTGCTTAGCGGCCCGGGCCGGATGAACGCCTCGCCCCAGCGCTTGAAATGGATGCCGTCGCGGCTGCTCATGAAGAGCGCGTCGGTGATTGCCGTACCGTAGCGAGGCGAAACGCGGGAGCGCGCTTCCCGATGTTCCCGGTTGGGCAACAGACGCATGGGCCCGGACCAGCCTCGGTCCTGGTAGCGCATCGGAAAGCCCATCAGGATGTGCGGCGCCCGGTAGTAGGGCGCAATCTGGTTCGTGTACAGTTCTTCGTCCGGTGCGCCGGGGTATTCAAGCCATTTGGGTGCGCTCCAATGGATGAAGTCCGTGGAAGTGGCCGTCATGATGTCGCGAACGTACCGGTGGCCCGCGTCGGCCTTAGACTGCTGGGACCGTTGGGCGCCGGTGACAGTATTGCGAAAATCACGGAAGTAAGCGCGATAGAGCTTGCCCACCGGATCCCAGAATGCCAGATTCTTGGAATCGAAATACCCGCTGGTGATCACCGGTTCGTTTCGCATAGGTTTCCAGTGATAACCGTCGTTCGAGCCCAGCGCGTAAAGTGCCCGGCCGCCCAGCACGAGCATCTTGTACTCCTCGCCCGGCCGCCGGTCGGGATTCGGATCCTTGTACACGGCAAAATGATCCGCCAGGAGTTTCTCCACACCTGGAATCTTGATCGTGTTGCCGCCGAGGACGATGTTGTTCCGCCGGGAACCCTGATACTCGACCAGATCGAGATCGGGGCGCTCCCAGTGAACACCGTCCCGGCTTTCGGCATAGCAGAGAAAGCTGGGGTGGGCAATCATGCCTTTCACGCCCAAGTCGTAGTGGTTGCCGGAATAGTACATTCGAATCCGGTCGCCGTCCTGAAAGACCGTGCGGTACGCGCAAGCATTGCCTTCCCAGGGTTTGTCGGTGATCATTACGATTTCGCGACGTTCGGGTGAATGGAGCCGCAACTCGACTCCCGGTGTCATCTGTTCAATCAGATAGTCATCGAGGAAAAGCTCGAGCCGCGATCCCAGGGGTATAGGATTCGCCGCCACTACAGTCGAGCAGGACAAGACGCAGAGACATGCGGCGGCGTTGAGCCTGCCGGTTGTACTAGAAAGCCTGTCGCGAATCATGGGGTTCCTTGTGATCGGCCGGGAACGTACGCTCCGGCTCCAAGCCAGTATACAGGGATATACGTCCAGGGACGGCTTGTCGCGGGTGAGGGTTGCCTATAGAATTTCGGCGCGACGGTCGTACCACTTGACCAATGCCACGAAGATCAGCACGACCACGAAAACGAAGCCGGCAATGTTCCAGGCGTTCCTGGTGAGGAAGCCAAGCGCATCCTGGCCGAGGCGGATGCCGACGTAAGTCTCCCCGAAGTAGCGAATCACGCGCGCCAGAAAGATCACGCCCAAGAATCGGGTGGTGGGAGTGCGCATGGCGCCCGCCGAGATGACGAAGACCTTTAGCGGCAGCGGAATGAAGGGGACAACGGCAGGAACAAAAACCGTTATCAGTCCGTAGCGCGAGAACCACTGGCGGAACTTCTCTCGCCTGTTATCGGACGTCCCGGTCTTGATGAAGCGATTTCCGCCATAGCGGGCAGCGCGAAACAGAGCATAGTTGCCAGCCATCGAGCCGACAACTCCCAGGGCTGCGGAAAAGTACGCGTCCTGCGGACGTTGGGTGGCAATGATCACCAGCCAGGCATCCAGCACCGTGGGGAGCGGCACGCCGACCGAATCAAGAAAGCAGATGAGCAGCACCCCGAGGGGTCCGAATGCCAGTAGTCCGTCAGCAATCTGTTTCAGCAAAGTCCTATTGTAACGCCTGAGCGGGGCACCACCGGTTTCAAGAGATCCAGTCGCACAATGCTGCAGCCTGGATGAGCTCCTCAGCGTTGCACCGGAAGCCAGCCATTGAAATAGCTGCTGTCGCCTTCTCCCTGGCAGCCCAGGAAGAAGCTCTCGCGCACGTTCGCCACCGGAATCCGTATCGATAACTGGTAGTACCCGACCAGACCCGGCGCCAGGCCGGCGTAAAGTACAGGCACATCCAGTTGGCTGCTGTCGGCAGCATATGTTGAACAGGTCACCGGCGTTACCACACGCGCCAGCGGATCCGAGGGGGCGAGCATCCCCGTTTCCACGGTTGGTGTGACGCTCCCCAATCCGGTTCCGTACAAGTGCAGCACTTCGCCGGGACGGGCCGGATTCTGCGGAGTTACCAGGGCATCCCAATGTTCGTGCGCAGCCAACAGTATTGGCTGCAGATCAAACAGACCGTGCTCAGGCCCGAGCCGGACAAACGAGGCATATGCTGTGTAGGTCTGGCTTGTCGCTGTGAGGGCTGCTTCGAATGGCGAGTCCGCGCCTGTTCTCACCACCTCCACGGACACGTCGGATTTCGGGGCAGGCGTCTCCCACGGCGCCTGTAGGAGGATGGCCGTCGGAGTGACATCCATCAGCGGCGCCTCAAGCCCGTTCACCTTGACCCGCACACCGGCCAACTCCCTCGGCAACGGCGTGCTCCAGGCGTGTCCAACCCAGCCGGCGAGTCCCTCCCCGGTCAGAGTCACGGCCGAACCTGGCGTCAGGACCGGCGGGGTGGCCAGCCAGAACGCGCTTGCCATCCCATCCGAATATGCGCCTGTGTCCAACCGCACGGAAACCAGCCGCCCGTCTCCCGTCACGAACCAAGCCACGCGTCCGTCGTCGGACATAGCAGCGCGCAAGACGCCGCTCCACTCGAAGCTCACTCGCCTGAAGCCCGAGCCATCGATGTTCACGACATAGACTTGGGGCGTTCCCGGCGGATCTGTCGTCCCGAATTGGGCGGTCGAAAGGAACAGCACCCGCCTCCCGTCCGCGCTGAGCAGCGGTGAGTACGTGTCTCCGTTCCCCTGGAGATAGATCGCGTCCCGGTGCTGCTCCAGACGGTAGATGCGAATCATCCTCTGTGAGGTGGCGCGGGGGCGAGACTCATAGAGGATGACCTGTCTTGCAGAGTCAATCACGGGGTTTTCGATCGTCGCGAGCTGCGATCCGGCGTCGCCCCAAGCCGAGAGGAGGTGCTCTACCTGCCCCGCGCGCATCACGAAGAGTTCCTGGCTGGAAATGGTGAATACGGCTGTGCCGTCGTCTGCCACCATCCGTCCTGCCGCGCTTGCATCGATGCTTCCTTGCCCTGGTCCCGTAGTGGTGTGGCCCGTTTCAAGGTCCACCACTGTTGGCGACAGCGTGGAGAGAGAGCCGCTGGAATAGAGGAAGAGGTACCGCCCATTCCCACTCAGCCGGCCTGCGCCGTCGAAGTTCGTTTCCGCCTTCCCGGGGAGCCCGAGCACGGAGGTCTGATACACGTTCACGCCGACACACACATAGGAACCACTGCAACTCCGCTTGCCGGTGAAAGCTACCAACCTTCCATCGCGGCTCGCCTCCGGCCTCGAAAGCCAGTAGTAGTTTGTGGAGATTGGGCCAACCGTTCCTCCACCGGAGGGAACCTCTTTTACGCGCGCAGCGACCAACTCGAGGCCGTTCGGACCAGCGCGGTAGATCCGTCCCTGGACAGGGTCGCCGCTCCCCTTGCGCGGCAGACTGGTGGCGAAGTAGGCCGTTGCGCCATCACCGGTCGGCGCGAGATCGAGAATCTGCGCGGCGACCGGCACGGTTGCCACCCATGCAAGCACCAAGGACTGCTCGATCCAGGATTTCGTCTTTCTCACTCCGGGCACCATCGATTTTACCGCCAGCGACACCTGGCGGCAGGCGCTTACTTACCGCTGTTCGTACGCGGCCAGTCAAGAGATACTCCGCCCGGACCGAATCGTAACGCGGATGACGGTCCGTGATCATCGCCGCTTCTCGGGGTAGTCTACACCAGCACTTCCACTTTCGAGTGAACGTCCTGAACGGCCGCTTTTGACCGAGATGGTGGTTATCAACCACTCCGGGGATCAGGCCATGGCCCCGATCTTATTGCAATTACAGGATCGCATCGTTTGGTTGAGAAAATGCTCTGCCGCAGGGGAACCGAGCTGAAAGGAGCACGCGTTATGAAGACCAAAATGATCGTTCTCTTAGCTATGCTGGCGGCCTCAACCGCTACGTTGGCAGAGACACGCGTTTCCGTCGGGATCCACGTGGGAAGCGGCTATGGCTACGGCTACTACGTGCCGGCTCCTCCGCCGGTCTATGTTTACGAGACGCCCTGTCCGGGACCGAATTACGTTTGGGTTCCGGGGTATTGGTATGGCGCAGGGCCCCGGCACTTTTGGCACCGCGGCTACTGGGCGCCGCGTGGCTACCACGGCTGGCACAGAGGCGTAGGCTATCGCGTTTACGATAACCCCGGCCACCATTACGGCTGGCGGAACACATACCGCGGATACGATCGCCACGGCTGGAAACACGAATTGGGAAGGGACCGTTATCGGCACGGCCGTCGCTGACCGGGACGGCTCCTCACTTCACGGTGAAATCGTACGGGCGCTTGAGCTTGTCGTAGAGCCGCCGGCGCCCGGCCTTGTCGGCTTCCTGGATCTTGTGGGCAGCCGCGGCGACGGCTTCGGCCTTGGCGCGCGGCACCACAACCACGCCTTCGGTGTCCGCCACAATGATGTCGCCCGGCATGACCAGCGCCCCGCCCACATTCACCGGGGTGTTGTACGACTCAATCGTCACACGGCCAGGATCGATGCCGCGCGTGGAGAAGCGCTGGTAGACGGGCAGGCGTTGCAGGATTGTCTCGTCCGAATCGCGGCAACCGCCATCGATCACGATACCCCGCATGCCGCGGATGAACCAGCTGAGTGCGTTGTTGGATCCGCAGAACCCAACGTCGCGGGTGCGGGAAGCGTCGATTACCAGGATCGTATCCGGCTTGAGATGGGCGGAAAAATCGTTCGGGATGCGCGTGCGGTACCACTCTGATTCCCACCTGGCGAACTCTTCGTGCGATGGAAAGATAGGGGCGCGTTCCTGGGGAGGCACAACGCGCAACGTAACCGCCACACCGTAAATGCGATGAGTGAACTTCTGTTCATCTCGCCAAAGAGGTTTGATTTCGGAGTCCAGGACGGTCACATCCTGCAACCCGACGACGTCGAGCCCATCCACCACGTCGGTGACGCGGAGACCGTGAAACTTCTTGACGAGTGCCTCGTTTTCGGCCTGCGGATAAGCCTTTGTCTCAAGGTACTGCCGGGAGAATGGGGGCGTGGCATCCTGGGCCAGTGATACCCCAGCGATCAGGCAAAACACCACGATTCCCAACGCCATGGCTGTTTCTCCAACTGTAGGCCTTATTTCGGCGGCTCCGGATTGCCGATGTCCCACATGGCTTCCAGGTTGCGTTGGCTGTAAGCCCGGAAGGCGATCAGCGTGTTTGTGGATTCGATGCCCGGGATGCTCTGCACGCGGGCCGCTACCAAGTCGGCCAGCGTCTCATGGTCGCGCACGCGCGCTATGGCGACCAGGTCATAGGAGCCGGCCACGGAATAAGCTTCCGTGATGCCCGGGAGGTCGATGAGGGCCTGCGCGACCTCGGGTGTGCGTCCTTGCGACGTGTTTATCAATACGATCGCGGTTACCATAGTCATTCTCAGATCGGCTCGTTAATCCCTCGTCACCCAACGGCGCACGTGGTCGCGGCACGCCTTCATGAGCTGGTCCGCGATGAACCGGTGGCCGTCGGCGTTGGGATGAACGCCATCAGGCAGCGTGTTCTCGTAACCTTTCCACTTCTTGTAAGCCGAGTAGATATCGACCATTTCAATTCCGTTTGTCGAGCAGACGCGGCGAACCTCGGCGACGTAGCGCTCCAGCGCTTCGTTGATGTTCCGCCCTTTGTACCAGCCGAAGTTGGCGTAAGGGTAGGCCGAGGTCATGGGATTCGGCGTGGCTACAATCACCGCCGCCCCCTCGGCGCGGGCCAGTTTCACAATGTCGAGCAGGTTCTTGCCGTATTCTTCCACCGAGATGCGCGGTTCGCTACGCTCCTTGGGCCCCGGATCGATGTATGCGGCGTCATTGAGCCCCGCCATCACCAACACCAGCTTCGGGCCGTATGGCTTGACGTCGCGCTCAATGCGCTCCAGCATTTGCCAGGTCGTGTTGCCGCCGATGCCGGCGTTGACGACGTGCAGCCCCACCAGCGTCTTCTGCAAGTCACGCTCCAGCAGGGCAGGGAAGGTCTGGTCGGACCTCACGCTGCCGTCGCGGCGGTATCCATAAGTCACGCTGTCGCCGAGCGCAACGATGGTGTACGGATGATAGAACCAATCGAGCGGCACGGCCTTGAGCTTGAGGCTCCAGCGCGGCTCGCTCTTGACGCCGGAGGGCGGGCCGGCGTAATAGGTGAACAGGGCGCGGTCCTCCAGGAATTCGATGCTGGTATAGGCGTACGTGTGGGCAGCGTCCTGGTCCAGGTTGCGGAACTTGGTCCAGGTATCGCCGTCGTCTTTGGAAATGGCTACGGTCAGCGGGAAGCGGTCCTTGGTCGAGTAGTTCCACACCATGAGCAGGTCGCGCGTGCTGGGGATCCGCTTAATCGACTGCGGCGACAGCGGTGAATCGAGCGCCATGGCCGTGGGCTCGGAGAACGTGTCGCCGTTGTCGGTCGAGTAACAGTGATAGATCTTTCCCTTGTCCGTGCGCACCCACATCATGATGCGTCCCGCGCTCAGTTCCACCAGGCCGGGCTCCTGCGCGCCGGCACGGCTGTCGGGAATATCGACGATGGTCTTGCTTGCCTGCCAGGTAGCTCCCTCGTCGTCCGAGTAGTAGACACGGCTGCGGATGTGTTTGTCAACGCGGTAGTCGGTGGTAAAGAACACCGGAAACAGGATGCGGCCGTTGCGCAACTGGATGGCGCGGTCGTGATTGAATCCTGTGTACGAAGGTGAGGGATCGATGGGCAGCGCCTTTGGCTCAGAGAAAGTGACACCATCGTCCACGGACCTGCGCATCATGGGCACGCAATCGCCCTCGGAGTTCTTTCGGGCGAACAGGAACAAGACCTTACCGGACTGCAGCCGCAGGAAGTCCGGCTCCATGACGTTCATCTTTCCGATGTTTTCCTGCAGGGTGAATTTGTTCTGCCAGGTGGCGCCCTTGTCCCTGGAATAGACGGCGGAGATGCGCGCAGGGCCCCAGTCGCTTCCCTTGTCGGTATAAAACTCCGTCCAGGCCAGCAGCAGCCGGCCATCGCCTAACACCAGCATGTCGGCCTCGGAATTACGCATGTTGGTTTCGCTGGCAGGTGCCACCACGTATTCAAACGGCTGGCGCAGATTGGCAGCGAAGCAGGAAACGACGGATAGAAGAACGATGGCAAGTCGAAAGATCATCATTGGTTTTGATTCTACCTGATTGGGCCTCGCGCGGGTGAAAACCGGCACTCTCTCTGAACGCCAGGCCGAATGTCAATCCCTTTAATGACGCCATTGACTTCGCTGCGGTTTCACGTATACTGTCGACAGTATGGCTCAACAGTTTGCGCCGATGAAGTCGACCAATCTGCCCGAGAATATCGCTGCGCGCTTAACCGAGGCCATCATGACCGGAAAGATGGTGCCCGGCGAGAGGCTGAACGAGAGCGAACTGGCCCGGCAGTTCAAAGTCAGCCGGGCTCCTATACGGGAAGCGCTGCAACAACTCAAGGAACAGGGGCTGCTTCTCAACAGCCCGCGGCGGGGAATGTTCGTGGTCATCCTCGACGAGGAGGACATGCAGAAGATGAACAGCCTCAGGCTGGTTCTGGAGGCCGAAGCGCTGCGGCTGGCCAAAGCGAACTTCACTCCACAAACTGAACGGCCGATCAGGCAAGTCCTGAGGAAAATGGAGACTTCCCAACCGTCGCCCGCCGTGGATGCCACCCGGTTGGATCTTGAACTGCACCGCAGGATCTGGAAGCTGAGCGGGAACGAGTACCTGGAACGGATGCTCGTGACCCTCACGTCGCCGCTATTCGCTTACGCGATTCTGACGCGGCCCAAGGACGAGAAAATGAAAATGATTCTCGATTCTCACCGTCCGCTTTTAGACTACCTGGAAGGAAAGTCGGATCAACCCGCCGAGCGCGTGGTCTTCGAACACCTGAACCTGCGCTGGCACGATCCGGCACGGTATAGCTCGCTCGTGCCCAGATCTTCGTCGCGTTCGTCGGAGGGGCAGGAAACTGTCGACAGTGTACAAGATTTGCGTTGACAGCAAACGGGGGTTGCCTTACACTGATCTAGCGTCCAGGCGGTCGCGTCTGGAGGCAACGTAGTCATTCGCAGTCGTTCAACGCTAGGGGGGAGACTCGATGACGTCTATCCATAGAATTTTCACACTATCAGTTTGTCTGCTGCTGGCTCTTGGTGTCTTAGCCAGCGCGCAGAACACCACCGCAACCTTGTCCGGCGTGGTCCGCGACCCGTCCTCGGGAGTGCTTACCGGCGCCAAGGTCACCATCACCAACGAGGAAACCGGTTTGAAGCGCGTCGCGAACACGAACGAAGAAGGCGCTTACCGGGTTCCATTCCTGCCGATCGGGAGCTATTCCGTACGCGTGGAAAAACAGGGATTCAAGGCCGAGGTGCAGACCGGTATCCGGCTCGAGATCCAGCAGGTGCGCACAGTGGACTTCCAGCTGCAACTCGGTGCCGTGACCGAGACGGTCACGGTGGAAAGCCGGGCGCCGCTGCTCGAAGGTGAGACCTCGCAGGCAGGCGAAGTGATCAAGACCGAGCAGGTGACCAACCTCCCTCTCGGCCGCCGCAACTTCTTGCAACTAACGTACTTGGCCCCCATGGCCACGCCAGCCAGCAGCGATTTCCGCTCCACCGAAATAGGCCGTGGTTCGGCGGTTCCCGCCAGCGCAGGCCAGCGCCCCGAGCAGAACAATTACCAAATCGACGGCATCGATAACAAAGAGAGCGGCCGCAATGGCCTAGCTATCGCACCTCCAGTGGACTCCATCAGCGAGTTCAAGGTGCAGACCGGCCTAGCGCCGGCCGAATTCGGCCGCGGCGGCGGGACCATCGTGAACGTGGCCACCAAGAGCGGCACCAATGAGT
>ENA-UOYA01004113-UOYA01004113.1-activated-sludge-metagenome-genome-assembly--contig:-NODE-4113-length-12473-cov-5.645917_pt1 | contig 12473 bp, 8 predicted proteins | sample MGYA00238163_ERZ764804 | MGnify/ENA primary metagenome ERZ764804 (study PRJEB28919, sample SAMN05720223) | activated sludge metagenome | isolation source: Anaerobic digester | place: Hong Kong...
GCGCAACAGCCTCGAAAGGAAGTGATGTGATGTCCTTGATCAGTATAAATAATTTGACCTTCAGCTATGATACGAGCTATGACAATATCTTTGAAAACGTATCGTTCCAAATCGACACCAGCTGGAAGCTGGGTCTGACGGGCAGGAACGGAAGGGGAAAAACCACATTTTTGAATCTGCTTATGGGCAGATATGAATACAGCGGCTCGATCCGCGCTTCCGTTACCTTCGACTATTTTCCCTATGCGGTGAGCGACCAGTCCTGCGACGCCATCGGCGTCGTCAGCCGGATCGTGCCTCATTTCGAGCAATGGATGCTTCAGAGGGAATTGTCCCTCCTTGATGTGGGGGAGGAAGCGCTGTACCGGCCTTTTTCGACACTGAGCAACGGGGAGCAGACAAAGATCCTGCTTGCGGCGCTGTTTCTCAAGGAGAACAATTTTCTGCTCATCGATGAGCCGACCAACCATCTCGACATGAACGCCAGGAGAATCGTCGGAGATTATCTGAATTCCAAAAAAGGTTTCATCCTGGTTTCTCATGACAGGGCGCTGCTGGATCAGTGCATCGATCATATTCTGTCAATCAACAGAAACAATATCGAGATTCAAAAGGGTAATTTTTCCACCTGGCAGTACAACAAAGAACTGCAGGACCGCTTTGAACTGGCGGAAAACGAAAAGCTGAAAAAGGAGATCAAAAGCCTAGCAGCAGCGGCCCAAAGGACCGCCCGGTGGTCGGACCGGGTCGAGAAGACGAAAAAGGGGAACCGTTTGTCGGGAGTCAAACCGGACAAGGGGTATATCGGACACCAGGCAGCCAAAATGATGAAACGTTCCAAATGTCTGGAAGCGCGGCAGGAAAACGCGATCGAAGAGAAATCAAAACTTCTGAAAAACATCGAAACGTCGGACAGCCTGTCGATTAAACCTCTGGCGTATCATAACAGCAGGCTGGCCGAAGCGGAAAACCTGTCGATCCTCTACGACGGAAATGCAGTCGCAGAGGGCGTGAACTTTACAATCAACGAGGGCGACAGGATCGCGCTCATCGGTAAGAACGGCTCCGGAAAGTCAAGCCTCCTGAAGCTGATCATGGGAGAAGAGATCGCCTTCAGGGGAAACCTTCGCATCGGAAGCGGCCTGATCCTATCCTATATTCCGCAGGATACCTCCTGCCTGAAAGGCAATCTCAAGCAATTCGCAAGGGACGAAGCCGTGGATGAAAGCCTTCTGAAGGCCATCCTCCGCAAGCTGGATTTTGAGAGAGTCCAGTTTGAGAAGGACATGGCGGAATTCAGCGAAGGCCAGAAAAAGAAGGTGCTGATCGCGAAGAGTCTCTGTCAGCAGGCGCATCTTTATATCTGGGATGAGCCCCTGAACTTCATCGACGTCATATCAAGGATACAGATCGAAGAGCTGCTGCAAAACCATAAGCCGACGATGATCTTTGTGGAACACGACCGCGCCTTCTGCGACGCCGTAGCGACTAAAAAGATCTTCCTTTAAAAAATCCCGGCCTGGAAGGGCTGGTACCTATCCTTTTTGAAATATTGTCGGGCATGGTACCGCCCGGATTAATCAATAAGTAAATTCCGCCGATATGTTCGCTTCGATGGTCAGGCTGCCCGGAACGACGGGGGTGGCTGCAAATTCGCGCAGGACAGGCATGATCGGACAGGGAAGACTGCTGAGTTCGGTGATGGCTGCTGGAACAGGATCCACGCGGATGTCCAGTTCTCTTGCTATGGATGCGGCTTTCTCCATCGCATCGGCTATCGCCATGTTCAGGGCCAGCCGATAATAGCGCGCCGGGTCGGACATCTCGAAGGAGATCAGATCCACCGCATTGGCGCCCGCAGCGACCGCCGTATCGATCAGGGCGCCGACGCGTTCCGTATCCCGCGTTCTTATTTCCAGAATGTTGCGGACGGTATACCCCCGGTCAACGATCGTTCCGTCGACCGTTTCGGAGTATTGATCGATGGTGTACTGAAACGTTCTGATATCCGCTGCGCCCATCCGTCGCAGAGCGTCGAGGACTGCCTGGCTCTGTTCTGCGTTCTGTGCCTGGACCTCCTCCAGGTCGGGTCCGGTCAATTGTACGCCGAGCCGGATGACGGCGGTGTCCGGAACCGTTGTGACTTCGCCCTGTCCCGTCAGCGTCATGGTGCGGAAAAGGGGCCTTTCATTCCCGTAATTTTCATACATAAAAATCTTTTCGCCTCCCAAAAATAATCTTTTCTTAATATATGAATCATCCTGCTCTTTGGAAACAAAATAAGAAGAGAACAAAACAGGAAAGGGGAGCGGGAATGAAGGATTCGTTTCGTAGCTTTCATGAAAAAAGGATGCATATCTTCGGCGAGCTGGTGAAGAGATTCTGGAACGGGAATCTTGATCAGGTTTCCGACCTAGAGGAGCTGGCGCGGGAGATCAGGGATCAATACGGGTTCAGTGACGGCGAGCTCCCGTTCATCAAGGATCATATCAGGCTCGCCATGGGTTTGAGCCCCAGCGGAAGCGAGCGGTTCGGATCGGAGCTCGACATGATCCGCAGCAGCTGTGAGATACAGAAGCCCATCGTATCAAGAATCGAGGGCCCGTGTGAATATTGCGGCGACCGGCAATGCCGCTGCGATACCTTCGGAAAATATGAAACTCCGCTTTATCTCAGGCAGGGCGGGGATACGGAGGAGGATCATACCGGAGAGAATACAGACTGCATTGACTGCGGGTTCTGTACAGACCGCTGCGATTTCGGGGCGCTTGCCGAGAAGATCGAATTCCTGCCGGTCATACAGCTGCTCAGGCAGAAGGAAGCGCCGGTCTACGCCGTGGTGGCGCCGGCGATCACGGGGCAGTTCGGCGAGGACGTCACCATGGGAAAGCTGCGGGCGGCATTGATGGGCATGGGTTTTGACGACATGATCGAGGTGGCCCTGTTTGCCGATATCCTGACGATAAAGGAAGCCTTCGAGTTTAACCGCCTTGTGAAAAAGGAGGAGGATTTCTTTCTGACGAGCTGCTGCTGTCCCGTCTGGTTCAATCTGATCAGAAAGAACTATCCGGAGATATACGAGCATCTGTCTCCGTCCGTATCCCCGATGATCGCATCGGGGAGGATTTTGAAACGCCTGTATCCCGACGCAAAGATCGTCTTCTTTGCGCCCTGCATCGCAAAAAAGACGGAAGCCGTTGAAGAGGGTCTGGAAGGCGCAGTGGATTACGTCATCAATTTCAGGGAACTTCAGGAAATCTTTCATGCGCTCGATATCGACCTGAAAGAGCTGACGCCGGCGGAGAAGGATCAGGCGTCGCTGGGCGGCAGAGTATATGCGAGGACGGGGGGCGTCAGCTTTTCCGTGAAGATGGTGGTCAATCGCCTCGACCCGACAAGGGTCATCAGATTAAAGTCCCGCAAGGTAGACGGCGTGCAGGAATGCAGGCGGACGCTCGACGCCCTCAGAGTGCAAGGAAAGGGCGCGGCAAACTTTATCGAGGGAATGGGCTGCAAGGGCGGTTGCGTAGGAGGCCCGCGGACCAATATCGAAGCCTGGAGAGCGACGGAGCTGGTCAATGAATTCGGAGAGGATTCCCTGATCCTGACTCCCTTCGACAATCTCAACGTGATAAAAATCCTGAGGCAGTTCGGAATCCGGTCCATCGAGGAGATCACGAAAAACGAGGAACTCATCCGTATCCTATCCAGAGACTGAAAAGGCGGAAGCCCGATCTTTCGAGGCTTCCGCCGAAAAACTGCATCTTGGGATAAAAAAGGGAGACCATGGTTCGATCTCCCCGATAGGGTGATCTAGGATCGTTTCGGATCTATGATGTGACGTTCGGCTGCCAGGCCGTCAAGCTGTCTGCCAGGGAGCGGATCTCATCCGGAGAACAGGATTTCTCCAGGATCCTTTCTTCATCCTGCGGCAGGTACTTTTCCGGAACCTTGTAGCGGTTCAGGACATATCGCGGCACCGCCGGAAGTTCCTTTGCCATTATGATGAGCTCTTCGCTCCCAAGCTGGGGAATCACTGTCGTTCTGACCTCAAAAGGGGTTTCGCTGTCAGAAAGCAGCCGGATCGTTTGGATGACCTGGCCGGCGTCCGCTCCGTTTCCGCAGATTTTCGGATACTGTGCGGCGGGGGCTTTATAATCCACCGCAAAGTAGTCGCACAGCCTCAGCCGCAACAGATCTTCCACGACATCGGGACGGGAGCCGTTGGTATCGAGCTTGACCTTATACCCCAGGCTCTTCAGCGTCCCCATGAACGGAATCAGATCGTTCTGCAGCGTCGGTTCCCCGCCGGAAATGACCACGCCGTCCAGCAATTCCGCACGCTTTCTTAAGAAATCCGATACATACCGGGGCGTCAGCAGAATATGGCTGCCGTCGATGAGAGAACGGTTATGGCAATAGAAACAGTTGTAATTGCAGCCCGGCACAAACAGAACGCACGATATCAGGCCGGGGTAGTCGATCAGGGAAGTCTTGACGATGCCGGAAATATTCATAGAGAATACTCCTTTATACCGATTGATTCGTGCTCGAATTCATCCTTGCTGGCCGAAAGTCTTCCTCTCTCATCACATATTTGACACGCTGGTTGTATTCTTCCCGCTTGCCCTTGTTATAATTCTGTACCGGTCTCAAATATCCCACGACACGGCTCCATACCTCGGTGGGGTCTCCGCATTCGGGGCAGGAGAAGTGCTCGCCGGACAGATACCCATGGTTGTTGCAGATGGAGAAGGTCGGAGTGAGGGAGAGATACGGCAGCTTGTATTTTGTAAAAGTCTTCTGGATCAGGCGCTTCGCCGCATCGATATCTTTGATCTCCTCTCCCAGATACAGGTGAAGCACGGTTCCTCCCGTATAGAGGGATTGGAGCTCGTCCTGCAGGTCCAAGGTCTCGAAAATATCGTCGGTATAACCCACCGGAAGCTGCGAGGAGTTGGTGTAATAAGGGTACTTATCTCCGGCGCAGATGATATTGGGATATTTTTTCTTGTCCTTCTGGGCCAGGCGGTAGCTGGTGCCTTCCGCAGGCGTCGCTTCCAGATTGTAATAGTTGCCGGTTTCTTCCTGGATATCCTTGATGACGTCCCGCATGTACTCCAGCGTTCTGATCGCAAAGCTCTGACCTTCTGCTGTCGTCAGATCCACATCCGGACCGAAAAGGTTCTGGCATGCTTCGTTCATGCCGATGAGGCCGATGGTGTTGAAATGGTTGTACCAGTAGTGGCCGGTCTGGGCCTTGATCCCTTTCAGGTAGTTGGCAGAGTATGGATACAAGCCTTTTGACGTCTGCTCCTCAATGACCTTGCGCTTGATTTCCAGACTGTTTCTGGCGATATTCATCTGCTGCCACAGCCTTGTCCTGAACTCCGATTCGCTGGTGGATATGTACGCAAGTCTCGGCAGATTGATGGTAACCACGCCGATGGAGCCGGTCAGCGGGTTGGAGCCGAACAGTCCGCCTCCGCGTTTTCGCAGTTCGCTGGTGTCAAGCCTGAGGCGGCAGCACATGGATAGGGCGTCCTCCGGCGAGAGGTCCGAATTGATATAGTTGGAGAAATACGGGATCCCGTATTTGCAGGTAATTTCCATCAGCTTGTTGATTACGGGGCTGTCCCAGTTGAAATCTTTCGTAACATTGATGGTCGGGATCGGGAACGTGAAGACTCTGCCCTTGGAATCCCCCTCCATCATAACGTCGCAGAATGCCATGTTGAACAGATCCATTTCCTCCTGGAATTCGCCGTACGTTTTATCCATGACCTTTCCGCCGATGATGGCGTATTCGTTGCGCAGCGTGCTTGGGGGCACCAGGTCAAAGGTCAGATTGGAAAATGGACACTGGAATCCGACCCGGGTCGGTACGTTCAGGTTAAAGATAAATTCCTGAAGCGCCTGCTTGACGGTTTTGTAATCCAGCTTGTCGTAATAGATGAACGGCGCGCAATAGGTATCAAAGGAGGACCAGGCCTGCGCTCCGGCCGTTTCTCCCTGCGTTGTGAAAGTGGAGTTCACGATCTGACCCAGAAAGGTGCGAAGATGCTTCGGAGGCTTGGATTCCACCTTGCCGGGTACGCCGCCGAAACCGTTGATCAGGATCTGCTTCAGGTCCCAGCCCGCACAGTACGGTCCGAAAAATCCCAGGTCATGGATATGGATATCTCCGGAAAGATGAGCTTCTCTGATCTCATCGGAATAGATCTCATGGAGCCAGTAATTTTGGGTGAATGCTTCACGCACATAATTATTCAGGCCGTTGATTGATTTCTGGGTATTTGCGTTTTCGTTGACCTGCCAGTCCGAATCATTCAGATATTCGGTGAACATATTGATGGTCGCTCCGATCAGAGCGTTGGATTCCCGTGCGGATCTTCTTTTTTCGCGATACAGGATATAAGCTTTCGCTGTTTTAGCATGTCCGTTTTCAATCAAAACCTTTTCAACGATATCCTGAATGCCTTCCACGTCGGCGATGCCGTCCGGATACCGCTCTTCAGCCATTTTTATCACTTCGTCCGCCAATTTTTCCGAGGTCGAGAAATCATTTCCCCCTACTGCTTTCGCGGCCTTGAATATTGCCAATACGATTTTTTCCTTCTTGAAGAGGACAATAGAACGGTCTCGTTTGATGATTTGTTTCAGCACGGTACATTACCTCCAAAATTACTAGATATAAAACCACAGAAAAAATACCATATGTTGAGGCATACGTCTGGTTAGATACTATATATCATATTCTTTCTCGCGGCTCATGTCAATAACTGCAGGAAACTCAACGAAAAAAAAGTGAAAATTACAGAATCAAATTTTCTATTGAATAAAAATGAGGCAGACGCCTATAAGCGTTCTGCCTCACCGGTTCTCATCCATTCGGGAGTCGACACCCTGGGAAAAATCGATGATTTCGGACTGGGAAAACTCGAAGCCGTTATCCATTTGATCCACTCCGTCGCCGCGGATGCCCTGAAAAGGCATCTCCTCAAAATCCTGCCGGATCGCCGATTCGCTGTCCCTGCCGCGGTCTGCTCCGCTTGAGAGATTTCCGTTTTCCCCTACGATATGATTCTGTGTAAAAGGGGACAGGGCGCCCGGCTTCAGATGATATTTTCTGGCTGTCTCATCGTCGATCGGGGCTCTCCCGCTTTTCGTTTCCAAATATAAATCTTCCATACTGCCCTCCGGAATTGATTGATAGTCTAGTATGAGCAGATTACAGGATAATATCCGAAAATTCCAGCGAAGCGGCCTGCAGGATTTTATTGCCGTTGATCTCATGGGCCTTTTGGGCGCCGCTCTGCCGGATGGGAAGCGATATGGAGAATGTGGAGCCGTAACCTTCTTCGCTGGTGACATATATCTTACCGCCGAGGCTTTCCACCAGCAGCTTGACGAGATAAAGGCCGATCCCGGTCCCTTCGGCCTGCCGTGCCAGGGAAGAATCCGCCTGGCCGAAGCGCTCAAAGATGATGACCTTTTTATCTTCCGGTATGCCGATCCCGCTGTCCTTGATATCGATTTTCAAATTGTTGCCCTGGCGGTAGAGCACGACGTTGACGCTTCTTTCCGGGGGTGTGAATTTGATGGCGTTGGACAGCAGGTTCAACAGGATTTTTTCATATTTTTCAATATCCATCAAGGCCTCGATCCGTTCGCAGGCCGACTGGAACGTCAGCTTCAGGAGCTTCTGGTCGGCGTATTCCTTCACGGATTCCACGATTTCCTTTGTCAGAGCCACGATTTCCACATTTTTGTAATCGATCTTCATCTGACCGGCCTTCAGCCTGGTGATGTCAAGCAGATTATCCACGAGACGCTGCTGACGGAGTGAGTTGTGCCGGATTTTGCCGAGATAATCCTTCATTTTGTCGGTGATGTCGTCTTTGCAGACGATTTCCATTGTCTGGATCGCAGCATTGATGATGGCGATGGGAGTTTTAAACTCATGAGTGATCATGGCGATGAAATTGTCCTTCAGCTCAATGGTTTCCTGAAGCAGTTTCATCTCCCTTCGCTCCGCGTCGTGCAGCGCCTTCTCCTGCAGCTTTTTTTCCGTGATGTCCCTTGAAATCCCCGTGGTGCCGATGATTTTCCCGTATTCGTTGTAGACCGGGCTTTTATAGACCTCGTTCCATCTCCCTTTTTCGTTTTTTTCTTCAAAGTGAACCTTTTTCCGCTTAGTGATGATGTCCATATCGCCGAACAGGAATGTGTCCGCCTGCGCCTTCGAGAAGATATCGAAATCGTATTTTCCGATCACATTTTCCTTCAGGCAGCCGTATTGATCCTCGAAGGCTTTGTTCACGGCCACGTATCGGCCCTGCAGGTCTTTGAACCAGGCAACGAAGGGCAGGTTGTCTAGGATGACTTGCATTTGGGAGATGGGCTTCAGGGATTCGTCGCTTTCCGTAAGATCCAGGACGATCATATGGATATACTTTTTTCCGTTGATGGTGATCAGGCCTGAATTGGCTCTGACCTTTCTGGTTTCTCCAGCGGAAGTTTTATGTTTGAAGACAAAGCTGTTTTTTACATAGGAAGCCGCCAGATTGTTCTGGGTATAGATCTGATCCGCCTTGATCGCACAAAGATCGGTAAATTTTAATTTAAGGATATCCTGATAGCTGTATTTGTAAAATGTGCAGGCTGCGTAATTTGCATCTGCGATATCGAGTGTTTTGAAATCTATGATCAGCATGACGGAAACGTTGTTTTTAAAAAAACTGTTGTAATACTGGTCGTCGGTATTTTGAAAATAGCCCTCCATGATCTCCTTCCTCGCTGCTAAATTCTACAAGTTTTTTTGAAATTTCTACATCATTATACCAAAACCGCAGAAAATCTAAATACGATTCGCTCAACAAAGTCATGCCTAAATCGACATAACACGACATTGTCCTATCCGGTCAGACAGGATGCGAAATCGGGAAAGGGAGCAATGCATCGCTTCAGGATCCCGTTCAGAAAGGAGATGAGGATCCCGTAATTGGTGATCGGTATGCCCTGGTCCTCGGCGCACTGCAGCCTGTATTTCATTTCCCTCTCGTTGAGCATGCAGCCGCCGCAATGGACGACCATGGCGAATCCGGTGAAATCTTCGGGGAATTCGGTGCCGCTTGTGAACCGGAAGTTCAGCTTCTTTCCGGTATACTCCTCCAGCCATCGGGGGAGCTTTTTGGTCCCGATATCGTCGCACTGCCGGTGATGGGTGCAGCCTTCGGAAATCAAGACCATATCGCCGTCCTTCAGCTTTTCCACCGCCGCGGCGCCTTTCACCGCGAGCTCCAGGTTGCCTTTATGGCGGGCAAAGAGGATGGAAAAGGAGGTTAGGGGAATCTCTTCCGGCGTTTCCGCCGCTACCTTTGCGAAGGCCTGGCTGTCGGTGATGACGATGCGGGGTTTTTTGCAGATATGGGCGAGGGTATCCGCGAGTTCGGTCTCTCTGACGACCATAGCCGCCGCGCCGGCTTCCAGGACGTCCCGGATGGTCTGCTGCTGCGGCAGGATCAGGCGGCCCTTCGGGGCGGCGGAGTCGATAGGGACAACCAGGATCACAAAATCGTTGGGTGCAAGAAGGTCCGACACGATGGGAAATCGGGACAGCTCTGCGGGAACCTGTCTTGCCAGCAGCTCTTTCAGTTCAAAGATATTTTCTCCGGTCTCGCTGCTGATCCAGAGCACGTTTTCATCCGGGATCCCGTCTTCTTCATGCCCGGCGGGGGGCTTCCCCCGGCTATGCCCGGCAAGGGGCCCTTCCTGTCCATGAACAGGCTTACGCTCAGCAGGATCAACCAGATCTGTTTTATTGTAAACCACCAGAAAAGGGATGTTCTTCCGGCGAAAACGCCTGACGATCTCATGATCCTCTTCCGTCATGCCCGCCGAGGCGTCTACCACCAGCACGGCGATATCCGTCTTGTTCAAAACCTGATAGCTTTTTTGCATTCTGAGGCGTCCCAGAGCGCCTTCGTCGTCCAGGCCCGGAGTGTCGATCATCATGACAGGTCCGAGAGGAAGCAGCTCCATAGCCTTGTAGACGGGGTCCGTCGTCGTTCCCTTCACATCGGAGACGATGGACAGGCTCTGTCCTGTCACTGCGTTGATTACGCTGGATTTTCCCGCATTGCGCTTTCCAAAGAAGCCGATATGGATCCGGTCGGAGGAGGGTGTGCTGTTGAGTCCCATGATTCGCACCTCTCTTTCTACAGCCTGAAATCACGGCTGCCGCTTTCTATTTTTGCAAGATTGTCGATTACGATATTCCGGACCTTTTCTCTCGGAATATTCCCGATTTCTTTTTCTATCAGTTTTTCGCCCAGGGTTTTTGTTTCCGGAGACGCGTAATCCTCGAGATACTCCTTGAGGGTCATCAAAGCATTGGGATGGCAGCAGTTCTGGATCTCGCCGTTCTTGGAAAGCGCCATAAAGCGGTCGCCCGTCCGGCCTTCCCGATAGCAGGCGGTACAGAAGCTGGGGATATAATCCATTTTCATCAGCCATTGTACGATCTCGTCAAGCGTCCTTCTGTCTTCGACATCGAACTGCTCTGACTTTTCATCGTCCGGCTCCGGCTCCGCATAACCTCCCACGCTGGTTCTGGAAGCTCCGCTGATCTGCGATACGCCCAGACGGAGCACCCGCTCCCTGCAGGCTTTGCTTTCCCTGGTGGAGACGATCATACCCGTGTAGGGAACGGCAAGCCGGATACAGGCGACGATCTTTGCAAAGACGTCGTCGCTGATCCCGTTGGAAAAGGAGTCCGCATCGATATCGTCGGCATGGCGGATCCTCGGAACACTGATGGTATGAGGTCCCACCCCCTTGGCAGCCTCCAGGTGCTCCGCGTGCATCAGCAAACCGACAAAATCATACCGGTAAAGCTCAAGTCCGAACAAGACGCCGAGGCCGACGTCGTCGATACCGCCGTCCATCGCGCGGTCCATGGCTTCCGTATGCCAGGCGTAATCGTGCTTCGGGCCGTAGGGATGCAGCTTCTCATAGCTCTCCTTGTTATAGGTCTCCTGGAAGAGGATGTAGGTTCCGATCCCGGCTTCCTTCAGCTTTCTGTAATTTTCGACGGTGGTCGCGGCGATGTTCACGTTGACCCTGCGGATGGCGCCGTTTTTATGCTGTATGCCGTAGATGGTCCGAATGCTTTCCAGGATGTATTCGATAGGATTGTTGACAGGATCCTCTCCCGCCTCGATGGCGAGACGCTTGTGGCCCATATCCTGCAGCGCGGTCACTTCTCTCCTGATGTCGTCCTGGGTCAGCTTTTTCCGGGTGATATGCTTGTTGGTGATATGGTAAGGGCAGTAAACACAGCCGTTGATGCAGTAATTGGACAGGTAGAGCGGCGCAAACATGACGATGCGGTTTCCGTAGATATCCTTTTTCATCTGCTCTGCAAGGGCGTAGATTTCCTGATTCTTGTCCTCCAATTCGCATTCCAGCAGGACCGCCGCCTCCCGATGGGACAAGCCCTGCCTTGTTCTTCCCTTCTCAAGGATCCGATCGATCAGATCCCGGTTGTTTTTATTGGCCTCCGCATAGGCCAGGGTTTCCATTATTTCATCGTGATTGATAAATTGCTCCGCTATGGGAGATCTCATGTCATACATCCTTTCTACCTCCTTTGAACTTTGGAATCTCCCCGGTCAACGACGATCCTGCATCCGATCTCCCGCATGCGGCTGTCGATGCAGCGGCGGCATACGGCCGCATCGTCGCCGGTACAAATCTTATTGTCATACAGCATATATTTTTCTCTGACCTCCGGCGGAGAGAGATTCGGCATGACGACATTGGCGCCCGCAAGGACGCCTTTTTCCCGTCCAGCCGGATCGATGGTCCCCAGGGCTGTCGTAGCCGGAAGGAGCACTCCCGGAAGCATGAGCCGGATAAGCGCCAGCATGAACAGGGTCAGCTCGGCGGAGCCGCTCTCTTCAGACGCATAGGGCGTGTCATGGTGCGGTATGAAAGGGCCGATCCCGACCATCTGGGGCTGAAGCTCGTGAAGGAAGAGCAGGTCTTCCGCGAGGTGTTCGGAGGTTTGGCCGGGAGATCCCACCATAAATCCGCTGCCCACTTCATAACCGATCTTTTTCAGATCCATCAGGCACCGTTTGCGGTTTTCCAGGGTCAGGGAGGCGGGATGGAGCCGGCTGTAATGGTCCGGATCCGCCGTTTCGTGCCGGAGCAGGTAGCGGTCTGCGCCGGCGTCAAAAAATGCCTTGTAGCTTTCGTAAGACCGCTCTCCGATGGAAAGGGTCAGCGCGCAGTCGGGAAACCGGGTCTTGATCTCCCCGATGATGTCCGTGAGCGTTTCGTCGCTGTACCAGCCGTCCTCTCCTCCCTGCAGCACGAAGGTGCGGAAGCCGAGTTCATAGCCTTCTTCACAGCAGGCAAGAATTTGCTCCTTGGTCAGCCGGTAGCGTGTCGCGTTTTTGTTGCTC
>ENA-UOYA01004114-UOYA01004114.1-activated-sludge-metagenome-genome-assembly--contig:-NODE-4114-length-12473-cov-4.858351_pt1 | contig 12473 bp, 10 predicted proteins | sample MGYA00238163_ERZ764804 | MGnify/ENA primary metagenome ERZ764804 (study PRJEB28919, sample SAMN05720223) | activated sludge metagenome | isolation source: Anaerobic digester | place: Hong Kong...
AAGATCATCATGGGGATCAGTACCCGCTCCACCCGCTTCTTGCGGTCGCTCCACTGACGAACCTCGTTCTGTACCGGGAGGAAGTTCTCGATCCCCAGCTCCGTCAACCGGTCACGCACCCGCTTCTCGTGGTGCATCTTCACGTAGGCCGCCAACCATCGCTTACCTCTCATACCTCGCTACTCTCCGTACATTTTTCGGTAATAGTGTTGATAATCTCCGCTGGTCACCTCGTCGAGCCACTCCTGATTGTCGAGGTACCACCGCACTGTCTTCTCGATCCCCTCCTCGAACTGGAGCGACGGCTCCCAGCCAAGCTCATTCTTCAGCTTGGTGGAGTCGATGGCGTATCGCAGGTCGTGCCCTGCCCGGTCGGTAACGTAGGTGATCAGCTTCTCCGATTCGCCCTCCTTGCGCCCCAACAGCCGGTCCACCGTCCGGATCAGCACCTTGATCAGGTCGATATTTTTCCACTCGTTGAATCCGCCGATATTGTAGGTGTCGCCCCTCTTTCCCTTATGGAAGATCAGGTCGATGGCGCGGGCATGGTCCTCCACGTAGAGCCAGTCGCGCACGTTCTCGCCCTTTCCGTAGACCGGGAGCGGCTTGTTGTGGCGGATATTGTTGATGAACAGTGGAATCAGCTTCTCGGGAAACTGATAGGGGCCGTAGTTGTTGGAACAGTTGGAGATAACGATGGGCAATCCGTAGGTGTCGTGATAGGCCCGCACGAAATGGTCGGAAGCCGCCTTGGATGCGGAGTAGGGCGAGTGCGGGTCGTACCGGGTCTCCTCGGTGAAGAGGATGTCGCCGAATGGGAGAGATCCGTACACCTCGTCGGTGGAGATATGGTAGAAGAGGTACTCCTCGCCCGGTTTCCACGTGCGGCGGGCAGCCTCCAGCAGGTTGAGCGTCCCCATCACGTTTGTCCGGGCAAACGAGAAGGGATCGGTGATGGATCGGTCCACATGGCTCTCTGCCGCCAGGTGGATGACGCTGTCGATCGCATACGTCTCGAATACCCGCTGCATCGCTTCGAAATCGCAGATATCTTCCCTGACAAACAGGTAGTTGGGACTCTTCTCGATATCCCGCAGGTTGGCCAGGTTGCCGGCATAGGTGAGCTTGTCGAGATTCACGATCCGGTAGTGGGGATAGCGGTTCACCATCAGCCTCACTACGTGAGACCCGATAAATCCGGCGCCGCCGGTGATCAGGATATTTTTCTTGATTTGACTCTCCATCAGTATAGGTTTAATTCGTTAAGTAGCGCATTATTCTTGTCCTTTTCCGACAGTACCACATCCGTTTCGGGCAGTTGCCAGTCGATCCCCAGGGCGGGGTCGTTCCAGAGGATGCCCCCTTCGGCCTCCCGAACGTAGTAGTTGTCGCACTTGTACTGAAAGATGACCTCGTCGCTCAACACCGCGAATCCGTGGGCGAATCCCCTCGGGATAAAGAGCTGCCGCCTGTTTTCATCCGACAGTTCAGTGGCGACGTGCCGGCCAAATGTGGGTGACCCCTTACGGATATCGAGGGCAATGTCGAGCACCCTTCCCTTCACCACACGTACCAGTTTTGCCTGGGCATGGGGTGGCCATTGGAAATGGAGACCGCGGAGGACGCCGTAGACGGAACGCGATTCGTTGTCCTGTACAAATTGGGTTTTGCAGACCTTCTCTTCAAACTCCCGTTGCGAGAACGATTCGAAAAAATAGCCCCGCTCATCGCTAAATACCTCCGGCTCGAGAATAACAACACCCTCGATAGATGTAGAGGTGACTTTTACCATGTTGTATCGATAAGTCTTAAAAGGTATTGCCCATACTCATTTTTCTTCATCGGTTCGGCCAGTATCCGTAGCCTCTCGTCGTCGATCCAGCCGTTGCGCAGGGCGATCTCCTCGAGACAGGCGATCTTCAGTCCCTGCCGCTTCTCCAGCACCTCGATAAAGGTGGAGGCTTCGGACAACGAGCCGAAAGTGCCGGTGTCGAGCCAGGCAAAGCCGCGCCCGAAAAGCTGTACTTTCAGTTGCCGCTCCTCCAGGAAATGCTGGTTTACTGTGGTGATCTCCAATTCGCCCCGGGCAGAGGGACGGATACTCTTGGCCACCTCCACCACCTTGTTGGGGTAGAAGTAGAGCCCCACGATGGCGTAGTTTGATTTGGGCTGTTGTGGTTTCTCTTCGATGCTCAGTACGTTGCCTTCCCGGTCGAACTCCGCCACGCCATACCGTTGCGGGTCGTTCACCCAGTAGCCGAAGACGGTGGCGCTGTTGTTCTCTTCCGCATCCTTGACTGCCTGTCTCAGCAGACCCGGGAAGCCCTGGCCGTAGAAGATGTTGTCGCCCAGCACCAGACAGGCACAATCGTTGCCGATAAACTCCTCGCCGATGATAAAGGCCTGGGCCAGTCCGTCGGGACTGGGCTGCTCGGCATAGGAGAAGCTCACTCCATAGTCCGACCCGTCTCCCAACAACCGCTTGAACCCGGGCAGGTCGTGCGGTGTGGAGATGATGAGGATCTCCCTGATCCCCGCGAGCATCAGTGCGGAGATGGGATAGTAGACCATCGGCTTGTCGTAGACCGGGATAAGCTGTTTGGAGATCCCTTTGGTAATCGGGTAGAGCCGCGTGCCGGATCCTCCTGCAAGGACGATTCCTTTCATACAGTATTTTCTTTAAATTCTTTTTGTTATTACAACAGTTGTTCTATTTTTATTTCAGCAGTTAAAACAGGTCGCAACAGATTGTCAGTCGAAGATTTAACTGCTATCATGATGCATTAGCATTATGAGCAAATACAACAATTACAAAAATAACAAAATAAAACGACAATTGTTGTAATTTTTTCAAATTAGACCGTTACAACTTTTCTGTTTGAACGGTTATTCAACAATTATTTTTATCTTTGCTCCTAAAACCGGAAAAAATGTTGAAGACTACAATTATGAGACAGATTGGTTTGTTTCTCATTTTTTTAATAGCTCCGCTATCCATACCCAAAACCGCTGCCCAGGAAATCGACAGCCTTAAGATTTTTGAAAATATAACAGATATAGAGAAACTGATTCGGCAAAGACAGGTGCAGGAAGCACCGCCTCCACAGGTGGTGCCGGGTACCGTAACACCATTGCCGCAGTTACAGGATACTTCCAAATACAATCCGGCGATCAGGGTTACCGTGCCGCTGGACTACCTCTACACCCGGAAGGAGAACGGGACGCTTCAGTTGCCCGACAACCTCTTCTTCACCACATCGCTTGAGGGGTTGACCTTCCTCGACACCATCTTTTACAACCCGCTCTTCCTGCCGATGATCTTCACGGGGAAGATGTTGCCTTCCGATCTTAACTTTTATCCGAAGAAGGAGCGAAATATCTACAGGGGGTTGCTGATTTCGCCCGACAAGACCTTTGCACCCAAGCTGATGCACTCTGCATTTGTCGACTCTGTCCGCAGGGATTTCTACAAGAGCTATCCCGACCGGGTGAAGCTTTCGGTGTTCGACCTCGAGGGGCTTCCCTCCTCCAGCAAGGATACCGAGGTGCTGGAGACGTTCAACCCGTTCAAGGAGCTGATCTCTACGGAGACGAGCTATTCGCTGAACGCTCCGCAGGTGGAGAAGACGGAGATCAGGCGAAGGTACTGGGTCTACAACGGCGACCACTCGTTCCAGCTCTCCCAGAGCTACTTCTCGCCCAACTGGCAGGGGGGGACAAGCAACTTCACCTTTGTCAACACCCATGTGTTGAGGATGAACTACCAGAAGGAGAAGGTCCGTTTCAACAATACGTTGGAGTGGCGTCTCTCTGTCTTTACCGCCCCCGACGACACCATCCGCAAGTACCGGATCGGTGACGACCTGATCCGCTATTACGGGGACTTCGGACTCGACGCCTTTGCCAAGAAGTGGTCATACTCTACCAACCTCGATGTGAGGACACAGCTCTTCAACAACTATCCCACCAACTCGAACGAGATACGGTCGGCCTTCCTGGCACCGCTCTATGTGAACGGCGGTATCGGTTTGAAGTACAACCTCGACAAGCAGTTCCAGAATGTACGGCACCGCAGGGTGCGGCTCGATCTGCACCTGGCACCTCTCAGCTTTAATTTCAGGTATGTAGGAGGCGACAAGGTGAGCGTGACCCGGTACGGTATTCCGGAGGGGGAGAAACAGTTGATAGACCTCGGTTCGACGGTGACGGCCAACATGATCTTCAATTACAACCGCTATATCTCCTGGAACTCGCGGCTGAAGTACTTCACCAGCTACGAGAAGGTGGAGGCGGAGTTCGAGAATACGTTGAACATGGCGCTGACCAATGCTTTCTCCACCCGGTTCTTCCTGAACCTGCGGTTCGACGACAGCGTCCCGCCCGATCCGAAATTCAAGTACCTGCAGGTTGCCGAGCTGCTCAGCTTCGGTCTCAACTACCGCTGGTAAGATCAGAACGAAAATCCGTTGAGGAAATCGACGCACTTCATGCGCTTTTTCCCCGACAACTGGAGATCCAGAATCTCGATAAAGCCATCCTGCGCGGCGACCCGCAGGGTGGTTTTATTGTCTGTGACCACCTGACCCGGTGTTAATCCGTGTGCCTCCCTGATCGCTCTTGTCTCAAATATCCTGAAGTTCAGCTTCTCTCCCCGTACCTCGAACTCGGTCCATGCGGCGGGGTAGGGTGCCAGTCCCCGGACAAGGTTGCGGATCTCCTCCACCGGGCTCTCCCAGTTGATCCGGCAGCTCTCCCGGTGGATCTTGGGTGCCGGCTTCAGTTCAGTGATGGTTGCCTCCAGCTCACTCTGCGGCAGCGACCTGACCGTCCCGTCGATCACTGCATCTACGGTCTTCAGCACCAGCTTGGCTCCCAACGTCATCAGGCTGTCGTGCAGGGTGCCGGCATCCATATCCTCCCCGATGGGCACCCTCTCCTGGAATATGATCTCTCCGGTGTCGATCTCATGACTGAGGAAGAAGGTGGTTACACCGGTCTCCTTCTCGCCGTTGATCAGGGCCCAGTTGATGGGGGCGGCGCCCCGGTATTGCGGCAGCAGCGAGGCGTGCAGGTTGAAGGTTCCGCGGGGCGGCATGTTCCAGACAACCTCGGGCAGCATCCGGAAGGCAACCACCACCTGGAGGTCGGCCTTCAACTGCCTCAGTTCGTTCAGGAACCCCTCATCCTTCAGCTTTTCAGGCTGGAGGATAGGCACTCCTGCCGACAGGGCATACGATTTCACCGCCGACGGCTGCAGCTTGTAGCCCCGACCGGCCGGCTTGTCGGGTGCAGTGATGACCCCGACCACGTTATAGCCGTTTTCGACCAGTGCCTGAAGCGACTCCACGGCAAAGGCGGGTGTCCCCATAAATACGATGCGTAACTCTTCTCTCTTCATTTCGGTATCTTTTTGCCTCTTTTCACTGCAAAAATAACGGAAAAAGATCGAATTCGCCTATTTTTGCAGGATGTTTACCTCCTGCAACGATGTAAGAGAACGTATGGATGCGGCTGGACAAGCCGGAACGCCCTTCCTGTTCGGCTTCGATTTTGAGCTGAGCGAGGGCTTCTTTCTGGAGAATCCCTTGCAGCAGTCGGAAATTCTTTTCGACATGGCGGGGATCGGGAACGGGGGAACTGCTTGGACGACTGGCTCCACTTTCTCGTTCGAGGCCTTCCCGGAGGAGTATGATCTGTATGCCGGGCGCTTCTCGCAGGTGATGGAGGGGTTGCGCTATGGCAACTCGTTCTTGACCAACCTGACGATCCGGACACCGGTCGCCACCGGATTGTCGCTCCGGGAGATCTTTCACCGCAGCCGGGCGGCGTACCGGCTCTATCTGCCCGGCAGGTTTGTCTGCTTCTCGCCCGAGCGGTTTGTGCGGATCGAGAAGGGGAGAATCTCCTCCAACCCGATGAAGGGGACGATAGATGCGGCAGCGATGCATGCGGAGGAGACGATCCTGAACGATTACAAGGAGAAGGCGGAGCACGCTACCATCGTTGACCTGATCCGCAACGATATCAGCCGGGTTGCTGCCGGGGTGCGGGTGAACCGCTTCAGGTATCTCGACCGGGTGGAGACCAACCATGGGGCCATCCTGCAGGTGAGCTCCGAGATCGAAGGCGAGTTGCCGGGGAACTATGCCGGCAAGATAGGGTCGCTCCTTGTCGAACTGCTGCCGGCGGGTTCGGTCTCCGGTGCGCCCAAGAAGGCGACGGTCGACCTGATCCGGCGGGCTGAAGAGCAGCCGCGTGGCTTCTATACCGGCGTGGCGGGCTATTTCGACGGTGAGGATCTCGACTCCTGCGTGCTGATAAGGTTTATCGAGGCGACGGAGGATGGACTCTTCTTCCGGAGCGGGGGCGGCATTACGGTGAACAGCGATTGCAGGAAGGAGTATGCAGAGGCGCTCCGGAAAATTTACCTCCCCTTTAACTGAGATGAGGATGTTTCTCGAATCGATATGCATATTGGATGGCCGGGCAGTGAACCTGGAGGCTCATCGGGAGCGGATGGGGCTGACTGGCAACCGTTTCGGTTTTACTGCTCCGCAGCTGCCCGACCTGGAGCAGTTGTTGCCGGAATCGCTCCGCAAGGGGAAGGTGAAGTGCCGGATAGAGTATGACGGGAAGATCCGCTCCATCGGTTTTGATCCCTACCGGCCGAAGCCGGTCTGTGTGTTGCGGCTGGTGGAGGCGGAGGGACTGGACTACTCGTTCAAATATTCCGACAGGTCACGGCTGGATGCGCTGAACGATGCGGAGCCCGGCCATGAGGTGCTGATCGTGCAGGGGGGAGAGATCACCGATACCACATACAGCAACGTGGTCTTACGGAAAGCGGGGGAGCTTTTTACTCCTTCCGCCTCTCTGCTGAACGGCACCAAGCGGCAGAAGCTGTTGCGGGAGTCGATTGTAAGAGAGATGAAGATTACAGTGGATAACCTGGGCCGGTTCGATCATCTTTACCTGATCAATGCCATGCTCGATATTGAAGATGGAGTAGGGGTTCCGGTGAAGGAGATCCTTCCCGGCTATCTCTAAACTGTTTGAATGTTTGAGATGGGTTTATCTCCTTGTCTCAGTAGATTCCTGAAAACGCGGGCGTAGCTTTGTTCAAAGCTGTATAGTCCTGTTGGCCAGAAGAGATAAATCAGTACATTGGCATCATTTTATGGCCATAATTCGTAACGTTTAAAACATTATTTTTCTGCAGAATGGTCTCTATTTGAGGATCTAGATGACTAAAACGGATATCATTGAGATTGCTCGCAAGTTTATCCAATATTGCACCTAAGACGGCACTCATATTGGCAGCAAAAAAATTGAGCAATTCAAGTTCAATCACTGAAAACCACTCATTCCTGTTTTTTCAAAAAATGTAATAAGGTTTTGATAACCCCGAAAGTCGTTCTCTATGTTGTCCAGCCTAGGCATCTTTTTTGCCTTAAACCCTTAATTACAAGGCAAAGATACTTATTTTATTTACTTTGGCCAACTTGGTCGGAAGAAAGGTGCGAAGAAATGGTATAACTGCAAGGATAAAAAACCGTCAGGCCGTTTGTGACGACCCGACGGATAATCATGCAATATTCAATCAGTTGTTTTCGGGGCGCAACTTCCTCACCACGGCGCCGGTCTGCCACATCTCGCTTTCGCGGAGGGCCGTCAGTTCTGCCTCCAGCTTCTCGCGGTAGTCGGGCTGCGAGTTGCTGTCGATGGAGCGTTGGGCTTCGTTGCCGTTGGCCACCTCCTTGTAGAGCTTCTCGAACACCGGCTTGGTGGCGTCGTGGAACGGACCCATCCAGTCGAGCGCACCACGTTGTGCCGTGGTGGAGCAGTTGGCGTACATCCAGTCCATCCCCTTCTCGGCAAAGAGCGGCATTAGCGACTGGGTCAACTCTTCCACCGTCTCGTTGAACGCTTCCGACGGGGTGTGCCCATTCTCGCGCAGCACCTCGTACTGGGCCAGCAGGAGTCCCTGGATGGCACCCATCAATGTTCCCCGCTCGCCGGTCAAGTCGGAGTAGACCTCCCGCTTGAAATCGGTCTCGAACAGGTAGCCCGAGCCGACACCGATACCGAGGGCGACCACCCGGTCGTACGCCTTGCCGGTGGCATCCTGGAAGATGGCATAGGAGGAGTTGAGTCCCCTTCCCTCGAGGAACATCTTCCGCAGGCTGGTTCCCGATCCCTTGGGGGCGACCAGGATCACGTCGACATCGGCCGGGGGGATGATGCCGGTACGCTCCTTGTAGGTGATGCCGAAGCCGTGGGAGAAGTAGAGTGCCTTGCCTGGGGTGAGGTGTCTCTTCACCGTGGGCCATAGTGCGATCTGGGCGGCATCCGAGAGGAGGTACTGGATGATGGTACCGCGCTGGCACGCCTCTTCGATCTCGAACAGGGTCTCGCCGGGAACCCAGCCGTCGGCTACCGCCTTGTCCCACGATTTGCTCTCCTTCCGCTGGCCGACAATCACGTTGAAGCCGTTGTCGCGCAGGTTGAGCGACTGTCCAGGTCCCTGCACGCCGTATCCGATGACGGCGATGGTTTCGTTCTTCAATGTCTCCAGAGCCTTGCTCAATGGAAATTCGTCGCGGGTGACTACATTCTCTTCTACCCCGCCAAAATTCATTTTTGCCATACTGTTTATCTTGTTAAGTTAGTTGTTTGTTAATGCTTGTTTCCGTTTCTCCTCCCGCTCTGCCAGCATGTCGCTGAGACGTTCCACCCGCGACTTGGTGATGGCGATGCGGCCGGAGCGGATGAACTGGAGTACGCCGATCTTCTCGGCCAGCTCGTCGAACAGCCCCTGCGTCTCGGCATAGTGGCCTGCCTTGAGGAAGACCACGCAGTCGTTGGTCACCTCCAGCACCCGGATGTTGTACTTGCGGATCAGGTATTCGATCGACCCGTGCTCCAGTACCTTGTCGGTGGCCAGCTTGTAGAGGGCCAGCTCCTGGTGGATCAGCTCGTCGTCGACATTGAAGTAGGCCTTCAACACGTCGATCCGCTTGTCGATCTGCCGGACCAACTTCTTCATCACCTCGTCCGACTCGGCAAAGACGGTGATGGTGAACTTGTGTATCCCTGCCAGTGCCGAGGGGGAGACCGAGAGGGTCTCGATATTGAGCTGCCGGCGGGTGAAGATGGTGGTGATCTGGTTGAGCACACCTACCGTATTTTCCGAAAAGATGGTGACGGTATATAACGTTTTTCCTTCCATAGTGCGTTCAGTTTAAATTTTGTTTCCGTTTCCAATCAGTATGTCGGTAACGCTGCCGCCGGCGGGTACCATCGGATATACCATCCCCTTGGTCTCCACCACCGCTTCGAGCAGGTAGGGTCCACGGTGCTCCAGCATCTCCCTGATGGCGCCGTCAAGCTCACTGCGGTCGGTCACCTTCCTGCCCCGGATACCGTAGGCTTCGGCTACCTTTACAAAGTCGGGATTCTTCAGGTGGGTCTCGGAGTAGCGCTCGTCGAAGAAGAGCTCCTGCCACTGCCGCACCATCCCCAGGTAGTTGTTGTTCAGGAGGATGATCTTCACGTCGACCTGGTACTCCAGGATGGTGCCCAGCTCCTGGATCGACATCTGGAAGCCGCCGTCGCCCACGAAGATGCAGACGGTACGGTCGGGCGCCCCATACTTCGCTCCGATCCCTGCAGGGAGGCCGAAACCCATGGTGCCCAGTCCCCCCGAAGTGACCATGCTGCGGGGGAGGGTCGACTTGAAGTAGCGGGTGGCCATCATCTGGTGCTGACCCACGTCGGTGACGCAGATCGCCTTGTGGCCTGTAGCTTCCGACACCTTGTTGATCACCTCGCCCATCTTCAGCTCACCGCCGTTCTCGGGATAGAGCTCTGCCTTGATGACACAGTCGAACTCTCTCTTCCTGTATTGGTTGAATGTCTCGAGCCAGGCCGAATGGTCGCGCTTCCCGATCAGCTCCGTGACGAGCGGGAGGGTAGCCTTGGCATCGCCCAGCACCTTGACGGTGGTCTTCACGTTCTTGTCCATCTCCGCCAGGTCGATGTCGAAGTGGATGATCTTGGCCTGCCGGGCGTAGGTTTTGAGGTTGCCGGTGACACGGTCGTCGAACCGCATGCCGATGGCGATCAGCACGTCGCAGGCGTTGGTGTTCATGTTGGGGGCGATGTTGCCGTGCATCCCCAGCATGCCGGTATTGAGCGGATGGTCGGTGGGGATGGCGGAGAGCCCGAGGATGGTGGACCCGAAGGGAATTCCCCCCTTCTCGAGGAAGGCGAGCAGCTCCTGTTCCGCATTGCCGAGAATCACACCCTGTCCTACCAGCGCGAAGGGGCGTTCTGCCTGGTTGATCAGCTCCGCCGCTGCCCTGATGTTCTCCATCTCCGGTTCGGGGAAGGGGAGGTAGCTCCTCAGGAAGGTGGTCTTGCTGTAGCTGTAGTCGAACTTGTTGATCTGCGCATCTTTGGTGATGTCGAGGACAACCGGTCCGGGACGGCCGCTCCGGGCGATGTAGAAGGCACGGGAGACCGCCCAGGGGATCTCTTCGGCACGTCTCACCTGGTAGGCCCACTTGGTGATGGGTTGGGTGATGCCGATCACGTCGGCCTCCTGGAAGGCGTCGGTGCCCAGCAGGCCGGAGACCACCTGGCCGGAGATCACCACCAGCGGGGTGCTGTCCATCATGGCGTCGGTGATTCCGGTGATGGCGTTGGTGGCGCCGGGACCGGAGGTGACCAGTGCCACGCCGGTCTTCCGCGAGACGCGGGCGTAACCCTGTGCGGCATGGACCGCCCCCTGTTCGTGACGGACCAGGATATGGCGGATGTCGTTCTTATAATCGTAGAGGGCGTCGAAGACGGGCATGATGGCACCGCCGGGATATCCGAACATGGTATCCACGCCTTCGGCAAGCAGGGAGCGGATCAGCGCCTCGCTCCCCGAAATGTTCTCCTTTGTCTGATTACTCATAATGTATGGTCGTTATGAATTGATAATTCTTACACCGCCCTTGTCGGCCGAACTGACGAAGTGGGCGTACAACTTCAGTGCGTTGGAAATCTTCCGTTCCCGCACCGGTTTGAAGGCATCCTTTCCTTTGGTCTCTTCCTCTCTCCGCCGCTCTGCCAGCTCTCCGTCGGTGAGCCGTACCTGGATGGAGCGGTTGGGAATATCGATCTCGATGATGTCGCCGTCCCTCACCAGCGCTATCTCGCCGCCGGCAGCCGCCTCGGGCGAGATGTGTCCGATGGAGAGGCCGGAGGTGCCTCCGGAGAAACGGCCGTCGGTGATCAGGGCACACTCCTTGCCCAGGTGCCGGGCCTTGATATAGGAGGTGGGGTAGAGCATCTCCTGCATGCCCGGTCCCCCTTTCGGTCCCTCGTAGACGATGACCACCACGTCGCCGGCAACCACCTCGCCGTTAAGGATGCCGGCGCAGGCGTCATCCTGCGAGTGGTAGACCCTGGCCCTGCCCGAGAAGCTCCAGATCTTCTCGTCCACTCCGGCGGTCTTCACCACACAGCCGTTCCGGGCGATGTTCCCCTTCAGGATGGCCAGTCCGCCGTCGCGGGTATAGGCGTTGTCGATGCTGCGGATACAGCCGCCGGTCCGGTCGCTGTCGAGCGTTTTGTACCGGGCATCCTGCGATCCCATCACCAGGTTGAACCGGTTGCCGGGAGCCGAGCTGTAGATCGCCACAGCTTCCGGATCGGGCGAGGAGACGGTAATGTCGTAACGGGCGATCGCTTCGCCGAGCGTCAACCCGTCGGCACGGTGTACCGAGGTGTCGATCAGTCCCCCCTTGGCTAGCTCGTTCAAGATGCCCAGGATGCCGCCGGCCCGGTTCACATCCTGGATATGGTATTTCTTGGTATTGGGCGCCACCTTGCAGACACAGGGAACTCTGCGAGAGAGTGCATCGATGTCGTCCATCGTGAAATCGACCTCCGCTTCATGGGCAATGGCCAGCAAATGGAGGATGGTGTTGGTGGATCCGCCCATGGCGATGTCGAGCGACATGGCATTGAGGAAGGCTGCCCGGGTGGCTATGCTTCTCGGCAGCACGCTCTCGTCGCCCTCGAAGTAGTAGCGGTGGGCGTTCTCCACAATCTGTTTCGCCGCCTTGCGGAAGAGGTTGATCCGGTTGGCATGGGTGGCGACGATGGTTCCGTTGCCGGGCAGGGCCAGTCCGATCGCTTCGTTGAGGCAGTTCATCGAGTTGGCGGTGAACATGCCGGAGCAGGAGCCGCAGGTGGGGCAGGCCGAGCGTTCGTATTCTGCTACTTGTTCATCGGAGGCACTGCTGTCTACAGCGATGACCATTGCATCCACAAGATCGAGTTTGTGTTCACTCAATTTGGTTTTGCCTGCTTCCATCGGGCCGCCAGAAACAAACACCACAGGGATGTTCAAGCGCATTGCAGCCATCAGCATGCCAGGGGTAATTTTGTCGCAGTTGGAAATACACACCATGGCATCC
>ENA-UOYA01004116-UOYA01004116.1-activated-sludge-metagenome-genome-assembly--contig:-NODE-4116-length-12466-cov-3.696560_pt1 | contig 12466 bp, 11 predicted proteins | sample MGYA00238163_ERZ764804 | MGnify/ENA primary metagenome ERZ764804 (study PRJEB28919, sample SAMN05720223) | activated sludge metagenome | isolation source: Anaerobic digester | place: Hong Kong...
GGATGATTTAAGAGAGGCTTATCCTTTTGGGATGTTTGCAGTCCCTCGTAGAGAAATTGTAGAACTGCATACATCTTCTGGAACAACAGGGAAGCCAACTGTATCTGGGTATACCAAAAAGGATATTGAAATATGGAGTGAAGTCATGGCCAGAGGTTTAACCATGTTCGGGGCCACAGAAGATGATATTATCCAGAATACACATGGATATGGTCTTTTTACAGGTGGATTTGGGGTGCACTATGGTGCTCAAAAAATCGGTTTAACTGTGATTCCTATTTCCACAGGTCAGACAAAAAGGCAGATTGAGATAATGAAAGATTTTAACGCGAGTATTGTTATTTTCACACCTTCTTATGGGCTTTATCTTGCTGAAGTTGCAGAAGAAGAAGGTTTGAATACAGAAGAGTTAAATTTAAAAGCTGTAGGCTTTGGGGCTGAAATGTGGACGGAAGAAATGCGGCAGGAGATTCAAAGAAGATTCAATGCCCCGGCCTATAATATTTATGGTTTAACTGAGATAATGGGGCCGGGAATAGCTCTTGAATGTCAGGAACAGGATGGATTGCATGTAATGGAGGATCATTTCTATCCAGAAATTATTGATTCTAAAACTCTGGAAACACTTCCAGAAGGAGAAAAAGGAGAGCTTGTCTTAACTACATTAACCAGACACGGTATGCCTATCATTAGATTCCGTACCAAGGATGTCACTGCTCTTAAAAGAGAGAAATGTGGCTGTGGAAGAACATTAATAAAAATGGATCGTATCACCGGAAGAACAGACGACATGTTAAAAGTTAGGGGGGTTGCTGTTTTCCCATCACAGATTGAAAAAGCTCTTTTAAAGGTCGATGGCCTTGAACCACATTATCAAATCATAGTTTCAAGACCTCATCACATGGATGTGATGGAAGTGCAGGTTGAAGCTTCACCAGAACTTTTCTCTGATGAAATTAAGGAACTGGTGGGTATAAAGAAAAATATTGAAGATTATATACACAACGAAATTGGTTTAAGGGTTGAAGTAACTCTTGTTGAGCCTAAAACACTTCCAAGAAGCGAGGGAAAAGCAGTAAGAGTTTTTGATAAGCGTGAATTTTAACAATTGATAAATCTGCAGATTTTAATAAAATAAATTCGTAAATCATGAGTATTTTTCACTAAATAACAGAAGGGATAAAATGAAAGTAAAACAACTGTCCATATTTTTAGAAAATCGGAAAGGCAGAATGAGAAAAGCATTAGATGTACTGGAAAATGGTGGAGTGAACATAAGAGCTCTTTCAATTGCTGATACATCCTATTTTGGGATTTTAAGGCTAATAGTACCCGATCCAGAAAAAACCAAAAAATTACTTGAAGATAATGACTTCATCGTAAAAATAGGGGAAGTTATCGCAGTAAGAATGCCGGATAAGCCCGGAGGGCTGGGTATAATTCTGGGAATTCTTGATGATAACGATATTAACCTTGAATACCTTTATGCATTTGTTGAAGAAAAAGAAAATGGAGCTATTGTTTTATTACACCCTGAAAATATTGATGCAGGAATAAAAGCACTGCAGGAAAATGGAGCAGATGTTATTTCGGCTGATGAGATTTATGGGATGTAATTATAATTATTTTTCTTTTTTTATAAAGAACTAGAAATTTGATTTTAAATAATTTATTTAGAGGATACAAATTCATATCCTTTTTCAAAAGCTTTCATGTTAATTGGAATGCTTTTTTCAGGTAAATTTGCACTCATTGATTCTTTAACTGTTTCTTTATTTATGGGAAAGCCACTTACTGCTGTAGCTCCGCCTAACATCACCATGTTAAGTGAAAGGATATGTCCTGATTCTTTAGCTATTTTTTCAGCATCCATTGCAAAAACACGGTTCACTTTGGACTCAAGCTCTTCTAAAACGCTTAAAACGTCAGGATAAGGGATATTACTGCCCTGTATGTTAAAAGGCATGATACTGGAAGTATTAACAATGACATAGGTTTCTTTACTAGCCTTTGAAATTGCCCTTAATGCTTCAATTGGTTCAAATGCGATTAGAAGGTCTGCACTCCCATCATTTATAATAGGGCTTCTTGAATCGCCTATTTTAAGTTCTGTTGATACTACTCCTCCTCGTTGCGACATTCCATGTATTTCACTCATTACAACGCCTAAATTACTTTTCATTGCAGCTTCGCCAATCACAATGGATGTTTTAATGATCCCCTGGCCTCCAACGCCACAAATATAAATGTTATATGTTTTCATGTTTTTCTCCTTACTTTTTAACTCCAATAGCCTTCTCTTCACATACTTGTATGCAAACTGTACATCCTTTGCACGCTGCAGAGTCTATATTAACAGATCCATTATCTGCCATATAAATTGCAGGACATGTAAGTTCCCTGAGACAATCCAGACATTTATCACATTTATCTGGATCGACATCCACAACGATCTGTTTTTTCTTTTTTGCACCTTTAATTAACATACAAGGATATTTTGAAATAACAACGGCAACGCCATCAAATTTCAGAGCATCCTGGAATATATCTTGTGATTTTTTAATATTAAGGGGGTTTATAACCTCTAAAAATTGAACTCCTGCGGCTTCCACTATTCTTTCGATATCTATTTCAGGAGCAATCTCCCCCATCCCATCCAATGGAAGTCCAGGGTGGGGCTGTCCACCAGTCATTGCAGTAGTTCTGTTATCTAAAATAACCAGAACAAATTTATCCTTATTATGAACAGCATTAATCAGTGGGGGTATTCCTGCGTGGAAAAATGTAGAATCTCCTATAAAGCTTACAATACTTTGATCTACAGATTTTGAAAATCCGCAGCTTGTTCCGACGCTGGATCCCATGGACAATAGATAATCAGCGGTTTCATAGGGAGACTCAATTCCAAGTGTATAGCACCCAATATCAGTCGGATAAATCACATCAAGGTTCAAGTTTTCACCAGCTTTTTTTACAGCATAATAAGCAGCTCTGTGGGGACATCCCGGACAGAGGGTAGGTGGACGGGCAGGTAATGGAATATTTGGCTCATAGATTTCTTTAGTATCTACATTATCTTTGAATAGTTTATTTAGACCTTCAAGTATTATATCAGGGCTGTACTCAAAAATCAGGGGAAGAGTTTCATCCAGTTTACCATGAACCTTTGTATTCAGTCCATATTTTCCTAAACATGCAAGGACTTCTTTTTCCATCACTGGATCGACCTCTTCAACCACAATTACACTATCAAGTTCTTTAATGAATTCTAAAACCCGTTTTTCAGGGAAAGGATAGGATAAAGTGATTTTTAAAACATTTATTTTGAGATTATTTTCATCCAGAACATCCATAACGTAGTTAAATGCACTTCCACTTGTTATAATCCCAACATTACCTCCGTTATCAAATATTTTATTTAAAGGCGAGTTATTTACCACTTCCTCAATTTCAGCCATTTTTGAAACCAATAACTTGTGCATTTTTCTTGCACTTGATGGAACTGGTACAAATCGTTCAGGATCTCTTTTAAAGTAGCCTGTTTTTGGATGTTCTTCTACTTTACCAAGTTCTACAACACCCCTCATATGAGATACACGGGTAGTTGTACGCATTAAAATAGGGATTTGGAATTCTTCTGATAATTCATATCCAAATTTCATTAAATCCTTAATTTCTTGAGGGTTTGAAGGTTCTATCATAGGAATATTTGCAATTCGTGCGTAATGTCTATTATCCTGCTCATTTTGTGATGAAAACATGGAAGGATCATCTGCTGAAAGTATGATCATCCCACCGTTTACTCCGCTATATACCACGCTCATAAATGAATCTGCTGCAACATTTAGACCCACATGTTTCATGAATGTAAATGAACGCACTCCTGATGCGGATGCAGCTGCCGCAACTTCAAGAGCTACCTTTTCATTAATGGAAAATTCAAAATAAATTCCAGCATCTTTTGCAATCTCTGATAAAACGTTTCCAATTTCAGAGGAAGGTGTACCAGGATATGTGGCTGCAACAGAAACGCCTGATTCAATTACTCCGCGAACAGCAGCTTCGTTACCTAATAAGAACAATTTTTCTCCTTCTTTATGAGTTAAAATATTTTTTAAGTTCATAATATCTCCTTAAAATTTAAATAAAATTATAAATGGATTTTTGTTTAATTAATTATAAATTAGAATTTGAATTAAATTTACTTTAGCAACTCTATTAAATTAAGTTTTTGTTTATAAAAATTTCAAAAATCAGGAGAGACAAATGCAGAAAAGCTTTAAAATCGATGATTTGAATATTAAGTACGATATAATCCATCGAAAAGTAAAATACTGGCGATTAGAGATTAAATACGGCAAATTAGTTTTGATTACTCCTCAGGGATTTAAAAATTATGAAAAGATCCTTGAAAAACATAAAAAATGGATTTACCGGAAGCTTATTGAATATGAAACATCAAAAAATGATGCTAAAGAAAAACAGCTTAATTTTAATAGAAGCGAAGAGAATTTTAGAGAAATTATCAATGAATATGTACAAAAGTTCTCTAATGAACTTAATGTAAGGGTAAATCGCGTGTATTTCAGGAAGATGAAGTCAAGATGGGGAAGTTGCAGCTCAAAAAGGAACATCAGCATCAACAGATACCTGATTTATCTACCTGAAAATCTTATTGAATATCTTGTTTTCCATGAAATGGCCCATCTTATTGAATTGAACCACAGCAAGAAATTCTGGGCAATAATTCATTCTAAATTTCCAGATTACAAAGAAATTGAAAAAGAACTATCTATATACTGGTTTGCAGTTAGAGAAACAATTATTGACAAACATTAATTTAAAAACTAAAGACCTAAGTGCTTATATACATCAAATACAAACTATTATAAATAAGAGTTTAAAACGGAGGTAGTGAATGCCAGTATCAAAACGTTGGATTGATTTCAATGAAGAAAATGTTAAAGAACTGCTAAATACATACGGTGTTTATCAATTAGCAGATGTTAAGAAAGAAGTGATATATATAGGCGAAGGAAAACTGAGACATAATCTTTTAGTGCAATTTAATGATGAATCAGAAAAAACAACAAGTACTGTCTACTTCAGATACCGTGAAAATAATAGTAAGAAGAGTTCAAAACAAAGGCAGAACATTTTACTAAAAGAATTCATAGATAAGCATGGAAAACCACCAAAATTTAATTAAAAAGAATATGATTATGATATTACCTATATTGAAATAATTTTGATGAATTAATGGTATTCCATTCAATTTTTATTTTTTGAAATTAACTTATATTTACTATTTCAACTAAATTTTTAAATTTTAAAAGCTCTAAAATCTCATCCATGGCTTTACAATGGCCTTCACTGGTAAAAATATCATTTTTAATAATTATTTGCCTTATTTCGTCTGCAACACGGTATTGCATTGGATATGAGTATTTAAAAACAGCGGTAAATTTTTTAATCAGTTCATATGCCTCTGTATTTAAATCAAAATACTCCAAAAATCCCCATGCTATTATGTAACGAGAAATCATTAACAAATCATCAAAAAGAAGGTCATCTGAAAACTGCCTGTAAAAATCCTGACCTGAAATCATGGCATCAATCTCTTTTTGAACCACATCTAAATATTCGGATCCAAAGGGCATGAAGCCATTTTGAAATATTATTTTATTTACAACAATATCATCAACCATTGTGAATATAAGTTGTATGTCTCTTTTATCGTTATCAGTAATGGATTCATCAAATTCAGCCATACAATAATTCTCTTTAAATAAAATATAGCCATGAGTTGCTTCATGAGCAATAGAACGCTCTAAAGTTTCATCTGGCTTATTAATCCCTGAGCGGATAATAATTATGATGAAATCGGGATGATATCTGAAGCCTGCCCACATGCCCTTCAGCCCAAGATGAGGACTTTCAAGAATTCTGACCTTTCGTCCTGTTTCGTTTTCTATTTTTGTTAGATAATCCTTTAATTTCTCTGAAAATTCGAATTTTCCCATTTCATCACATTTTAAGTCGATAAAGTTATTTATTAACTTTTTTTAGTAAATTTCTTAAGTACTTTTTTAATTGAATCTGTTTTTGCCAGTATAGAAATTTTTGTACCTTTTTTTAAGACAGTATCTGTCATTGGAATGACTATATTACCATTTTTATAAAGAGCAACGATTATATATTGATTGGTTGGACTTATATCTCCAATTTTTTTTCCGTCGATTTTTTCATTTTCTATAGTTATATCTAATAATTCAGCATCTCCCTTTCCTAAAACAACTAAATCAGCTATTTGGGGCCGTAATATGATTTTTTCAAGATAACTGGCAGTTGTAAGTTCTGGACTTATGGCATAATCAATACCTGCCTCTTTAAAAGCCATTGAATGACAATAATCGCTTATTCGGGCTATAATCTTTTTAACATTATAATCTTTTACCAGTAAACATGCCAAAAGGTTTGCTTCATCGTTTCCAGTGGCTGCTACAAACACATCTGCATCATGGATGCCTGCAGCCTCCAGAGTTTTGGTATCGGTTCCAGTAACTTTTATTATTACAGCATCTAATTCGGCAGCGGCCTTTGAGGATTGCTGAATGTCATTTTCAATTAAAACCACATCCTGACCGTCAGAAATTAAAAAAGAAGCTAAATTTAATCCTACTTTTCCGCCACCCATAATTACTATACGCATCTGGAAACCTCAAAAACTTTGTTTTTGGGGTTCAGAAAATACATGTATTTTCTTCAACCTCAAATTCTTCGAATTTTAGAAAATGCGCAGCATTTTCTAACTCCCAAAAATCTATAATTTTTAGGTATTTGGATTCAGAGAAATTCTAAAGATTTTTCTTCAACCTAGAAAACCAAAAAATTTGTTCTCTATTAAATATGACTTTTAAAATATTTAATTATAGTTAAATTGAAAATTGAAAAAAATTGGAAAAGAACCATTCTAAATTTAAGATAAACTGGAATAATCTTTTGAATAGCAATTAGCTGCAAAATATTTTTTATTGGTAAAATTAGAAATGTTGATAAAAGGATAAAATCAATTATAAATATTAGATATTATAAACTGATAATGAATATCATAGATACATTTCTACTGGTTTAGATACAGTAAAACAACCTTAAATTATTTTAAACAAATTTTTAAACACAATTCGGAGATATAAATGATAGAAGTAAAAGTTTTGAGGTATGATCCAGAAAAAGACGAGGAACCATATTACGATACATATAATGTGGGAAAAACAGAAAAAATGAAAGTACTGGATGCGTTAAATTACATTAATCAGAAATATGATGCAAATATAGCTTATAGATGTTCATGTAGAGCCGGACAGTGCGGATCATGTGCATTAAAGCTAAATGGAGAAGTAGTACTTGCATGCAAAGCTGAAATCGAGGATGATGCAGTTATCGAACCTCTTGATTTTGATATTATAAAGGATCTCGTAGTGGATAGAAGCGAAATAGAAAATAAAATTAAAGAAATGGGCCTTTATTTAAGGGAAGAAGGATTGCCCCCGGATAGTGAAGCATGTCTTATGGTCTTGAAACCTGAAGAATATTTAGATTCTAAGAAATTGAGGGGATGTATCGAGTGTTTCTCATGCCTATCAGCATGTCCTGTTATAAAAGAAGCTGAAGAATTTGCAGGACCTTATTTCATGCGTTATATCTCTAAGTTCGCCTTTGATCCACGTGATAGGGCTGATCGGGCAAAAAATGGTTTTGATGAAGGTCTTTATTGCTGTACATCATGCGGTAAGTGTGCGGAAGTTTGTCCGAAAGAGATAAACACCTTTGGTGGGGCTATTGAAAAATTAAGGGAAATTGCATGCCGTGAAGGGGTGGGTCCTCTTCCACAACACAAAGATGTGAAAGAACTAATAGCTAAAACAGGAAGATCAGTTGAACCACTTGAAGAAGGATTTGTTAAGGCAGTCTCAGATAAAATAAGGGATAAAAAGCCTAAAGTAGCATTTTTTACTGGTTGTCTTACTGATTACAGGCACCCTGAAATTGGCTTTGCCCTTCTTAAAGTTTTGGAAAAGAATGACATAGATGTGATTGTTCCAGAGGATCAGGTTTGCTGCGGGTCTCCATTAATTAGAACCGGCCAGACAGACCTGGTTGAAGAGCTTGTGGAAAAAAATAGAGAAGTATTTAAAGGTTATGACACAATTATCACTGTTTGCGCTGGATGTGGGGCTACATTAAAGAATGATTACCCTAAATATGGCGTTAAATTCAATGTATTGGATATAAGTGAATTTCTGGTAGATAATTTAAATACAGAAGATATGAAGCCTTTAAACATGAGAGTAACATACCACGACCCATGCCATCTTAATCGGGGTCAAGGAATTACCAGAGAGCCGCGGGAACTTTTAAGGAAGATTAAAGGAATTGAATTTGTAGAAATGGAAAAACCAGATCAATGCTGCGGTGCTGGTGGGGGTGTACGTTCTGGAAAACCAGAAATAGCTGCAGCTCTTGGAAAGAAAAAGGCAAAAATGATTGATGAACTCAATGTTGATGCTGTTATAACTATCTGTCCATTCTGCCAGAATAATATCATAGCATCTTTAAAAGAAGAAGGTCTTGATATTCCGGTGTTAAATATTCTGCAACTTCTTGAAATGGCCTATGAAAAATAAATAGATTTAATTTAAGTTTTTGAGAGATAAAATGATTTATATAGTTTTTGTTGAGCCTGAATCTCCAGGAAACATAGGTTTTCTTGCAAGAACTATGAAAAACTTTGGTTTCAACGATTTAGTGCTAATAAACCCATGTGAATTAGAAAATGAAGCATATTACCATGCCATGCATGCAAAAGAGATAATATGGAACCATAAAGAGTATAAAACCCTCGAAGATTTCATTGAAACTGAAAAAATTGACTTTGTTGTGGGCACAACCAGAATGGCTGGTGGAAGCTACAATGTATCAAGAATAGCTATTACACCAGAGCAACTTTCAGAATCATTAAATATTACTGGAAATATCGCCATAATTTTTGGAAGGGAAGGAAATGGTCTTTCAAATGAGGAAGTTGCATTGTGTGACATTATTGTAACCATCCCTACAGATGAATCTTACCCTGTATTAAACATATCTCATGCAGCCGCAATTATTCTCTACGAACTATTTAAAAGAGAAAGGAAATATCCAAGAGAAGAACTTGAAGAGGCTTCTAAATCAGAAAAAGAACTTTTAATTAAGGAAATGGATAATTTAATCAAATTTACAGGATACCCTGAACATAAAATTAAAACATCTTCTACAGTTTTTAGAAGAATAATTGGAAGGGCATTTATTGCCGGAAGGGAAGCTCACACTTTAATAGGGACTTTAAGAAGAATAAGGCTTAAATTAGAGGATTAATCATTATTTAGGTTAATTGAGGATGCAAGATGTTATTTGGTCTTAGTGGATTTGAAATAATTGGAATACTGGCATTTATTTTGCTAATTTTTCTTCTGCCCACGATATTGAGGATACGATTAGTATCAGGAGTTAATAAAAGGGTTTTTGAGCTTGAAAATATGGTCATTGAATCAAAGAAAATCCTTATAGAAATGTCTAAAGAAAAAGGAAAGCCGGTTCTTGACCCTTCTGGTACTATTGAAGACTTTATGGAATTTTTCATAATTCCACCTGTAGATCTTGACCCGAATGGTGTTGTGCAGAAATTTGAAAAACTTTTAGACCTCAGTGAAGATAGATTTAAGCAGATGGTAAAAAAAATAGCTCCTCTAGCTGATGAAAATACAAAATCAAATTTAATAATGACATTAAAGGCCACCCTTGGAATTAACAGCGTCGCAAAACAGGTAAGACATAATTTAGAGCTTGCAAAAAAAACAGGGAATATACAGATTTTGCTCATGCTTCAAATGAGTCTGCCACTGATTATGAGGATAGTGAGGGCACAGTTTGAAGGGACAAAAGCTTTTTCCCAGGGGAAGCCTATTGGTGATGGATTGGGTCCACTCGTGGCAGGCATGCTCATGAGGGATTATAAAACAGAATATCTTAATGAAATAGAAGACATGATAGTGGCTAAAAAGCAATATGATGAACATAATGTTTTTATAGTCCGTGCAAAAGGTCCAGGAGCACGTATAGGGAAAGTAGGCAGAGTTGTAACATCAATAATAGAAAATGAAAAAATAGATAAAATAATAACGGTAGATGCTGCGGTGAAACTTGAAGGAGAAGAAACAGGAAAGGTAGCACAGGGTATTGGTGTTGTTATTGGTGGTATTGGGGTAGATAAATGGACTATTGAGGAAGAAATACTAAAAAAAGACCTTGATATCGATGCCGTAATTGTGAAAATGAGCCCAGAGGAAGCTATAAGTAACATGAATCAGAAAATAGCAGATGCTGGAAAGGAAGCACTTCAGGTGGTTAAAGGATCAATTTTAAATTCAAAAAAGGACACTAATATTCTTGTAGTTGGCGTGGGAAATAGCTGTGGAATTCCCAATATCATAGAGGATATATCACAAATAGAAATTAAAGAAGAAATAAACGAAAAAGAGGGCAAGAGATGGCGATTTTAAGTGATAAACACATTAAAGAATATCTTGAAAAAGGATTAATTGGTATTGATCCTCTTGATAATCCAGATATACAAATACAACCATCATCAGTTGATTTAAGGATAGGTAATGAATTTAAAGGATTCAGAATAATCAGAAAACCATGCATAGATCCAATGGATAAATCAGACATAGATTCTTACATGGAATCATTTTATATAGATGATGGGGAACCTTTTATAATACACCCTGGTGAATTTGCTCTTGCCACAACCTATGAAACTATAAAATTACCTGATAATCTTGTTGCAAGAGTTGAAGGCAGATCATCAATGGGAAGGCTGGGAGTGACCATGCATGTTACAGCAGGCTACATTGATCCTGGTTTTCAGGGAAAAATCACATTAGAAATTTCAAATATTGGTAAAATGCCTGTTGCACTCTATACTGGACAAAGAGTGTGTCAGATAGTCTTCGAAACCATGACTTCTCCTGCTGAAATCCCTTATGGGCATCCAGAAAGGGATAGCAAGTATATGGGTCAAAAACGCCCTGAATCAAGCAGGATTAAGCATGATCATGAGTTAATTAAGAAATTAAAATTAAAAAAATCTGATGAAACATTATAATCATTTTTTACCATATTTTTTTGATTATTGATGTATTTAACTAAATTTGATTAACAATTTAACCGTATTTTTATTATTAAGCTGAAGAGATGATAAAAATGAAACATGACAAAGTAATGAATGTTGCAAAAAAGAGAGGTTTTCTCTGGTCTTCATTTGAAATATACGCAGGTGTTGCAGGATTTTATGATTACGGCCCGCTTGGAGCTATACTAAAAAATTCAATTATCCAAAAATGGAGAGAATATTACGTTATAAGGGAAGGCTTTTATGAGATAGAATCTCCAACAGTCATGCCTGAAGAGGCTCTTAAAGCATCAGGACATGTTGATCATTTTACTGATCCAATGACAGAATGTAAAGAGTGTTTAGAAGTTTACAGAGCAGATCATATAATTGAAGAAATTATTAACCGTGATGTGGAAGGGCTTAGTAATGAAGAACTCACTCAAATAATTTCTGAAGAAAAAATATTATGTCCTAAATGCGGTAACCATTTAACCAGAGTATGGAACTATAATTTGATGTTTCAGACATTAATAGGTGCAAAAGGTAAAAAAACAGGTTACATGCGTCCTGAAACAGCACAAGGTATTTTTATACCCTTTAAAAGATTATTAAGATTCTATAGGGGTAAATTACCATTTGGTGTTGTACAGGTTGGAAAAGCATATAGAAATGAAATTTCCCCAAGACAGGGTGTTATAAGGCTTCGAGAGTTTACTCAGGCTGAAGCAGAGATTTTTGTTAATCCAGCGGATAAAACCCACGAAAAATTCGGAGAAATTAAGGATAAAATGCTAAAACTTTACCCCGCAGAAATTCAGGCTTCCGAAGGGGAATCAATAGAAATTTCTGTTGAAGATGCACTGAATAAGGGAATAGTTTCTAGTCAAATACTTATTTACCAGTTATACCTCGCACAGAAGTTTTTAAGAGAGCTAGGAATTCCTGATGAAGTTATAAGGTTCAGACAACACCTTCCAACCGAAATGGCCCATTATGCTATTGATTGCTGGGATGTAGAAGTATACACCGAGAGATACGGCTGGGTCGAAATTATCGGTATTGCAGATAGAACTGACTTTGACCTTAAATCACACACTGAACACAGTAGTGAGGATCTCCGCGTCTTTATTGAATACGATGAACCTAAACAGATTAAAAAATTAGCAGTAAAACCTGATATGAGCAAATTTGGGCCTTCATTTAAAGGCGATGCCCCTAAAATACTTAAAGCGCTTGAAAATATAGATG
>ENA-UOYA01004126-UOYA01004126.1-activated-sludge-metagenome-genome-assembly--contig:-NODE-4126-length-12437-cov-10.467210_pt1 | contig 12437 bp, 14 predicted proteins | sample MGYA00238163_ERZ764804 | MGnify/ENA primary metagenome ERZ764804 (study PRJEB28919, sample SAMN05720223) | activated sludge metagenome | isolation source: Anaerobic digester | place: Hong Kong...
AGTTTTACTAACGTGGCGCTTTTTAATAAAGCGCGAGCGTATCTAACCGATATTACACCTATATCCATAAACTTTATCCTTTGTCATTTTCAGAAGAAACCTCATCCAACAATCTGTCAATCATTTCCATTTGCTTGTCATTAGATGACAATTTTTCTCGTAATATTTTCTCTGCGATTTGCACAGAGAGTTGGGCTACTTGAGAACGAATATCACGTATGGCATTTTGCTTTTCATTTTCAATTTCAGCTTTTGCTTCATTGATAAGCCGAGTGCCTTCATCTTTTGCTTTCTCTTGAGCTTTTCCTACGATGGCATCGCGGGTATCGGCAGCTTCTTTTAATATTTGTGCCTGTTTTTCGCGTGCTTCTTGCAAAATGGATTCACCTTCTTTTTGAATATTGGCAAGCTTTTCATTAGCCTCATGTGCTTTGCGAAGACTTTCATCAATGTATGCTTTACGTTCATTGACCATCTTCACAATGACGGGGAATCCCCATTTCCACAAGATGAACAGCACGACGATGAAAACCAGTGCCATCCAAAAAAGCAAACCAGTATTAGGAATCAACAAATCCATAGACTATGGTTTAATTACATCACAATAGCCAAGACTGCTATGATGACAGCAAAGAATGCAACACCCTCGACCAATGCGGCTGCAATGATCATTGAAGACTGCAACTGACTCATCTTCTCGGGTTGGCGTGCCATTGCGTCCATAGCCTGACCGCCAATACGTCCAATACCAATACCTGCACCAATTGCAGCTAAACCTGCGCCTACAGCGGCACCCATTTTTGCGATTGCAGCACCTGCGGCTGCCTCTAATAACATTGATAACATAATCTTAAAATTTTAATTGTTTATTTTTTTATTCTTATTTTACTACTTTTTCTGGCTTTACATGAGCCAAAGAGATGAATACTGCACTCAGCATTGTGAAGACCAATGCTTGGATGAAGCATACAAGAATTTCGAGAAGCATCATGAATATGCTCAGCGCAACGCTGACGATAGTCATTGATGTACCCGCAAAGGCATTTATTCCCCACATCACAAAGATGATTGCCGCAAATGACAGGGCAATAGCATGACCCGCCATCATATTGGCAAAAAGTCGAATTGTCAAAGCTAACGGTTTCGTGAAGATACCGAAAACTTCGATGAATGGCATCAATGGAACGGGAACTTTTAGCCATGTAGGAACATTGGGCCAAAAGATGTCTTTCCAATATTCGCGCGTACCAGTCAAATTGGTGATTAGGAAAGTACACAATGCCAAAAAGAAAGTACATGCAATGTTTCCAGTCAGATTTCCTCCACCTGGAGGGAATGGAACGACACCCATAATGTTTGCTAGGAAGATAAAGAAAAAGCATGTAAGGAGATAAGGGGCATATTTATCAGCCTCTTTGCCCAGAGATGCTTTTATGATATCATTGTAAACATACATAATAAACATGTGCATGAATCCTGTGAAACCTTTCGGAGCAGGAGCTTCTGGTTTGTGCTTTTTGCACCAACGAGCTGGAATAAGAACGCACAGCAACAGAAGGATGGCATCAATGAACAACACACACACCGTCTTGGTGATGGAAATGTCCAACGGACGCACCTCTTTGCCACCAACATTCTCGCATATCATATTAGGATATGTCTTGCCGCCAGATATATATAGATTATAAGGACCTGGGCGGTTGCCATTGGCATTCTTTTCTTCCTCGAATTTGCTTGAACTAAACACATGCCAACCTGTTGAACTCTTGACAATTACGGGCGGATAGATGACAATCGGCGTGTTGCCGATATTCGTCACATGCCACTCATAGGAGTCTTTGATATGGCCGAAAAGGATTTCTCCCACATTGAGTGAGGACCCGTTTACAGCTTTAGGCTGACCATTCTGTTCACCGGCAACACAAGGTAACACGGCAAAAAGAAGCAGAACAGAGAAGAAGAATGTTTTTATAAACTTCATTTCATATCATTTATTAAGCACTTACTTTTTTTCACGAAGAAGATGCTGTCAAATATTAACATCAGAATGTAGAATACAGAGAATAGAACTATGAACGGTATTATCGAACTTCGATTCTTCAATATTAAACAAACTATAAGGGCGACTACAGCCGCAAGCAGTAATCTTAATGCCGATGCTGCCATATAGAATTTTGGCAGATTGTCCATCGACGTACGGGCTACTCCTTGCCAAGCACCGATATAGAAAGCATTAACAGAGAAAGTGTAGACAATACAGATAATAAGACTTTTTAGAGCCGAGAGATCTTGCATGATGTTCATTACAAAAAGAGCGATAAGCGCAGTTCCTGCAACTAGCCACAAACTCTGTTTGCGATAGGTCTTAACAGTATTTTCTATAAAATCAGTCCTATTCATTCTTTATCATATTTCTACACACAGACTTACCTCATTTTTCTTAACTTCAACGAATCCACCTTTGATAGCAAGTATCTTTTTAGGACCATCTACGGGGCCATATTCAACATTGCCTACTTCAAGAGAAGAAATAATCGGAGCATGATCGGTCAATATTTCGAAACTGCCCAATGTACCTGGAACAAGAATGCTTTCTACATCCCCGTTATACACTATCTTCTCTGGTGAAATAATCTTAAGCTTTAACATAGACAATATATTATATGATTATCCCTTAGCTGCCTCAAGAAGTTTCTTACCCTTTTCGATGGCATCTTCAATAGTACCCACATTCAGGAACGCTTGCTCTGGAAGATCGTCAACCTCACCATCAAGAATCATATTGAATCCCTTGATAGTTTCCTCGATGGGTACCATAACACCCTTCACGCCAGTAAACTGTTCTGCAACGGTGAATGGTTGAGACAGGAAACGTTGAACTCTACGAGCACGATTAACAGTAAGTTTATCCTCATCAGAAAGTTCGTCCATACCAAGAATTGCGATGATATCTTGCAACTCTTTGTAGCGTTGCAATATTTGTTTTACACGCTGAGCACAATCATAATGTTCTTTACCAACAATCAGTGGATCAAGAATACGTGATGTTGAACCAAGAGGATCAACTGCAGGATAAATACCTAATTCAGTAATCTTTCGGCTAAGTTCTGTAGTAGCGTCCAAATGTGTAAACGTTGTTGCTGGTGCAGGGTCTGTCAAGTCATCAGCAGGTACATAAACAGCCTGGACGGACGTTATAGATCCCTTTTTGGTGGAGGTAATTCTCTCTTGCATTGTACCCATTTCCGAAGCCAACGTAGGTTGATAACCTACAGCAGAAGGCATTCGTCCTAACAATGCAGAAACTTCCGAACCTGCCTGGGTGAAACGGAATATATTATCAATAAAAAACATAATATCTGCGGCTTCGCCGTTTTTACCACCATGATCACGAAATTCCTCAGCAACAGTTAAACCTGATAATGCCACAGATGCACGAGCGCCAGGTGGCTCATTCATTTGACCATAAACAAGTGTTGCTTGAGACTTTCCTAGTTCCTCAGGATCTACCAATGAGAGATCCCATTTACCTTCATCCATGGCTTTTCTAAATTTTTCGCCATATCTGATAACTCCAGATTCAAGCATATCTCTGATAAGGTCGTTTCCTTCACGAGTACGCTCACCAACACCAGCAAAGACAGAATATCCGTTGTGACCTTTGGCAATATTGTTGATAAGTTCCATGATGAGCACAGTTTTACCTACACCGGCGCCACCGAACAAACCGATTTTACCACCCTTCATATAAGGTTCCAGCAAATCAATGACTTTAATACCAGTTGCAAGCATTTCCTTGTGTGTAGACAACTCTTCAAATTTAGGCGGCTCACGGTGTATTGGATACGAACCCTTCATATCTAATTCCGACATACCATCAATAGGTTTTCCGATGACATTCATCATACGGCCCTTTATTTGCTCTCCTGCAGGCATTGTTATTGGTTGCCCCGTAGGTTCCACTTCCAAATTACGTTGCAATCCATCAGTATTATCCATTGCGACACAACGAACCGTATCTTCACCGATATGCTGCTGCACTTCGATGATAAGTTCGCGTCCGTCAGGGCGTTTTACCTTTAGAGCTTCGTAAATTTTAGGAAGCACTTTCTCTGGATCTTGTCCCTTAGTATCGAAGTAGACATCGATAACTGGTCCAATAATCTGAGAGATGCGTCCATTAATTTCTGACATAAGCTATTAATATTTAAATGTTAACTGTTTCCTTTGTTACGAATTAGCGCAAAATTAACAAATTATTTTGTAATCCAAACTATTTCGTGAAGATTATTTTTTCCATTGCTCAATAAAATACAATTTATAACGAGAAATGAACAATATATTAAATACTAAGTTCGTCTAAAACTTTTATGAGTTTACGATCAAATGGTTTATCACTTCTTATCGCCTCACTAAGTGGAACATATACAATCTCATTATTTCTCACTCCAACCATTACATTGCGTTGTCCTTGAACAATAGCTTCTATTGCACCAACACCTGTCCTACTTGCCAAAATACGGTCATGAGCCGATGGACGACCTCCTCTTTGCAAATGTCCAAGAATTGAAACGCGAACATCATATTCAGGAAACTCCTTTCTAACACGTTCAGCATAATACAACGCTCCACATTTGGGACTTTCTGAAACTATTACGATACAACTTTTCTTCGATTTACGAATACCTCTCTCCATAAAACGAGCCAACTGATCGACATCTGTAGAATCTTCTGGTATGATGGCTGCTTCTGCTCCACTAGCAATAGCACTATTTTGTGCCAGGAATCCAGCGTCTCGGCCCATAACTTCCACGAAGAATATACGTTCGTGGCTTTGAGCGGTATCGCGGATTCTATCTACACACTCCACTATAGTATTCATAGTTGTGTCATAGCCGATAGTGGAATCTGTGCCATAAAGATCATTGTCTATGGTACCTGGTAAACCAATGCAACAAACATCAAAATCATTTGCAAAATTCATTGCACCAGTGAGAGATCCGTTTCCACCTATTACTATAAGGGCATCAATACCATGAGCAACTAATTGATCATAAGCTTTTTGCTTACCTTCCTGAGTCATAAACTCTTTAGACCTCGCCGTTTTTAAAACAGTACCTCCAGACATGATGATACCACTTACATTTTCTGTCGTGAAATCCTCGATTTCACCATTAATAAGGCCATCATATCCACGATAAATGCCCTTAATTTTGAATCCGTTGCAAATACCGGAACGTGTTACCGCACGAATAGCTGCGTTCATACCAGGAGCATCACCTCCCGAAGTTAACACTCCAATTGTCTTAATCTTTGCCATAACTTATTTATTATCTATTATTAAATAATATGTGTCAACCACATAATAATCAGTCCGACAAGTCCTCCTACCATGGCTTTCCAACCGACATTTCTAAAATACCAACCCAAATGCATTCGTTCTGCTTTCATAAGTGCCAATCCACTCATTGATCCGATGGATAATATATTTCCACCTATTGCAGATGTATATGCGATGACTTTCCAATATATACCATTCTGTATAAAATTGAAAGCATAATCGAAATCTGAAGAATGCGATATTGTTGAAATATCCAACACATGATGCAATGAGAACATGCTCGCCGCCGTCGCAAAATTATCAAGTACTGTACTAATCAGACCACTAACGATTCCTGCTATCCAGATGCTATGAACATTCACATCCAACCAATGAGAAAACGTATTTAATGCACCAGTTTCGTTTACGACGCCTAATGTAAGCATTATGCCCATGACAAAAAGCATCATTTGCAAGATACCATACTGCAACACTAATGGAATACGACGATGAATCATTGCATCCACCCTCATCAATTTACGGTTGAAAATTTCATTGACAATCCAAAGTACCGAAAGAACACACAACGCTCCAACAAAAGGACTAAGTTTTGTAATACTATGGAATGAAGGAATAAACCAAAGACCGCCTATACCTACAAAAAGCATGACTAGACGCTGCCAAACATTTAAATTTGTATCATCTCCTCTATAAGGCATAACAATCCATTCCGTTTCCACAAAATCCGGAAGAGATCTTCCGAGCCACCATGTGGGTATAAGCCATGCTGCTAGACATGGAAGCATAAGTGACATTGAAAAATTGGTAGCTGTAACAGCACCATTATTCCATAGAACCAAACCAGTTGGTTCACCAATCACTGTCAATGCTCCTCCACAATTAGCAGCCAATACTACAGCTGAACCATAAACCATTCTTAATCGTCTGCTCGGCAATATTTTGTGAATAATTGTAAGCATCATCACTGTTGTAGTGAGATTATCAAGATTAGCGGATATCAGAAACGTAATAATTGCTATTATCCATAGCATTTTGTGACTCCTACGTGTTTTCAACAACTGTGAAATAAAATCAAAACAACCATTGTTATTTAATATTTCAACAATTGTCATAGTTGCCAATAAAAATAAGACTATTTCAGAAGCTTTACCAACATATTTCAAAAAAATATTTTGAGAAATGTATTCTTTTACAGCTACACTTGTAGGATTAGCTCCAGCTAAGAAATTGATGTATTCATTAGGGTGTTGGCTCATTACAAAATCAGTACCGTAACATATATATAATACCCACCCTAAAGTGCATGCAAACATAGCTACAGCAGCTTTATTGATATTAGTAACATTCTCAGTTGCGATGAGAAGATAACAAATTAAGAGTATAATGACAATAATTAAAGTCATAAATTATCATATTGCTGCTACAAAGTTACAAATTTATCTTGAACATGCAAGTACAAAGAGTGTTTTTTATTATTGCATAACTAGTTTTTTTTATAAAACAGATGTCATTGCTTATAAACAGAAAGCTTTTATCTTGATATGGCATAGAATAATATACATAAACATGGATTAAACCATCACTTCAAGAAAAAAATCGGTTATCGTCTCAACTTTTTTGATAAACGTGCATAAAAGATAGAAAATTTTATGTAAGTTTGCAGAAAATTAAAAACACTAATAATGAAAGCAACAGATCAGACGACACAACAAATTGAGCGAATAATAAGGAAAATTGCGCAAAAATATCCTCAAACAGATGATACATCTGTGCTTACAGATATCCATTTCCGTTTGTCACAAGACAGTGGAGAACTCTTGGCTTATGATGATGAAGATAATGAAATAACACGTTGTGTCATAGAACAATGGATTGATAATAAAGAAGAGAATTTCTATGATGACGTGACATCCATCTTACGAAGTATATTGAAACGTCTTCACGATGTTGTAGATAATTTTGGAATACTCAAGCCATATAGTTTTGTATTAGAAGATGATGAAAAAGAAAGTGTTGCAGAATTGTATGTGGCAGATGATGATACAATCATCATAGAAGGAGATCTTATGCAGGATCTGGACAAAGAGTTAGATTCTTTTCTTGATGATTTATTAAAAAAGGATTAAGCTTTAAAGCTTAATCCTTTTCTTTACACCTTTGCTCTCATTTTCACAACGGTCCAGTGATGTTATTACATAAGTATATTTATTTTTTCCATCTACATAAGGCAATTTATAATATGTCTGATATGTAATAGAAACAATTTTCGAGGGGGCATTCATATCAATCTTCTCATTCGGTGCAAAACGATATACGACATATTTATTGACATCATCATTCCATTTCTTTGATTTTGGTTTTGTCCAAAACAATATGTATCCGTCACTCGTCCAAACAGGTTTTACTTTTTTTGGCTTCTTGGGACTTTTATCGTCTATGAAAGGCATCAAAGGTTGCAGAGCAGGATCATGCCAATAATAATTTCTAAGAACAGAACCGTATTTTCCAATATCATCTGTTACAGCCTTTGCATACCACAAAACAGTTCCTTTTACATTTTTCATACTAGCATGAAGAGCGAATTTGGCTGACATCTGATTTGTATTAGGATTTGAAATATCAGGATATTTTACAGTCCGTTCTACGTCTTCACCTATATATAATGGACGATTTCCTGCATATTTATTCCACCAATTAATAAGGGCAGAATAATCTGCTGTAGGATGTCCTATTTGCCAATATATCTGTGGAACACAATAGTCTACCCATCCATTATTTACCCATAAAAGAACATCTGCATATAAATCGTCATAATTCTGTAAACCTTTTGTATCACTTCCAATATTTGGGGCATTAATCTTATTTCTATAGATACCAAAAGGTGATACACCAAATTTGACCCAAGGCTTTATCGACTTAATGGAATCATGTAACTGCTTAATGAACACATTTACGTTATCTCTCCTCCAATCGTTAATATTGCTAAAGCCATTATTATTTTGCTGGAAATCATTATCATCTGGAATAACCAGACCACTTACTGGATATGGATAAAAATAATCATCTATATGGATTCCATCAATATCGTATCTACGCACAATGTCGTCAACGATTTTGCAGATATATTCTCTATTTGCAGATTTCGCTGGATTCAAAATAAACTGTCCATCATAAGAAAACACTAATTCAGGATGTTTTATTGCAATATGGTTTGAAGATAACATTGTAGTAGTCTTTGTTTTAGCACGGTATGGATTTATCCAAGCATGAAGTTCCATTCCACGCTTATGGCATTCTGTTACCATCCATTGCAAAGGGTCCCAGTATGGAGAAGGTGCCTGACCCTGCACCCCTGTAAGGAAACGACTCCACGGCTCCATCTTGCTATCATATAAAGCATCGCATTCAGAACGAATTTGAAAAATAATTGCATTAACGCCATCTTTTTGAAGTTCATCCAACTGACCTTGCAGCGTTTTTTGCATCGTTAATGGCGACATACCTTGGAATTGGCCATTTACACATTGAATCCATGCACCTCGAAATTCTCGTTTATTTCCAGGATTTATGGCAGAAGCGTTAAATACATCGGCAAGCGACAATATTAACGTTATTAGAATGGATTTAAGAAATACACTTCTCATTTGGATAATATTTATGTTTAGTATTGCAAAGGTATTGTAAATTTCAATCATTCATGTATGTAAGAACATAATATTTGTTTATTCGGTAATTGACATGCGTTAAAAATTCCTTTTTCAAATTTTCTACCTCAATGATGCCGTATGGCCTCATATCATAGGGTTTAAGACGCATTTCAAAATACTGCAAGTTCTGCTCGGAATAGAATTTATAAACAGCTTCCTTAGTACTCCAATTTATTAGTTGATATTCCAAGCAAGAAGCGTCTTCGTCTTTCCTGATAAATTTATCAACAATCTTTGAGATACGGGAACTTACATATTCTATATCAACTGCAACATTCTTCGTTTTTGAAATAATCAAGGCGGCATATCCTTTAGTATGACTTATACTGACATTTAGACCGTCTACAATTGGTTTTCCATTAGAATTATGTTCAATCTGTAATTTTGAATTACCTGTCAACTTATACAAAAGTGTATAGATTGCAAGACTTTCACGTTTCCTGGCTTCCGAACGATATAAAGATATGGAATTATATGCGAAATCTAAATTAGGATTCAACTTAAAAAATTCATCCACAGATTCTGTTATTTGCCATAGTCCTAACGTGACATCCGTTTCAATTTTTTCAATACTGATAAGTGGCATTACTCTTCACTATTTTCATGATTGTGATCTATAGTAACCTTTACCCTACTAATACGACGTTCTTCTATACTCATTATTTCAAAAGAATAATTTTTGTATACTATCTTTTCGTGAACACTAGGAAAGTCACCTTTGATTTCAAGTAGCAAACCAGCTATCGTATCCGCTTCACCTTCTACATCGGAGAATTCTTCATCATCAATTTTCAATATTTTGCAGAAGTCACTTAACAACGTTTTACCTTCGAAAATATAAGTGTCATAACCGATCATGGTATAAGGTTTTTCTTCCTCATCATATTCATCGTTAATCTCACCAACGATTTCTTCAAGAATATCTTCAAGGGTTACAATTCCACTAGTACCCCCGAATTCATCTACCACGATAGCAATATGAACTTTATTCTCTTGAAATTCACGTAAAAGGTCATCTATCTTTTTAGTCTCAGGAACAAAATATGGTGGTCGAATCAAACTTTGCCAACGGAAATTCGAAGGTTTCTGCAAATGTGGCAATAAATCTTTTATATAGAGTATGCCACGAATATTATCGGTATTATCCTGATATACTGGAATACGGCTATAGTTATTTTCAACTATACATTTCAGAACATCTGTATAATTGCTATGTATATCAATATCCACGATGTCTTGTCGACTAGTCATGACTTCTTTGGCCGTCTCATCACCAAACCGAATGATGCCCTGAAGCATACTCTGTTCATCTTTGATATCATCTTTATCTGTAAGTTCCAAAGCCTGTTCCAAATCGTCCACGCTCAACACATGATTCTCTTTTTGAACCACTTTCTCAGCTAATATGCCACTTTTCAACAAAAAGGTCTCAAGGGGCCAAAATAATTTGCGGAACAAAAGCACACCGTTAACGGATTTCCGACAAAATTTAAGACAATTTTGACGACCATAAATCTTTGGCATGATTTCTCCAAACAATAATAGGAGAAACGTTAATAATACTGTGATACTAATAAATTGTAGCCAATATGCCTTCGGACCGAAATGAATGAGGCTACCGAAGACATAATTGCAAAGCATAATAATCGTGACATTAACAAAATTATTAGTTATAAGTATGGTTGCCAATGTACGTTCTGAATCATTACGAAGCATTTCGATATTACGGTCCTTCACACTTTTCTCCTCATCAAGTTCTGTCAAATCTGTTGGAGACAAACTAAAGAAGGCGATTTCAGAACCACTGGCGAACCCTGAAACCATTAAAAGCAATGCAGCCAATATGGCAGCAATAATCACACCGCCAGATATTGTTTGCAAAGTAATATCTGAAAAAGACTCTGTTATGAAAGATATATCCAATTAATTATATAATTATAATTGCAATAATTTATCAAGATTAAAATGGAAGTTTATTATCAGTCGCAGACTGTTGCGATTTATCACTCACAGCTCTAGCACTATCTTGATTTGAAACTGATGATGATTTCGGAGAAAGAAATTCAATATTTTCAGCTAATATTTCTGTAACATATCGTCTCTGTCCCTTTTGATCATCATAACTGCGATAACGAATTCTTCCTTCTATATAAAGTTTATCTCCCTTATGAATATAATTTTCAGCGATTTTTGCCAGATTTTTACCTAGCAATATATTATGCCAATCCGTATGTTCTGGCACCTGAGTGCCATTAGGTAATGTATATCCCCTTTCTGTAGTTGCCAAAGGAAATTGAGCAGTAGCCTGATCTTTCTCATAATATCTTACATCAGGGTCTTTCCCAACATTGCCAATAAGCATCACTTTGTTCATAATAAAAGACAGACTAAATTATATATATATATTTGGTAAAACGATGACAAGAAAAATCATTTCCACATTCCAAGATACTTAAAACGGAAATTCTTGCCTTTTGCCGAAGGGAATTGGCTACGGCTATCAACCCTGTCACGCAGATGCTCAACAATACGGTTATAGCAGTCTTGACCAGAGTTTGCTTTGCAACAAGCCACAAAATGTGTATCCCGGTATTCATGCTTACCTGTGCCAGACACCATAATTACTCGTTTGAAATCCAATGTACCTTCATACCATCCGGGGCGGTCTTCCGTAAGTCTCGTCAATGCCGTAGTGGCGATGTCCCTACGTTCAAACCCCGGAGCACTGGGAATATTTGAACGCAATGCTTTTTTTTGCTTAAAATCAAGCATTGTTGCAGCTGCAGTCTTTATGATAATAAAGTATACACGAGGACGCACTTTATAGCGCTTCGGGTAAAAAACATCACTTTCAGCATAATCACGAATATCTGCTTCCAAATCAGGATTAATATCAATCTCTGGAATAGAACGCAAAAAGTCTAATGCTTCATCAACATTATATGCTAAAGTCTCCTTATCAAAATATCTTAAATATAAATTCATTGATTATGTTTCTCCTAAAAAAAGAGCGGAAAACGGGACTCGGACCCGCGACCTCGACCTTGGCAAGGTCGCGCTCTACCAACTGAGCTATTTCCGCGATAATAAATTATAAATTACAATGGTGAAGAGGAGGAGACTCGAACTCCCACGAAACAATTTTCACTACCCCCTCAAAGTAGCGCGTCTACCAATTCCGCCACCTCTCCAACAATGTATACATCTTGAATAATGCTGTGCCCAGAACAGGACTCGAACCTGCACGTCATAAACACACGCACCTGAAACGTGCGCGTCTACCAATTCCGCCACCTGGGCCCATAGAAATATTCTCTGCCATTAATCGAATGCTGAGCGGAAAACGGGACTCGGACCCGCGACCCCGACCTTGGCAAGGTCGTGCTCTA
>ENA-UOYA01004127-UOYA01004127.1-activated-sludge-metagenome-genome-assembly--contig:-NODE-4127-length-12436-cov-7.908650_pt1 | contig 12436 bp, 7 predicted proteins | sample MGYA00238163_ERZ764804 | MGnify/ENA primary metagenome ERZ764804 (study PRJEB28919, sample SAMN05720223) | activated sludge metagenome | isolation source: Anaerobic digester | place: Hong Kong...
ACATCCATTCATGGTTTGTGGACGTGAATCGCCCTGCAGGCAACCACGGTTTGAAATTTGGCACGGATCTGCGTATCTATCTCAAGAACCGTTTCGTACCCGGCGAGGCCAGTGGCCGGTACTCATTCGGCACTAGTTGGACAAACGGTCCGTTGGATAACAGTCCGGCGGCCCCCGGCGGCGTGGGACAGGCGATGGCCTCTTTCCTGCTCGGCCGGCCCAGCTCCGCATATGTGGATTACAACGACAGCTATGCCGCCAAATCCACTTACTATGCGTTCTATTTGCAGGATGATTGGCGCGTTCGCCCTCGCCTCACCATCACCCTGGGGCTGCGCTACGAATACGAAGGACCGGTGACGGATCGCTACAACCGCAGCGTGCGCGGCTTTGACCCCGCGGCCGTGTTGCCTATCTCGCAACAAGTGGAGGCCAACTACGCCGCGAATCCCATCACCGAGTTGCCTTCGAGCCAGTACCGCGTGCGTGGTGGATTGTTGTTCGCCGGCGTCAACGGCCAAAGCCGCACCCTATGGGAGCCGGACCGCAACAACTTCGCTCCGCGCGTCGGCTTCTCCTATAACCCGCTGAAAAACACCGTGGTGCGCGGCGGCTACGGGATCTTCTTCGTTCCCACCGGAATACCCGCGCAAGTAGTACCCATCCAGACCGGCTACAGCCAGAGCACCACGATGGTCTCGTCCCTCGATGGCGGCCAGACGTTCATCGCCGACCTTACGAACCCGTTCCCCAACGGCATCCTCACACCGCGCGGCAACCGTGATGGTCTGATGACGTACGTAGGCCGTGGCATCACATTCTTCGATAGCAACCGTCGTGCGGCATACAATCAACGCTGGGACCTACACGTACAGCAACTCCTGCCTGGCCAGTTCCTGTTGGACCTGGGTTATGCCGCTAGTCGCGCCACCAAACTGCTCATCAGCCGGCCACTCTCAGGCATCCCCACTCAGTATCTAAGCCGGCTACCATACCGTGACCAGCCTGTCATCGACCGCCTGTCGGCGGCGGTGCCGAATCCCTTCTATCCGCTGCTGCCTGGCACGAGCCTGGCGGGAATCAACACATCCGTGGGCTCTACCTTGTGCCCCTATCCGCAGTTCGCCTGCTCGGTGACGACCGTGAACAACCAGGGCTATTCGTGGTACCACAGCATGCAACTGCGAGTAGAGCGCCGCTTCGCGAACGGCTTCACTTATCTGCTGGGCTACACTTGGTCGAAGCTCATGGAGGCGACTTCTTACGCCAACGCGCTCGATCCTACGCCCTACCGCACCATCTCAGTGAATGATCGCCCTCATCACATTTCGATGAGCGGCATTTACGAATTACCTTTTGGCCGCGGAAGAAAGTGGCTGGCCACCGCTCCCGCACCTGTGCGCATGAGCTTGGGCGACTGGCAAGTGGGCGCCGTCTTCCAAGCTTGGAGCGGGCAGCCGCTTGGCTTTGGCGACGTTCCCTTCTATGGCGACATCAAGAACATCCCGCTCTCAGCCGGTCAGCGCACTATCGACCGCTGGTTCAACACCGATGCTGGCTTCGAAAAGTCATCGGCGAAGCAACTGAGCTACCACTACCGCACGGCGCCCTTCTATTACTCGGCGGTGCGTTCGGACAACATGAACACCTGGGACATCTCCCTACTGAAGTACATCAACTTGAGCGAGAGCGCCAAGATCCAGATCCGGGCCGAGGCGTTCAATGCTTTCAACCATCCGAGCTTTTCCGCGCCGAACACCTCCGTCACCAGCAGTGCGTTCGGCCGGGTGACGGCCGACATCAATCTGCCTCGCATTGTGCAGTTCGGAATCAAGGTTGTATTCTAGTGCCTTCCGCGCTCAGACGCGGTTTGTTCATGGAGGCCCGGGTATGAAACGGCGTGAATTCTTATGGGGTGGTGCCGCGGCTGGCATCGCCCCGCATCTGGCGGCGCAACCGTCGCTCACGAAGGCAAGCGTCGAGCTCGGCCGCAAATTGATCGCGGTCCACACCATGGTCGACATGCCGGAGTGGTCTCGCGATGCCGGGAAGAAGTGGAATGCCCAGGCCTTCATCCGCGACTGTAAGCAAGCCGGCGTCGAGATCATCGAACTGAAGACCAAGAACGCCATGGGGGACGCCGCCTTTCCTTTCAAGGGCCGCCCATGCCGCGGCGATTGGACCACCCAAACCCGCGAACTGGCCCGCCGCGAAGACATGCCGTTCATCGCCTACTACAACGTGGGGCTGGACAACTGGATGGCGCGCCAGAGGCCCGAATGGCGCTGTGTGGATCCGGCCGGCAAGGAGAAGATCGCCTTCGGGGCTTACAACTGGATGTGCCTGCGCTCGCCTTGGCGCGATCAGGTGCTCGCGGAACTCCGGCAGGTAGCGGAGGCCATCCGGCCGGAGGGCTTCTGGTTTGACATACTGGGCGCGCCCAACGCCTACGGCGTCGGGTCGTTCGACCCCGGCCAGGCCTGCTTCTGCCCGCACTGCCGCGCGGCGTACCGCAAGGCGTTCGGAGAGGAGCCGCCGCTGGCCTCGGACGACCCCGCCGTGAGGATGCGCGTCAACCGGTTCGGGAATCGCGCCCGCATCGAAATGCTGCGCGACGCCGTGGACTTGCTGCTCTCCATCGATCCCGCCATGGTGATCGGCTACAACGGCGCGGGCATGCGCGATCTGCTGGATGGCACGCCACGGGACATCCAGGACCGGATCGGACTGCATTCGACCGAAGCCAAGCCGCACCGCAGCATCAGCTTCACGGTGAAATCGATGTGGGCCATGGGGAAGCCCTATCAGGTACATTCCTACGGCGGCTTCATGAGGCTGCAGCCGGGCACGGCGCAGGGCACGTGGTCGGCCTGGAACCTTATCCCGTCCTCCTATATGCAGGTCAGTGCGGCCATCGCTACCGCGCATGGCGGGCGCATCTCGGCGGGAATCAATCCCTTGCCAGATGGCAGCTTCTACCCGGGCGAGTTTCGCAACCTGGAGCCGACTTTCCGGGCCGAGCGCGAGCGGGAAGCCTGGCTGGCGGGCCTGGAGAGCGTGCCGGACGTGGCTGTAGTGTACGACCCGGTTTCGGAGTTGAGCCTGCTGCCGCTCCCCGGCCGTCGGGGCTTGCGTGTCCAGGAGGAAGCCAGCGGCTTGCACAACGCGCTGCTCGACAGCGGCATTCACTTCGACGTGGTCGATACCTCGCGGCTGAACCCATCGAAATACCATACGCTGCTGGTGGGTGACGCGGTGGCGCCGTCTCCGGTCCTTGGCGAAGCGTTGCGGGGCTTTGTGAGCTCCGGCGGCCTGCTCGTTGTCACCCATGAGACGTCCCTGCGCGACTCTGCCGGGAAGCGCCAGGACAATTTCGCCTGGTCGGACCTGCTAGGCGTGCGCTTCACCGGCGTCTCGCCATTCAAGGAGGTCAACTACGGCTGGCTCAGCGAGGAACTGCGCGACGGCGCTCCCGAATACCCAATCCTATTCCTTTCTGAAGTGCTGGAAGTCCGGTGCACGACCGCTCGTCCGCTGGCGGAACTGGTCTATCCGGAGGATCATCGCACGAAGGAGCGCTTCACCGACGGCGAGACCGCCTACATTCACTTCAAAACCTTCACCGGAAAACCGTTAGTCACGATAAACAGGGTGGGGAAGGGGAGTGTGATCTATATCTCGGCCCCCATCGGCCAGCAGATCTCCGCGCGCGAGGATCCCTGGCTGAAGCGCCTGATGGCTTACGTGGTGCGCAAGTATGGCCCGGGGTTGGCGGTCCAGGTGTCGGCTCCTCCGGGGATTCAGGTGGTCTTTGGCCGGCGTGACGCCGGCGCCACGCACGTGCTCTCGCTGGTGAATCTGTATACAGGCCTCGCCGCTTCGGGAGGCAGCGTCAACCCGCAGGTGGGGCCGGTGAAAGCGACCATTCCGCTACGCGTTTTTGCTGCCCGGCCCAAAGCGGTGCAGGCCATTGACGCTCAGGGCATGCGCTGGCGGTTGGGCCGGCAGGCGCTCGAGGTCGACATAACCACGGTGGGGCATCATGCAGTACTGGTGATTACATAACCGGCCCTGGCCGCTATTCGACAACCACCGCATCCACGTCGATGAAGCAATCCGTGGCGGCGGCAGTCTTGGCTCCCAGCGCCCGCACCTCCAGGACGTGTGCCCCGGCGGTGAGGCCTGCGAACCGGGAACTGGTTCTCCACAGCGGCTCCTTCGAGTAGAGGTCCACGACGCCTATGCGGTTCCCGTCAATGCGCACCTCCGCCAGCCCGCGATTGAACGCCTTCGTGTAGGTCCAGACGATCCCGGTCCCATCGAAAGCGGCACGAAACAGGTCGCCGCGGCCGTTGGAGTATGTGATGGAACCGTTCATCGCCGCGTCGAATCTGCCGCTGTCCCAGCGCCCCAAGTACTCGATCCGGGGATCCAGGTCGTCGTAAGTACCACGAGGCAGAACGACGGGCGGCGAGGCGGGCAGAGCACCCTCGGTCAACGTACGAACTTGCCAGCCTGCATGGGTGAATTCGGGCTGAGTGAAATCCGTGACCATGCGCCGCAACGCCACGTGAGCGACCTGGTCCGCAGCGGCCGGCGCGACGATCAAACGAATCCCGAGCCGCCGGATCATCTCCAGGCATTGCCGGGGCGAACCGGCCGCCGTGATGCGGTCATAGAACATGGCGTTATGCCACGTCGTGGTGAGAGCGCGGCCCGTCAAGCCCGCGATCTGGTTAGTTTCGACAAACACAACCGGGTCGCCAGGATGCTTCTCGTTGAGCCATGCAACGATTTTCCTAACCGGCGCGCAATGGGCGAGGTAGCTTTCCACGCGGTCCCTGCCGAAGACGAAGAACTGTTTGTGATAACCGCCCGAGGCGGGCATGAAGTAAGCGTTCAGTGCCAGAAGGACCACCGCCGTGGCGAGCGTTGTGCGATAGAAAACCACCCCGCGCTGCTTCAGGTCGCCTAGGACGGCCGCCGCAGCCACAGAGCAAAGCGGCAGGGCTGGATACAGGTAACGGACATTGCCTTGCGAAGCCAGGGTCAGTACTACCGCCGGGACCCCGACGGCGAGCGCAATCCAGCCGGGACCGGCGCGACGCGGCCGCAAGACAAGCACGGCCAGCGGTGCGAACAGGAAGCAGTAGAAAGTCCAGCCCCCGTTCTGCCCCTCGAAGTGGCGTGCAGTTCGGAAGGTCAGATCGAATAGGGCAGGGATGGCGGGCGGTGTAGGAAAGCGCGCATCGACGAACGGCGCCCCGGATTGGAAGTACGGGGATTTGAAGATGTGGTTGAAGAACGGAAAGACCGGATTGCCGGTCCGGACGAGAGCGCCGAGGTAGGGCGGCGTGCCGAAAAGCAGGATGAGAGCGATGATGGCGGCGAACAGGCGCAGCGCGCGGCGCCGCCGGAGTTCCAGGCCGAGCAGGATCAGCGCAGGTGCCAGATAAGCAAGGGTGCCGTACTTGGTCGCCAGCGCCGTCCCTAGCAGGACGCCCGTTGCAAGCGCATCGCAGCGCTCACCGCGTTCCTCGTAACGCACCATCGCCGTGACGGCGCCCATCAGCATCGCGGCCCAAAAGTTCTCGATGAACAACGAGCCTGTCGCCAACTGGACCATCGGGCTGGATGCGAACAGGGCCGTCGTAAGGAGAGCCGGAACTACGGGCAGCAACCTCCTCGAGAGGCGAAACACCATGAACGCAGCCGAGAGCAGCATGCCGAAATTGAACAAGCGCGCGGCAGCCTCGCCGCCCAACATGTAGGCCGCCGTGAATCCCCAGTCGCCCGCCATCGGAAACACCGCCCAAGCGGTCTCCCGCACGTCAAACGTCCATTGATGGTGTGCGTGGATGGATGCCGGTATGGCCAGGTGCATCGCCAATCCGTCGGCGCTCACCTCGGGGCCGAGGACCACGGCGAGATGCATCAGCAAAACGAAACCGAGCGCCGCCATCGCCCAGCGGCCGTTCGGTTCGGCATCTTCGGCTTGCCACGCGTCCAGCAAGCGGCCCCGCTCCAAGACAAGCGGAATCGCGAACGCGGTCGCGTAAACCACCGGATAGTTGACCGGCAGGAGCACAGCAAAGCCGATCAGCAACGAGTAAAGGCTGAGGCCGGCGAGAAGCGCCAGAACGCCCTCCAGGCCGCACCGCCTCCCCATCGCCCACGCCGAGGCGAAAAGGAACAACACCGCCAGTGGCGCCTGCACGCCGGCCAGAATGGCGGTACCGGTGAATGCCGCCGCGAGGGTCGCCCTGACAAACCAGCGGGGCTTGAAGGACAGTACCGCCAGGGACCATGCGCCGTAGGCGCCTCCGAACCAGGCCAGCCGCACCAATCCCTCGGGCATCCAAACCTGCTGAGCGAAAAGGCGCTGCGAAACCAAACCGTAAAGGAACAGGACAGGCAGCGCGACGAAGACAGGCCAGAGTAGGACTCGACGGATCATGCTTCGAACTTCCGGATGACCATGAGCCGCTGCGTGAACACCAGCGGCCAGAGGACTTTCTCGAATACCAGTTCGCCATGACCGGATACCGCGGCCCGGATTTCTCCTGCGCTCAACGGCCGCTCATCGGGAAAGCGCCAGACGCCGAGAGCTTCGCAGATGCCGCGCGCGGCCCGGTAGAGCCAGGTCGGCGTGGGCGCGGAAATCAGAGCCAGTCCTCCGGGCCGCAAGAGGCGCAGGTGGGACTCGATCGCCTTCCGCGTACCCTCCCTGTCGAAATGTTCAATCAAGCCGACGCTGAAGACCACATCGGCTTTGACATCCAGGTTCAGGGCCATCACGTCCTGACGGTACAGCCGCAACCGGGGGTCGTACCCCACGCGGCGGCGCAGCAACTCGAGGCCGCACTCGCTGGTGTCCACTACGTGGTAAGCGTCGGGATGCAGAATACGGCAGACGTCGTCGAAAAAGCAACTGTTTCCTCCGCCCAGTTCCACAACGGTTCGCACCTTTCCACCCGCGAAGCGCTTCAATGCGGACACCAGCACTGCCGCAGTGTATCTCCGCGTGATCCTTGCCGTGAAAGGCGTCTCGGTGTAGTAGCGGTTCCAATCGGTGGCGGGTGCGGTGTCTGCGCGGCGAAACACATACTCGCGCTGGATGACGAAATTCACGGGAAAAAGGATGGATTCGGCAATCATCTTCGCCGCCGCCACCGGCCATGTGCTGAAGGATCGGATGAAAGCAATCAGCGCGTAGGACGCCGCACCGCTTGCCACCACCAGCAGCAGGTAGCGGGGCAGGAGCTTGCCGTGCCGCTCATGAGAGAGGAACACCGCCCGCCGCGCCGCAGGGTAGTTGAACAGAATGGCGCCCGCGCGGCCGGCGACCTGCGACGGCACGATGCCGCCGGTCGAGAAAAATGCCGCCAGAAAAATCAGGTTGTCGACAACGGACGTGGCCAGCGAGAGCAGGGTGAAGCGGAGGAGGACGAACCACACCCGCATGGAGTCGTACAGCGGGTTGAAGTGGGAAGATGGATTGCCCGGCTCGTACAGGGTCTGTATGTCCAGTTCCTCGACGGCGCAGCCGTGGTGCCTGGCCGCGATCAGCATGTCCAGTTCGAACTCGTAGCCAGAAGAACCGATTTCCAGCAGCGCCTCGAGCAGCGAGCGGGGGATGCCGCGAAGCCCGGTCTGCGTGTCCTTCAGATTGTGGCCCACCAGCCAGCGCACCAGCCGCCGCGTCGCCAGGTTGCCGATCCGGCTGCGCCAGGGCACATCCCGGCCGAATTGACGGCTGCCAAGAACCAGGCGATCGGGGAGTTCGGTCATCCTGGCGGCCACGCGCGCGATGTCCGCGGGGTCGTGCTGCCCGTCCGCATCGGCGGTGACAACGCCTTCGATATCAGGACACACCGAAAGGATGTGCCGGATTCCGGTCTTGAGCGCCGCTCCTTTTCCCAGGTTTTCCGGATGCCGCAGCAAGTCGACTCCGGGGATCCGCGCGCAGGCCGAGAACGTCTCGTCATAGAACGCGCCGCTGCCATCATCGACGATCGCGATGCGTTCAAAACGCATTTCGGCCAGCCGCGCCACGATTTGAGCAAGGGATTGGAGTGGTCGGAATGCGGGGATGACGATGGCGAGGGCCATATTCCGGACGGCAGTTGAGCAGTGTAGCACAGCGACGCTGGCATCACGCGTCTGCCGGAATCCGCCGTGCTAATCTGGTGCGATCATGGGCCTGGAACAGCGGACGCTATGGGGGCGCCTCGCCGCGGCGATCCCGGCACTGTGCTTCTGCACCATCGGCTGCACCCTGATTCCGTACCCTGGTATCCAAAACGACGAGGCGCTGTTCGCTCCGGCCATTTACGGACAACCCGGTATGGCGTACGAAGTGAGCTTGTTGGGAATCAGGATTCCGTTGATGGTGATGAGCTACGTGGGCGCGCTGAAGTCGTGGCTGTACGCGATCGTCTTTGCGGTGTGGCATCCATCGGTCTGGTCGACGCGCATTCCGGTTGTGCTCATCGGGACCGCTACGGTCTGGCTCTTCTGTCTCCTGCTAGCGAAGATTTCGGGCATTCGCGCCGCAGTGATTGGGTCGGCAATCCTGGCCACGGACTGTCTGTTTCTCCTCACCACGTGCTTCGATTGGGGCCCGGTTGCGATTCAACACTTGCTGCTGGTCGCGGCAATGCTGCTCTTCGTGCGGTTTCACGAAAGCGGCTCGGCGAAGGCGCTCGCGGCGGGTGCGTTCTGCCTGGGTTTGGGCTTGTGGGATAAGGCTATCTTTGCGTGGTCCATCGCGGGTCTGGCGGCGGCCTGCCTGGCGGTTTGCCCGCGCGCGCTGATGCGCCGGTTTTCGCTCCGTCATGCGGGGATCGCCGCGGCTTCCTTTGTTGTCGGGGCTTTGCCGCTGGTGATCTACAACGTGGTGCACCCGCTCGAAACGGTCAAGGGAAACGCCTCGCAAGCGGGCCTCAACCTGGTCGGGAAATTCTCATATCTCATCCATTCGCTGGACGGCTCCGCGCTGTTCGGCTACCTGGTCCCCGTACCCGTGGGCGAACCCTTTTTCTTCCAGCGCACTCTGCTGCCGTGGACTGTGGCCGCGTCTTTGTTGGCTTTGCCTCTTCTCTGGCGGACGGCTGCAAGGCCGGCGATGTTGTTCGCGGTCGTATTCGGAGCGGCTGGCTGGTTTGCGATGGCTGTATGCGGAGGCGGAGGTTCGGTGCATCACACCGTGCTGTTGTGGCCCATGCCGCAGTTGCTCGTCGCAGTGACTCTCGCGGGGATCTCCGAGCGCCTTAAGCGATTTGGCAAGGTGGTGGCGTCGGCCGTAACTGTGCTGGTGGTTGCGTCGAATCTGTTGGTTCTCGGCCAGTATGGGAAGCAACTCTCCCGCAGAGAACTGACCACGGTGTGGACCGACGCGATCTTTCCGCTTGCCGGCTACCTGGAGACCATGCGCGGGTACCGGCAAGTCACCATGGATTGGGGAATCGTGAACAGTCTCTGCCTGCTCAAGAAATGCACTCTTCCGTCCGCAATCGGCACCGGCTACCTGTCCGGGGACAGCCTCGAGGCTACCGGCCTCAAGGGCGTTGCTGAAATGATGGCGGATGGGCGGAACATTTACATCTCCCATATCCCCGGCGCCGAAGTCTTCGCGCGCGAGAACGAACGCTTTCGTACCATCGCTCGCGACAACGGCTACAGGCGGGACATTCTGCGCGTCATTCACGACGGGCGAGGCAGACCCGTCTTTGAGGTGTACCGGTTGCGCCCCGCGGATGGACCCGAACGCTGATCCAAGTGATGACGGCAACGTGAATCTGCGAGAATGGTCGTTTCCCATGCAAACGTGGTCGCCGCGGTCCTGGCGTTCCAGGCCGGCCTTACAACAACCCGCTTATCCCGACGCGCAGGCGTTCGCCGCGGTCGTGGACGAATTGGCGTCCATGCCGCCGCTGGTGACGGCTGGCGAAATCGACGCGCTGAAGACACAATTGGCCGATGCCGCCGAGGGCCGTCGATTCCTATTACAGGGCGGCGACTGCGCGGAGCGCTTCAGCGAGTGTGCGCCGGAACAGATCACCGACAAGTTGCGAATCCTGCTGCAGATGAGCGTGGTGCTAGTGCATGGCAGCAAGCGTCCGGTGATCCGCGTAGGGCGCATCGCCGGCCAGTACGCCAAGCCGCGCTCGGATGATTTCGAGACGCGCGACGGCGTCACGCTGCCCAGCTACCGGGGCGACATGGTGAACCGGCCGGAGTTCACCCTCGCCGGGCGGACCCCGGATCCGCAGTTGTTGTTGCGCGCCTATGGCCGGTCCGCCCTCACGTTGAACTTCATCCGCGCGCTGGTCAAAGGCGGCTTCGCCGACCTGCACCATCCGGAGTATTGGGACCTCGAGTGGATGCGCCACTCGCCCCTGGCCGGAGAGTACCGGAAGATCCTCGTTGCCATTTCCGACTCGCTGCGCTTTTTTGAGAACGTGCTGGGGATCCACGCCGAGGAGGTCCATACCGTGGATTTCTTCACCAGCCACGAGGGGCTCCACCTGGACTACGAAGAGGCCCAGACCAAGCCTGCTGGCCCGGGACGATACTACAACCTCTCGACGCACTTTCCGTGGATTGGCATGCGCACGGCGGGCGTGGATGACGCCCACGTCGAGTATTTCCGCGGCATCGCGAATCCCATCGGCGTGAAGATCGGGCCGTCGGCCGATCCGGCGACGCTGCAGCGGCTGATCGAGACCCTGGATCCCGAGCGCGAGCCCGGGCGCCTCACGCTGATCCACCGCTTCGGCGTAGACCGCATCGAAGACTGCCTGCCCGGCCTGATAGAAGCCGCGCGGGCGGCGGGACATCGCGTTCTGTGGTGTTCCGACCCCATGCACGGCAACACACGGCTGACCGCCGACGGCGTCAAGACCAGAAGCTTCGCCGACATTCTCGCCGAGCTTGAGCGCGCTTTCGACATCCATGCGGCGTGCGGCAGCCGGCTGGGCGGTGTGCATTTCGAGTTGACCGGCGAGGACGTCACCGAGTGCACGGGCGGCGCGCGAGGCCTTTCGGAAGCCGATTTGTGCCGGGCTTACAAATCGGAAGTGGATCCCCGGCTCAACTACGAGCAGGCCCTCGAGATGGCGCTGCTCATGGCGCGCAAGATGAGCCAGCATTAGCCGGCTGGCACTTCCGGATCGCAATCGCGGATCAAAGCTCCTCAGGTGCGCGGACTTCTTACGGTTTGACCGTAGTTGTGCTAACGGATCCTGTTGGACCACGGATGGAAAACTGACGCCGGAACCGTAGTCTATGACCCGGCCAACCCGTCCGCGGATCAGGCGGACGCCGCCATGGATGCCGCTTCCATCAACCCCAACAATGAGAAGCGCGACGCTCACCTGCGTTCGCCGGATTTCTTCGACTCCGCGGAATACCGCTCCCTCGCCTTCCACAACAAGCGTGCGTGGGAGGCCGGCCGCGTGCTGGTGGGAGAGGAGATCTCCATCACCATCGATGTCGAAGCCGTGAAGCAGAAACCCGCCGCGCGCTAAGGGGCTGGTTTTCGATCAGGCGGCGAGCACTCCGGTGCGCTTCCAGTTGGCGATCCGCGTGAAATGGTACTGGAAATAGAAAAGCGCGAAGAAGAACGTCATCACGGGGCTCAACTGCAATCCGATGGGCTCCACCGTGTTGTAGTAATTGAGCAGCGAGCGGCGCATGCCGAACACGCCCAGGAGGCCGAAAACAGCGGACAGCACGCACACAACGAAGTACACGAGGAACATGATGGGCAGGGCCATGGCCATACTGTCGCTACCCATCGAGGCTGCGGCTCCACCGAGCCCGATCCCGGCGATAATCACAATCCAGCCGCCGATCGCCACCAGGAAGCTGACAATGAACATCATGATGGACTTGTTGTTGGGATCGAGTTTCTTGACGAAGGCTGCCTGCACAAATAGCCAGACCAAGCCGAAGATGCCGCACAAGACAGTGATTGCCAGCACCAGCGCCCAATGCAAGGAAGGCGGCATGGGACCACCGGCAGGCGCGGAGGAGAAACTCGCCGGAGTTGCCGAGGGCGGCTGCGCGAAAGCCGGGGACGGCGCCTGGTAACTGGGCGTGGGTGCAGGAGCGGGAGCCGGCGCGGGTGCGCCGCCCAGGATTTGGGAAACCTGCACCCATGCCGGCATGCCCTCCGCCCACGCCATGTCGCTAGGAAGAACATTGCCGCTGGCGACAAACTGTTTCAACTCTTCGACGCTGTATGGACCGTATTGCTGTCCACCGCGGTGGATCAAGTATTTCATAGCGTCCACGCCTCCCTGGGTAGAAAAGGATCGCCGGATCTCGAAAGCCGGCTGGTAGATGAGCATACTCTATGCGTTTCAGCCGGCGCAACCGATACCGGACGGCTGATACGCTGAATACACGATGAAGACGACGCTCCTCGGTC